>Ga0078972_1011392_pt1 | contig 15969 bp, 12 predicted proteins | sample YelNatPaOPGAMG01_FD_67568 | JGI IMG/M metagenome (GOLD analysis project Ga0078972, IMG submission 67568) | Hot spring thermophilic microbial communities from Obsidian Pool, Yellowstone National Park, USA - OP-RAMG-01 (SPADES assembly) (version 2) | ecosystem: Environmental > Aquatic > Thermal...
CAAGACGGGGCGGGCGGCGCGAAGAGGCTCCTGTGGGCCATGGTAACACACCGCTCAGGGATGCCGTCGGGCGAGGCCGGCCTAGGACTACCTGTCCTGTGCCATCAGCGGAAGGTACAGCCGCTCCGTCGGGCGCAGGTAGCCCACGTGTCGCAGTGCGTAGGCCCCGCCGCGGGCGTCGTCGCGATAGGCATGGAACCGCACGAGGCCGCCGTCCACATAGACAACGAGAAACGTGCTCGGCCCGCCGGGATCGCCCAGCCCGCGGGCATGCCCCGCATCTACCTGCCACACCCCTCCTATCCGCGCCGCGCTGAAGTTGTGGGTGTGGCCGCAGATGTAGGCCCCCACGCCATAGTCTCGGAGCAGCACCCAGAAGCGGTCGCGGTTCGCGGGGTGCGCGTTCAGGCTGTCGTTGGTGTGGCGCAGGCGGCCGTTGTCGGCGTCGGGCAGCGGATAAGCCGGCTCGTGGCCGAAGACGAAGATATGCTGCCGGTCGGTGCCAGCCAGATCCGCCGCCAGCCAGTTGTACAGGTGGTCAGGGATGTCGCCATCCGTGGCGTGATCTCCCGCCGCGTCGCAGTATTCATTCAACATGATGAAATGCCCATTGGCGTAGTCAAACGAGTACGTGGTGGTTGGGCAGCCGGTAGGGCCAGGGTTCACCGGCCCATAGTCGTAAGCGTTGAGCCATGCCAAATTCGCCCCGGCGGTGGGTTCCCGCCCTTGCCCCGGGAGTTCGTGATTGCCAACGATGGGATACCAGGGGGTAGCGCCAAGGGTGCTGGTGATCGTCCAGAAGGCATCGGGCACAGGGTCCATGTCGCCCGGGGTTACGAGGAAGGCCACGCCCAGGCCCGCAATGGCCTGGGCCGCGCCGCGGAAGTACTGCGGCGTGTCGTAGAGGCCGGGGCCGGTGTAGTAACGCATGTCGGCAGCCACGGCAAAGGCGAACCGTCCGTCGTCCTGCCGCAGCGGGAACGGTTGCGCCGCGCCAGCCAAGGCCCAGGCAGCAAGTAGCACAAGCCCTGCTGCGACGATCAGCATGCCGACGGAAAACCGTCCGGCGCTTCGGCGTAGTCCCTCGCTCATCTCGTCCCCTCGCCCCGCCGCCTATGAGGCAATGAATTCGGGTTCGCCCATAACTATATACCAAACATAGAGATCGCGCCAATGAACGCGTGCCTTACCTCGCGTCAGGCTATCGTCAGGCGAGGGCAACGCCGCATCCGCGCGAAAGGCGCACGTCCTACCCCGGCCATGGGCGCTGCGCGAAGGACACGCGAAGCCTCTTACCCTTTCGTGTTTTTCGCGCCTTTCGTGGGCTTTCGTGTCTTTCACGTTCCGAAGTCTTTCGCGGCCTTTCGTGTCTTTCGCGTTCCAAAGTCTTTCGCGGCCTTTCGTGTCTTTCGCGTTCCAAAGTCTTTCGCGCCTTTCGCGGGATTTCGTGTCTTTCGTGTTCCAAAGCCTTTCGCGTTCCGGACGCACTCGCCCGTGATTCACGGTCGGTTCACGATGCGCCCGCCCTCGCCTGCGCAGACCCTCCCCTTTTCACGCATCCTTCACAAATAGTACCATTTTCCCATTGAGCGCGCCTGCTGGTGAGCATAGAATGAGGGCGAGTTCACGCAATATTCACGCTCTGTGCACGTGTTCTTCACGCAAGGGGCGCAATGGAAGGCACAATTCCATGGTACCGCAGGACAAACGGGCGCTAATTCGGGGGCTGCTGATCGCCGCAGCGATGCTGCTGGCGGCCCTGCTCGCGCCTGTCGTCCGCGGAGACATTCGGACAGACGCCCCCCAACCACAGCGGAACCTCCCCGCCGACACCGAGACCCTCGCCGGCTACTGCTTCCATTTTGACGGCGTAACGTACAACGACGACGGCACGTCCACCTGGACGTACACGGTGGACGACTGCGGGGCTACCAAGAAACTCCACTGGTGGGTGCTGGGGCTCTGCTCCGGCCATACGGTCGTGTCCAGCAACCCGCAGGGGTCAGTGCGGAGCGCCGGCGGCGTCTATGGCATCGTGTGGGACGTGGACATCTGGCCCAGCGACCCGCCGCAGACGTTCACCGTAACCCTGGGCGACTGGCACACGGTAACGAGCGTGGCCATTGCCGCGCGCGTACCCCCCGACACCGACGTTGGCTCCATAGACGGCCCGGCCTGCCCCGGCCCGACGGTAACGCCGACGCCCACAGCAAGCCCAACTCCAACACCCACGGCAACCCCCACGTACACGCCTACTCCGACGCCGACCCCTACGCCCACGCCCACCAACGCCCCGCCGTCGGTCAACGCCCTGGGCATCTACGAGCCGAACCGCGTGAACCCGGCAACAGCCATGGACCCGCAGACCGAGTACGCCGTGGGAGTCTCCGTGTCGGACCCCGACGGCCTGGCGAGCCTCCAATGGGTGCGTGTCGTGGTCTTCCTGGATGCCGACGGGGACGATGACGCGGGCGATGTCCCCGCCTCGGGCGACGCGCAGACGGCCGCCATCTTCACGTGGACCAACGGGCCCACGCCGTCGTGGAGCATGGACGCCGGCTCGCCCACCACCTGGGCGCTGGTAACCGCCAACTGCGCCCAGCCCAACCTGGCGGGCACATCCGGCACGTGGTGGTTCCACTTCCGCCCGGGCAAGGTGGCCGCCGAGTCCACCGATTGGGACGCCTGGGCCGAAACGCGCGACGGCAGCGCCGCGCAAGCATCGCTGTACGACGGCAGCGACTATGACATGAACTGGTACGGGGAGGTAACCGTGAACACGCCAAGCGTCAACTGGGGGGTCGTCCTGCTCGGCTCCGACTTTCCCGCGAACCCGAGAACCGGCATCTCGGTTACGTACATCGCCAACGGCCCATACCAGCAGCAGGTGCGGACATCCAACCCGTGGGGCAGCGCGCCCCGCTGGATCGCGCTCAACGAGAGCGGCACGCCCGGGCCCGGGCAATTCTCGCTCAAGGCCAACAGCACCAACAACCTGCCCGGCGCCCAGGTCGTCCGCTCCAGCGCATACGCAACCATCGGCGCAGGCACGCGGACGCCGGAGGGCGGGAGCGCCATCGCCACCAACACCCTCTGGCTCCGCCTGGGATCGTCGGGCATCCCAGACACGACATACGTCGGAACGATCTTCTATCGCATTGCGCCATAAACCATGCGGCCCATAGCCGGAAAGGAGGCAACGAGAGGCGAACAACAGGCATTCCACAGGCTTCAGCGAATTCGTAAACAAGGATTCTTCATTGATGACACAATCAAACCCTAGGAGGATAGCGAAATGGAAAAGAAACGGTTCTTTACAATCCTGGTAGCCCTGGTTATACTTGTGGCCATGCTGCCGATGGCGGCCTTCGCCGACGAGGACCAGACCACCGGCCAGTTCACGACGGCCAACGCCGCCCCGAGCGTGGGAGACTTGGGCATCTACGAGACCGATCACGCCACTGCGGTAACGGCGATGACGCCGGGCACCGAGTACGCCGTCAAGGTTACGGTTACCGACGCCAACACGCTCAACGACCTGGTAACCGTCAAGGTAACGATCTTCTTGGACGCCGACGGCGACGACGATCCGGGCGATGTGCCAGGCACGGGCAACACGCAGACCGCGGCCATCCTCACGTGGACGAAGGGGACGCCGTCCACGTGGACCATCAGCGCCGGCTCGCCTACGACCTGGGCCATCGTAACGGCCAACTGCGTGGAGCCTAGCCTGACGGGCAGCACCGGCACGTGGTGGTTCCACTTCAAGCCGGGCAAAGTGGCGACCGAGGCCACCGACTGGGACGCCTACGCTGTGGCCACCGACGACAACAGCGCCACCGGCACGCGCTACGACGGCAGCGACTACGACATGAACTGGTACGGCGAGGTTACCGTGAACACGGCGCTGGTGGACTGGGGCACGCTGGCGCCGGGCACCGACTACACCATCCAGACTGGCATCCAGGTCAACTACCTGGCCAACGGCGGCTACAACCAGCAGGTGAAGGCGAGCGGCTCCTGGGCCGGCGCCTCGCACACGGCGGCCCTGAACGCCGCGGGCACGCCGGCGGCCAACGAGTTCTCGCTCATGGCCGATGACGACAACACCATCGCCGACGCGGTGCAGGTGCTGAGCGCGGCTTATACCACCTTCAACACCGGCACCCAGACCGGCGAGAGCGGCCACGACGAGACCGGCAACAGCCTGTGGCTCAAACTCGGCTCGCCGTTCTTTGAGGACACCTACAGCGGGTACGTGTACTACCAGATCATCAATGACTGAGGCCCTGGGAGAGGGGCGCACAACCGATGGGGTGGCGGCTCCCGCGCCTTCGCGACGGTGCGGGAGCCGAACCCGTCGGTATCACGGGCCAACGGCCAGCGGGCCTAGGCCCACGTGAGGGAAGGTATGGGCAACAGGTTACGGCACGCGAATAGGCGGAGGCAGGTCGCGGCGGTCCTGCTCATCCTCATGGCTGGGATGCTGCTCGCGCCTGCGGCGGGTGCGCAGGGCGGGCTGGCGATGTCCGGCTCGTTCTACCGCCAATCGTTTGAGATTCCGCAAGGCTCCTCGGTCAACGCCCCCAGCATCTACGTCATCGTGTTCAACCAGGGGAGCGAGGAATTCGGCGTGCGCATGACCTGGGAAGCGCCCGCGGGCGTGGAGGTTCTCCTGTCCGAGGAAGAGTTCACGCTGAAGCCCGGCGAGCAGAAGAAAGTCCTGGTGGGTGTGGCGGTGAGCCACGACACGCCGGCGGGCGAATACGCCATCAACCTCACGGCCGAGTCGTACAGGGCCGAAGCGCAGGGCATCCAACTGCTGGGCGCGGCAGGCCAGAGCGCGCGCCTGGTGGTGCTGGGCACGTCGGCCACCGTGCACGCGCGCACGGTCAGTCCGTCGGGCGATCCGGTGCCAGCGACCGTGCGCCTGTTCCGGCTGGCCGGCGACGACCGGCTTGAGGTCGCCTATGCCGAAACCGGCGACCTGGAGGCCACCGTCGCCCCCGGCCGATTTGTGGCCGCCGCCTACATGGGCGGTCAGCGCCTGGGCGAGGAGACCTTTGACGTGGCCGACGGCGAGGCCAAGACCGTAACCCTCACCGTCGCCACCGTTTACTTTGAGGGGTTCGGCGTCGTGCCCAACTACCGCAACGACAACGGCGCGCTGGCCTTCGCCGACATCGTGTACACCCTGAACAACCTGTACCAGGCTTTTCCCGAGGCAAGCACCATCCTGACCGTGGATCGCGACGGGGCTCCGCTCGCCCAGATTCAGATGGCCACGCTGGCCCCGCTGGAGAAGGGCAGCGTGGGACTCCACTACGCCTTCATTCCGGCGGATGGTTGGGTGGCCGGCGAGTACGCCTTCCAGGCGCTCCTGTCCATCGGCGGGCAGACCTACGCCGCAAGTCCGGTGGAGACGCTGCGCGTGGAGCCTGCCGCGGAAGCCAGCCTCGCCGGCAAGGAGAGCGGCGCGGCGCAGTCCCGCGCGAACTCCGGCGGCATCAACTGGGCGCTGACGCTGTCGGCGGCGGGCGGGACGGTGCTCATCGGCCTCGTACCGGCGGCCCTGGCCCGCAGGCGCAAGAAGGCCCGACCCGAACAGAAGGATTCATAGCCGCAAGGACTTGGGCAGCACGTTTGCGCATGTCCTTGCGACGGCAGAAAGTTGCGAGAACCCATGTCGCCGATGACACGACGGATCGCCTACGCGCTTGTCATCGCGGCGCTGACGCTATCGCTGCCGACGGCGTCGGCCCGCTCACCCGGCCGCCAATCGGCGGGCGGCGTGTTCACCGTGCGCTCCGGCGACACCACTCCCCCCGCGTGCATCACCGACCTGCGCATCGGCGGCATGGCTGCGCTGACCGACAGCGCGCTTGTGCTCTACTGGACGGCGCCCGGGGACGACGGCATGGAGGGGACGGCCGCGCTCTACGAGATTCGCTACGCGCGTGCGCCCATCCTGACCCAGGCCGATTGGGAGGCGGCCACCCCGCTGGCGGGCGTGCCTGCGCCCCGTGTGGCCGGCTCCGCCGAGTCGTTCGCGGCGGTCGGCCTTGAGGACGACGGCGGCGTGTACTACTTCTGCATCCGCGCCGCGGACGAGGTGTTCAACTGGTCGTGTCTGTCCACCTCGCCGGGAACGCGGCTCCGAAACCCTGGCTTGCCGCCGTTCCGCATCTTCTTGCCGGTCGCGGCGCGCGGGTACGACCCGGAGGCGGTCACCGCGTTGCCCGAGCACTGGCCGCGGGCGCTGCTCCGCGCGCGCTAACCTCACCCCCTCGTTCCCCCTCTCCGCGCGCGGAGAGGGGGATACCGAAGGCCCGGGGTGAGGTGCGCCTGCACGCCGCCCGACGCTGAAGCGCCAGGCTGAACGGGCGAAGCCCTGCGGGCAAAATCATCCACGAATAACACGAATCTACGCGAAGGGTATTGCGCCCGACGCGGAGGCATCGCGCTCAACGGTCAAAGCCCTGCGGGCTGGGGCAAATTCGCGTTCATTCGCGTAGATTCGCGGTTGCTGCGCGCCCGACGCGGGGCATCATCCTTGACACCGCCCCCGAACTGCGGTATAGTCGATTGCGCGAGGGGCGCCGGCATTGCGCGGCCACTCCAGGCTGCCGGCGCGCTCCCCATGCCGCGCAGACCTGCCTGAAAGGAGCATGCCGTGGGCAAGATACGCATTCTCACTACCGGCGGCACCATCGCCATGCGGGAAACGCAGCCCGGTCGGGGCGCGGTTCCCACCCTCACCGGCGAAGACCTTCGCGCCTTCCTCCCCCCGGACGCGCCGCCGGTGGAAGTGGAAGAGGTCTGCAACCTGCCCGGCGCGCACATGACGATAGACCTCCTCTGGCAGATTCGCACGCGGGCGCTGGCGGCGGCGCAGGAGTCCGACGTGGACGGCATTGTCATCACCCACGGCACGGACACGCTGGAGGAGACCGCCTTCCTGCTGGACCTGACCATCCCCAGCGAGAAGCCCATCGTGCTGACCGGCGCGATGCGCACGTCGTCCGATTTGGGGTACGAGGGGCCGGCGAACCTGGTGGCGGCCGTGCGGGTAGCCGCGGAGCCACGCGCTCGCAACCTGGGCGCCCTGGTCGTGCTCAACGACGAGATTCACGCCGCCCGCCACGTTACCAAGATGCACACCCTGGCGCCCGACACCTTCCACTCGCCCGGCTGGGGGCCGCTGGGGCGGGTGGACCCCGACAAGGTCTTCTTCGCCCACCGCATCGCCCGCAAGACGGTGCTATGCGACGCGCTGGAACCGAGGGTCGCGCTTATCAAACTGGCCGTCGGCATGGAGGACGATTTCCTCCGGTGCGCCCTGGCGTCGGAGGCCAGGGGCATTGTGCTGGAGGGGCTTGGGGGAGGGCGCATCCCGCCCTGGTGGCTGCCGGGGATCAGCAAGGCCATCTCCAGGGGGACAACGGTCGTCATCGCGAGCCGCTGCCCAGAGGGGCGCGTGTACGACAAATACGGCTTTTCCGGGTCGTACCGAGACAACCGAGCGAAGGGGGCGTACTTCGCGGGTGGGCTGAACGGGCAGAAGGCGCGCATCGGCCTCATGGTGGCGTTGGGCAAAGGCGCTCCGCCCAACGCGCTGGAGACCATCTTTGAGCGGTAGTGCCGCGCCCGCGGGTTACCCCTCACATCCCCCTGTCCCCCTTCTCTCCCCGCAGGCAGGGCGAGAAGGGGGTGGTGCGCGCGGGGCTTCGTTCCCTCTCCTGCCGGGAGAGGGCTAGGGTGAGGGGCGTTCGGACCGCGAAGGACGCGAAAGGGCGCGAAAGGCGCGAAAAAATCGTGGCCCGCGCACAGCCCGCGCGGGGCTGAACCCCCGCGCTGAACGAACGAAGCCCCCTTCGGGGGCTACACCCAGCCCGCAGGGCTTGGCCCCTTCAGCCCGATGCTTTAGCGTCGGGCGCAAGACCCTTCGCGTAGATTCGTGTTATTCGTGGATAACCCCAGCCCGCAGGGCTTGGCCCCTTCAGCCCGATGCTTTAGCGTCGGGCGCAAGACCCTTCGCGTAGATTCGTGTTATTCGTGGATGACCCCAGCCCGCAGGGCTTCGCTCCTTCAGCCCGATGCTTTAGCGTCGGGCGCAAGACCCTTCGCGTAGATTCGTGTTATTCGTGGATGACCCCAGCCCGCAGGGCTTGGCCCCTTCAGCCCGATGCTTTAGCGTCGGGCGGACTGTTCCCTCTCCCGCCACAAGAGGGCCAGAGTGGGGGCCAGCCCGCGTTCCCCTTTACGCGCGCGCACATCTCGTCTATAATGCCCCTGCAACCGACTTCCCCCGACGAAAGGAGATGGAGTCATGGTCAAAATCATCACAGACACCACGTCCGGCCTGCCCGCGGAGATCGCGCGCCGCTACAACATCCCCGTCATCCCCCAGATCATCATCTTCGGCAAGGACTCGTATCGCGAGGGGGTGGAGATGGACAACGCCGCGTTCATGGCGCGGCTGGCCACATCCGCCGAACTCCCGAAGACGGCAGCGCCCCCGCCCGAACTCTTCGCGCAGGAGTTTCGGCGGCTGGTCCCCACCGGCGAGCCGATCCTGTGCATTCACCCCTCGGCCGAGGTAAGCGGCACCGTGCGGTCGGCCACCGTCGCCAAGGACGACTTCCCGGGCGCCGACATCCGCGTGATAGACTCGCGGGTCATCGCCAGCCCCCTGGCGACGATGGTAACGCTGGCGGCGCAATGGGCCGAGGCGGGCGTCGGCGCCGATGAGATAGAGGCGCGGATTCGTGACATGATCCCGCGCTGCCGCATCTACTTCCTGGTGGACACGCTGGAGTACCTGGCGAAAGGCGGGCGAATTGGCGGGGCCACGGCGCTCCTGGGCAGCGTCCTGCAGATCAAGCCCATCCTCACGTTCCGCGACGGCAAGGTGGACCAGTTTGACAAGGAGCGGACCCACAAGCGCGCCCTGGCCCGCCTCAAGGATTTGGTGCTGGATCAGTATCCGCGCAACGCCGAGGGCCACCTGTCGGTCATGCACGCGGGGGTACCCGAACAGGCCCAGGCCCTGGCCAGCGACTTGGGCGCGGCGCTGGGCGTGCGGCAAGTTCCCATCCTGGACGTGCCGCCGGCCATCGTTACTCACGGCGGGCCGGGAATACTGGGCGTGGGGTTCTTCGTGGCCTGACGGCGCGCGGCGGTATGCGGCGTACCCTGCGGGCCACGCCGAGGGGTATCAGGATACATCCGTCCGGCTCTTCCAGGATGTGTACGAGCACATCGGGAGCGGCGCCCCCACGCCGGCGACCTTCCCGACGGTTGCCGACGGGCGCCGCCAGATGGTGCTCTGTGAGGCCATCGGGCAAAGCGCCCGCCTGCGGCGATGGTTGCGGGTGGAAGCCTGACGCCCCCGCGACCCGACACGCCGCCCGCGTGTGAGCAACGCCCCCATTCGCACCGCTGCCAAAGCATGCGCCTCCGCGTCGCCCGCCATTCTTCTGCAAGCGAGTCATTTTACAGAATCTGCACAGAATCTTCATCGCTTCTCCACAGAAATTGCCTAAACTATACAAATGTGCAGCATATTCACCCCCTGGGCAAGGCTCGATTCTGGAACAGGGAGGAGAAGATGCGTATCATCCTGGCCTCCATCCACCCGCAATGGCTCAGCGGGCAGATCACGGCGGTTCGTGGTCTGGCTACCTTGCTACAGGAAATGGGCCAACGCGTTGACATTATCACGGCCGTTCCGCCAGACCCTGTCCCCATCCTAGAGGCACAACCGACACCCCAGCGTCGGAGATTCATCGTGTCGCGCGCCCTAATGATGGCACGCGCGCTCCTCCGGACGGTGCGCAACGCTGATGGCGCCGACCTAGTGCATTTGCATTTGCCAACCCCTGCGTTCACGCTAGTGGGCGATGTTCTCCAGGCTGTGCTACCCATACCGGTGGTCGTGAGTTTTGAAGCACGCATGGCGGATTGTGCCTGGATTTTGAGGCACGGCCTCTGGGAGGACACGAGATTCTATGCTCCACGTCTTGTTGTAAACAACCCTCTGCCGGCATGCTTGTCGCTCAAGCGCGCCGCGCGGTACGTTGTAAGTTCAGATGCCGGCAAGGAAGAACTCCGCCGACTGGGTTTTCCCTCGCAGGCCGTGCATGTACTTCCTAATGCTGTAGTGGTAGGCGCAGACTCACCAATGACCCGGTCTGCCGCCCGCCAGTCTTTGGGCCTTCCAGAGGCGCCTTTGGTTGCCTACCTGGGGCACTTTCATCACGTGAAAGGCGTACACATGCTCGTTCAGGCTTTCGCCCGGCTTCGCGCAATACACCCGAACTGCCGGCTCATTCTGGCCTGGAGCGGGCTGGGAGACCCCAGGCCCATACGGCGACAGATCCATCGCCTGGGCGTAAGCGAGCAGATCATCTGGCTGGGACGCATCCCTGCGACCTCTTTGTTCTCGGCCGCCGATGTTGTAGCCTTGCCCTACCTTTCAGCGATGGGCCAATGCATGTTCCCAGCAGTCTTGCTGGAAGCCTTGCAGGCGGGCGTGCCCCTTGTTACGAGCGACCTTGAAGATTTTCGCTGTCTGTTCGGGAATGAACGGGGAGCATCTCTGGTTCCCCCAGGAGATGTGGAAGCCCTTACTGCTGCGATTTCCAGGTTGCTTGAGGACGAGAAGGCACGGGAGGAGACGCTGGAATTTCAACGACGAGTCCTTGCCCGCAGGCTGAATCCGCGGCGGCTGGCAGAGGGTTACCTCAGCATTTACCGAGAGGCGATTGAGTCGCACCGAACCATTCCACAGCACAATCCCAGCGCCAACCGGGACGCGCTACGGGGTCAGCGGCGCCTCGCGTCCACCCTGCAGGGTTCGGGGTGCCCGGAGAGCGCCGCCAGCGCCGGGCAGGATCAATGCCCTCTGCCATGAGCGCACGAGGGGCACGGAGATGCTGGAGAAACTTCTGAAACGCACGTTGAGCCGGCTACGAAGCCCCGTCCTGACGCAACTCCTATATGCCGCAGGTGTGTTGCTATGTGTGGGCCTCAGTGCAGCGTTACGCCTGTACCTGCTGGCCAACAAAGCAGTCTGGTGGGATGAGGGTTGGAGCGTCTATTTGGCCCGCAAGCCCGTGGCAGAGATCATCCGCACAGCGGCTTCCACCCAGCATCCGCCCTTGCATTATCTGTACCTGCACTACTGGCTACGGCTGGTGGGCGAAAGCGAACAGGCCGCGCGGCTATCGTCTGTGCTGTTCGGGGTCGCCACCATACCGGTCGTCTATGCGTTGGGACGGCGACTCAAAGGCCGTGCGGTTGGCCTGGGCGCGGCAGCCTTTGTCGCCATCGCACCGTTTCACATCTGCTGGAGCCAGGAAATCCGCATGTACAGCGCAGCCACCTTCTGCGCGGCGCTGTCCTTCCTCGCATTCACCGAGTGCATCTCCAGACCGAGGGCTTTGGCGTGGGTCGCCTATGTTCTTGCGACCAGCGCGATGCTGTACATGCATTACGGCACCTTGCTTGTCGTTGCTGTCCAGAACCTTGTTGCCCTCTATGCGCTGCTCCGGCCGCCTGCACGTTGGCGCGAATTCCGCGCCTGGGTTGCTTCCCAGGTAGCCGTCGCGCTAACCCTTGTTCCCTGGCTATTGCTCTACATCCCGAATTCCACGGAGCGCACTGGCTTCGCTCCCCTCTCACCGCTCTTGTACATTCGGCTGGTCGCCACTTTGCTCCCCACCGGTCAAAGCGCCTATCTGGAACGCTATACCTGGATTGCGGTGATCTTTTCGGCGATTGTCGCCTGCGGTTTGTGGAGCCTGTTCCGCGATCGGCGTCTCACAGGCGACATTTGGCTCGTGCCTGGGATTGCACTTCTTGTCGGCCCCGCCCTGCTCTACGTGCTATCGCTCCCGGCAAGCGCGTTCTACTCGCCGCGGATTGTGGACAGGTATCTGTTGATCTTCCTGCCAATCTACGGGCTCGTGCTGTCCACGGGATTGCTCTGGCTTGTGAAGCGCAGCCGCATGGTGGGAATCGCAGCCGCATTCGTCGTCCTGGGCATCCTTACCTCCCAGGTGAGCGCATACTATGCCACACGGCAATATGAATCGGACCCAAAGGCGGCAGCACGGTTGGTACAGGAATGCTTCCAACCCGGCGACGCCGTGATCTTGAACCCCGACAAAGACTGGCCGGTGTACGCCTACTATCTTGGGGCGAGTATCCCTCTAAACAACATCCCCTACGGCCAGGAAATGACGGTGCCGAGCGCTGCAGCCCTGGCAGACAAGTTTTCCGGTTACGACACGGTCTGGCTCATGGAGGCCCCAGAGATCGCCTCCAATGACCCTCAACGGCTGCTACGCGCCGCCCTCGCGGCAAGGGATGAACAGATAGGTGAAGCGGACTTTGGGAACGTGAAGGTGCTCGTCTTCCGAAGCAAATCCACGCCCCAGGCATTCTGCCCCAACCGGATCATTCCATACAAAGCCGAGGGGACCGGCATTGTGCCGGCAGCGGCATTCACGCCCATCGCAGCGACGCTGGCCAATGGCATCCGGCTGGAGGCGTATGGCCTGAACCCACCTTCTCCTCTGCCCGGGCACAGTTTTGACGTAACGCTCGTGTGGTCCTGCTTGGAGCACCTACAGCAGAACTACGTCGTGTTCGTCCATGTGCTGGACGAACAAGGGAAACTAGTCGCGCAGCATGATGGAGCGCCACTGTGGGGAGCCTATCCGACGGAAGCCTGGGCCTGCCCGACCTTCGTCTACGACACGCACACAGTGCAGTTGCCGCCCAACCTGGCGCCGGGCACGTACTGCATCACGGGGGGCCTATATGACCGCCAGAGCGGGGCGCGTGTCCAGGTGATAGAAGGTGAGCAGTATCCGGATTCCCGTGACAGCATACTCGTGGCGAGGTTCGTGTTGGGGAGCAATAGACCATGAGCAAACGGGCCTTCTATAGCCAGTGGGATGTCAGCCAGCGGTACGAGCAACAGCGGTTCGGCGGGCCAAGCGGCGAATGGGTCAACGAACGGGAGTTGTCTTTTGTCGCATCGTTCATGCCCTCAACGGGTCGCGTGTTGGACTTGGGCTGCGGGACCGGCCGCGCAAGCCTGTTCCTGGCCAACCGTGGCAATTGGGTCGTTGGATTGGACTCCTCTGCGGCTATGCTTACCCTTGCCATGCGCAAGCCCGGAAGTGAACAAGTGCGCTGGGTGCTGGGCGATCTGTTTGCGCTGCCGTTCACGCCTGGGTCATTTGACGGCGCAGTGGTCTTGCGCGTCGCCTTCCACTATAAGGACCTGCGTGCTCTGCTCATGAGCATTGTCCAGGTGCTACGACCGGGCGCTCACGTGGTTCTGGACACGTACAATTGGAGTCCCAGGGCCCCCGTAGGCATCGGGCGCAAGCAGTGGGGGCCGCGCGTGTACGTACACCGCAGAAGCGATGTGGCCATCGCGGCCCCCGAGGCCGGACTTCGGATCGTCCAACACGAGGATTGCTTCTTGTTCTCACCGTATCTTTACGCCCTTATGCCCCCGCGGATGCTCAACGCCCTGCTCTCATTGGAACGGCGCGTGCCCGCGCAGGTCCGAGCGCGCGTCTTCTGGCACATGCAAGTGCTAGAGTAGAAGCCCCTCTGAAAGAGCGTACCGCCGTCGGACACAATGCTCCGACTCTCAAGATAGACTCGCGAACATGCCGCGAGGCCGCCGGTGACTCGCAAGCCCTCGGCGGCCCCGCAATGCATCGTTCGCCGTTTCGTCAGCGCCCTAGCGGATGGCGTAGGTTACCTGCACGTTCACGCTGATTTCGTACTCGCCCGGCTGGATGGGCGTGGCACCGCCCAAACCTTCGGCCTTGGCAACGGAGTAATACAACGGGCCAGGCGTCCCAACGACCTCGCTGATGGTGATCACCTCGCCCACGCTGACGCCGCCCAGCGACGCCAGGGCCTGGGCCCGCGCCGCCGCATCGGCCATGGCCTTCTCGCGGGCCTGGGCCTCCAACTCGGCGGTGCTCTCCACGCCGAAGTACACGCCGTACACGTTGTTGGCCCCCGCTGCCACGGCCTGGTCCAGGATGTCGCCCAAGCGCGCGATGTCGCGGATGGTCAGGCTGACCTGATTGGAAACGCGGTACACAACGGTGTAGTCCTCTTTGCCAGCCGACGGCATGACGACAGGCCGCTGCTCCGTGTAGATGCTGAAGTTGCTGGTCTGGATGTCCTTGTCGGCGATGCCCAGGGCCTTGATCTTCTCCAGCAGCGCGCTCATCCTGGCGCGGTTCGCGTCCATCGCCTCCTGGGCCGACGGCGCAGAGGTCTCCACGCCCACGTTGATGTGGGCCACGGTAGGCGCTCCGCTGGCCTTGCCCTGGCCGACGACGGTGATGGTGCGGACGGGTTGCTGTGAGGCGCCCGCCTGCGACGCGCCAGCCGAGCCGCACGCGCTCAGAATCACCGCGCCCACGAGCAGGAGCATCCCCGCGATGATAAACTTGTGCTTCCTCATGGTCTTCTCCTCGCTTCCGTTTCTGTGTGATGTCGCAACGTTTAGACGCGCAGGCGCGCAGAAAGGTTCCTACGCGGGGACAGAAAAGAGGGTTCCTCGGGGAACCCTCTGGGGTTTCGGGGCCTCTCGCCGGCCCGTGGGAGAGGTGGCGGGTTTGCGGTTCTGGCCGCTTGCCGGCTGCCGAGGCCCGCTGTTCGGTTGGGGGCACCGGTGCGCTGGGTGCCCTGCGGAGGATAGCGATTCCGGACTCGTCGGTCCGGCTGCCACGTGGGTGCTGCGCCTGGCGGAGTGCGCTGGGACGCTTGACGCACTCCAAGACGGTAAGACGGGATAATTCTTGTGAATGATCGGCAATGATACCGTGCTGGTCCCGCTCGCGTTTTCCACTGCCATTATAGGACAGAATTGCCCTCGCGAGCGTGAAAGTGAAGTAAAGGAGACGTGAAAGTCCCGTGAGCGAGAGGAGAAGCGGCCCGCTAGCCCGTTACCGTATATCCGTGGCGCGACACCGTGCGGATGTAGATCGGCTCGGCGGGGTCCGGCTCAATCTTGGCGCGGATGTTGCGGATGTGGGCGCGGACCAGGTCGGTGCTGCCGGCCCCCACGGGGTAGCCCCACACCTCTTTCAACAGGCGCTCGGACGTGAACACGACGCCAGGATGCTTCATGAGGTGCTGCATGAGTTGGAACTCCACCGGCGTGAGCAGCGCCTGGCGGTCGCCAGCCTCAAGGATGAACGTATTGAGGTGGAGCGCCAACCGACCCACGCGCAACACGTCGGTCCCTTCGGGAACGGGACGGACACGCCGCAACAGGGCGCGAATGCGCAGGGACAGTTCGCGCAGGTCAAACGGCTTGGGCAGGTAGTCGTCGGCACCGGCCTCAAACCCGCGGATGCGGTCCTCCACGGACTCGCGACTGGTGAGGAACAGGACGGGCAGACCCGCCAACTCGGGCTGCTCGCGCATGCGGCGACACAGTTCCAGGCCGTCCATCTTGGGCATGATCACGTCCAGGATGGCGATATCTGGCCCCCAGGCGAGGGCGACCTTGAGCGCCTCCTCGCCGTCCCGCGCGGTGATGACCTCGTACCCTTCGGATTCCAGGCGACGCCGGATTACGTCCAGTATGGATCGCTCGTCGTCCACCGCCAGGATGCGCGTGCGGCGGAGTGGAGACGGCGTTGTCTGTTGTGTTGGCCCTGTCACTGCGGCCTCCTTGCTTGCCACGGTTTGGATGGATGGGCGGCGGCGCTACGAGTACTGCATTTGCATTATACACGCAAACGCCCTGTTGCGCAATGGTTTTGGACAAAATGGGACTATTTTCCTATGAGGGGCGCGGAGGGTTGTGGATTTGGTCGTAGGGGCGACTCGGGGAGTCGCCCCTACCTGGAGTTTGGCCTTTTTGAGGGAGGACTTGAAAATGGGGTGCCCCTTGGTGTAAAGTAGAGTTATACG
>Ga0078972_1011394_pt1 | contig 15968 bp, 26 predicted proteins | sample YelNatPaOPGAMG01_FD_67568 | JGI IMG/M metagenome (GOLD analysis project Ga0078972, IMG submission 67568) | Hot spring thermophilic microbial communities from Obsidian Pool, Yellowstone National Park, USA - OP-RAMG-01 (SPADES assembly) (version 2) | ecosystem: Environmental > Aquatic > Thermal...
GTGGCGCTGGAATCCAAGCTGCCCAAACTATGGCAAGTAAGGGAGTCAAAGTGCTCATAACTGGGAACGTTGGTCCAAACGCTTTTCAAGCATTAGCAGCAGCTGACATAAAAGTTGTTGTGGGCGCCTCTGGAACCATTAGACAAGTTATTGAAAAATACAAGAAGGGAGAACTTAGAGAAACTGACTCACCGACTGTTAGTGGACATTTTGGAATGGGCATGGGCAGAGGACGAGGTCCGAGGCGACAGCGATGGGGCACATGAAAAATCCAAAATGTGAATCAATAAATGTTTGGAAGAATTAGGATGGAGGTGATAAGGTGAAAACTAGAGTTGCCGTGCCTGTGGTGGACGAAAGCGGCTTGAACGCTCAGTTAGCAGAGCATTTTGGAAGAGCACCTTATTTTGCCGTTGTTGAGCTGGACGAGAATGGCGAAGTTTCAAATGTGAGAACAGTTCCAAATGTGGGCGAACACGCTGGTGGAATGGGCTACACGCATGATAATATTCTGGAATTAAAACCGAATGCAATCATAGTTTATGGAATGGGTCCAAGGGGTTTAAGCAGTTTCCAAAGCGCTGGAGTGGCAGTGTTAAAGGCTAACGCGAACACAGTCAAAGAGGTTATTGCCGCCTACAAAGATGATAAGCTTCAAGAGCTAACAGAAGGATGCCACCACGCCCACCACCATTAGGATGCAGTTGGAAGATGATAGCACATAGTTTTGAAAGTAGAAAAATGTCAAGGAAACTAGCAGAAGAACAACTAAAATTACTGACGGAGTCAGGGTATTCTAAGAAAGCTATTGAGCTGTACATAAAAAAAGTTAACATGGGAACTTTAAAGAATCCCGACGTAGTAACAACTTATCTTGGTCCATGTGGAGACGTTATAGAGCTATATCTGAAGATTGATAAGGCAGGCATAATAAAAGATGGTAAGTTTTACTATTTAGGTTGTCCAGGCTCAGCAGCATCAGCATCTGCAATGATCGAACTTGTAAAAGGTAAGACTATTGATGAGGCAAAAAAGATAACGGAGGATGACGTGTTAAATGCACTTGGGGGTTTACCAAAGACAAAATTTGATTGCCCTAAGCTTGCTATGACAACGCTGCGAAAGGCAATAGCAGAGTATGAGAAAATGAGGGGTCGTTCAGAAATATAATGGAGAGTGTATGAACACGACTATTTTTCCTCAATGTGCAAAATGTTCTGGGGCTTATTGTAGCAAAATGCCCTTAGAAAAGATCAACAAAACAATACTTCCTGAATATTGCCCTATGAAAACAAGTGAGAAAGTAATCAAGTCAGTAATTGAAAAGTATGGACAAAATGATGTGAAAAAAATCTACGTTCCCGCTACCATCACCGAAAAAGAAGCATACGAATCAGTTAGAGGCGTGCTTATGGCTGTGCGCCCAAGAATCAAAGAACTAATAGAGTTTGGCAAGCTGATTCACGCCAAGAAAATGGGCGTTGCTTTTTGCGCTGGAATGCAAGACGAAGCAGCCAGAATTGTGGCAATTCTTGAAAGGGCTGGATTTGCCGTTGCATCAGTTAGATGTAAATGCGGTGGCACCGATAAAACAAAACTTGATGTTGCAAAAGAATACAAAATCGGCAATCCCTTAAAATTTGAGGCTGCTTGCAATCCAGTTCTTCAAGCTCAACTTCTTAATAACGCTGAAACAGACATTAATATTATTGTTGGTCTATGTTTGGGGCACGACATGCTCTTCACTATGAACTCTAAGGCGCCAGTTACAACGCTTGTAGTTAAAGATAGGTTGCTTGGCCATAACCCTGTTATAGCACTGTACAGTGATTATCATAAAGACATAATAGAATCACAGAAAAGAACTTGACTTAGTGTTTTTAGAAAGCTCAGAAGCCTCTAACAGGTCACCTATATGATAGTTTCAATAGCCAGCGGAAAAGGGGGAACAGGAAAAACATCTGTAGCCGTAAACATGGCGCTCTCCATAATAAATGTTCAGTTTTTAGACTGCGATGTGGAGGAGCCAAATGCCCATCTACTTTTGCATCCTAAAATAAGTCAAATAGAACCCGTCTATGTTCCAATTCCACTTATAAACGAGAAATTGTGTGACCATTGTGGAAAATGTAGCAACTTTTGCCAATACAACGCCATCTTTGTTAGTCCAGAAAAAGTTTTGCTTTTTCCAGAGCTTTGCCATAGCTGTGGCGGATGCACATTTGTTTGTCCCAAGAAAGCGATTGCTGAAGATAAACATAAGATTGGAATATTGAAGTTGGCTTCTGCAGGTGATCTAAGACTTGTTTATGGCGAGCTTGAAGTGGGTGAGCCTATGGCTGTTCCACTCATCAGAGAAGTTAAGAGACACATTGACAAAAGCAGAAATGTTATTCTTGATTCGCCGCCTGGGACCTCCTGTCCCGTGATTGAAACTGTGAAGAGCAGCGACTTCTGCATTCTTGTAACAGAGCCTACGCCTTTTGGGCTACACGATTTGAAAATAGCAGTTCAGGTTCTAGAAGATATGAAAATTCCTTTAGGCGTCATTGTTAACCGAGCTGGTATAGGCGACAAAAAAGTTTACGAGTACTGCAAAGGAAAGGACATACCCATTCTACTTGAAATTCCCTACCAGAGAAAAATTGCTGAACTTTATTCGAAAGGGGTTCCCTTCAGTCTAGAAATGCCGGAATGGAGCGAAAAGTTCCAGATGTTGTTTAATGATGCAAGAAGGCTTGTTGGCAAATGAAGCAAATAACGGTTTTAAGTGGCAAGGGTGGCACAGGCAAAACAACTTTAACTGCAGCGTTTGCTGTTTTAGCGAAAAAGGCTGTTGTTGCTGACTGCGATGTGGATGCCCCAGACCTTCACATGCTTTTACATTCAGAAATAATTCAAACACAGGAATTTAAGGGTTCAAAATTAGCGTTTATTGATGAGGCAAAATGCGTGAAATGCGGTTTATGCAGAGAAAAATGCAGATTCAGCGCCATAACAGAAGACCTCAAAGTTGACCCATTTTCCTGCGAGGGCTGCGGTGTCTGCACTGTTATTTGTCCTGCAAATGCCATAACTTTGACTGAGCGAATTTCTGGACACGCTTATATCTCGAAGACAAGATTCGGGTTTATGGCTCATGCTATGCTAACTCCTAGCGAAGCGAATTCTGGAAAACTAGTGACATTAGTGAGGCAGAACAGCAAAATACTAGCTGAAAAAGAGAGAGTCGATCTGATAATAATAGATGGTCCGCCTGGAATCGGCTGTCCCGTTATAGCTTCAGTTACAGGAGTAGATGCTGGTTTGGTTGTTGCCGAACCTACAATGTCGGGGATTCACGATCTTAAGAGGGCGTTGCAACTGTTGGCGCATTTTGATGTGTTACCATTTGTTTGCGTGAACATGTATGATATAAACAAGGATAACACCGAGAAGATTGAGAGTTTTTGCAAAGAAAGCAGCGTAGAGGTTGTTGGCAAAATTCCTTTCAGCCCCAAAGTTACGGAAGCCATGGTGAATGGAAAGACAATCATAGAATACTCTCCGAGAAGTGCTGTTGCTAAAGAAATTGAGGATGTTTGGGAAAAAATTTCCGTCTTAATATCGGAAAAATAATCTAAGTGAAAGAGTTATTCATAAACAAAAAAAAGAGGTGATAAGCTTGTTGTCAAAAATTCCAATAAACCTTGAAAGAATAAACAAAGAAAACTTGGACAAGGAAATACTGAGAGCTGGGATCATTGCTGAATTGGATGCCATAAATCTTTATGAACAGATGGCAGCCATGACTGAAAACGCTGATATTAAGAGAACTCTCTTGGAAATAGCAAAAGAAGAGAAAACACATGTAGGCGAGTTTCAAGCTTTGCTGTTGATAAACGATAAGGAACAGGAAAAAGAGCTAGAAGAAGGCAAAAAGGAAGTCAAAGAGCTAAGTAGCTAAAGAGACAAAACGGTATGTAGCTGTTACCGAAAGTTTGGTGAATAGGTTCAAATTGAAATGGAGAACCACAAGGCTAATTTTGTGCTTTTACACATAATTATTTGTGGTGCACTAATTTGGTTCACCAGCTAATAGTAACTATAAACAATGAATTGAAGAAAGAGATGAGCAGATACCCAGAGGTAGACTGGAATGAAGTTGCCAAAAAAGCAATAAGAGAGTACTTGCATCGCAGAGAAATCTTTGAAATATATAACGCGCCAATTGAGAAGGCATTATCGCAAAAGAAATAGAAAGCGCAAAGAGTCTTTCAGCTTGAGAATGACTAATTTGCAAAACGTGAAAACATTAGCTTTTGGTCCTGTTCCGTCGAGACGTCTAGGAAGAAGTTTGGGAATAAACAATATTCCACCAAAAACGTGCTCTTATTCATGTGTCTACTGCCAGTTGGGAAAAACCAGAAATATCCTTGTTGATAGGCAATCTTTCTACAGACCAGAAGATATTTTGAGACAAGTTAAAAGGAAAGTCAATGAGGCATCCTTGAGAAAAGAAAAGATTGATTACCTTACCTTTGTACCAGATGGAGAGCCGACATTAGATATTAACGTAGGTGAAGAAATATCACTCTTAAGACATATTGGAATTCCGATAGCTGTTGTAACTAATGCTTCTCTGCTTTGGCATGATGGGGTGAGAGACGACTTGCAAGAAGCTAATTTTGTTTCATTAAAAGTGGACGCAGTCAGCCAAGATCTATGGAAACGCGTAAACAGACCTCATAAGAGCTTAAAATTAGAAATGATTTTGGATGGCATAAAACATTTCGCAAAAACTTTCGAAGGAAATATTGTAAGCGAGACAATGCTTATTGATAATGTAAAATATAACAGCGAATTCGAAAGAATAGCAGAGTTTTTAGGAGGGCTGAATAAGCTGGATAAGGCTTACATTGCTATACCAACTAGACCGCCCACAGAGAAGTGGATTAAACCAGCCAAAGAAGAAGACATAAATGCAGCTTTTCAAATGTTTTCTGAAAAGCTTGGAAGCGGTAGAGTAGAATATTTAATAGGGTATGAAGGAAACGCGTTTGCTTTTACAGGGAATGTTAAAGAGGATTTGCTGAGCATAATGGCAGTGCATCCAATGCGTGAAGAAGCTGTCAAGAAGTTTCTGGAGAAGGCGGATACAGATTGGCAGATTGTTGAGAGTTTCTTGCATGAAGGCAAGCTTGTAAGGCTTGAATATGAAGGAAACGTCTATTACATGCGAAAGTTGCCAAACAAAACTAGCAGCTTTTAATTCTTATAATTGTGAGAGAGTGCACTGGTATGTCTAAAGGGCATTATGATTACTGTTGGCATAACTATCCTGAGCAGAGCTGGATTCAGTTCTTGATTCTTAGGATTCTCTATGAAAAACCTATGCATGGATACAGGTTAATGGAAGAAATGGAAGCAAGGAGTTGCGGGTGTCACAAGTCTATGTCTGGGTCAATGTATACCCTTCTCAGAAGGATGGAAGAAAAAGGACTGATAGAATCAGCATGGTAAAAAGTGGAAGGTGGGCCTGACCGAAGGGTATATAAGGTTACAAAGTTTGGTGCTGAGGTTCTTCAAAAGGGGGTTTGGAAACGATTATCCGCAGGAAGACTCTTATCGATGACTTGATTGCCTTCTATGAGGAATATTTCGAGGAGGAAGAAGAATTAAAAACATAATAGAAGTTACAAATTTAACAAAAAGTTACGGCGAAATCTTGGCGGTTGACCATATCAATTTTGAAGTTAAAGAAGGCGAAATCTTCGGTTTTTTGGGACCGAACGGTGCTGGCAAAACCACAACCATCCGTGTGCTTAATGGGCTTTCTAGACCCACTGCTGGCTCCGCTCGCGTCTTAGACTATGATATTGTATCGGAGATTGTTGAGGCAAAGAAGTATATTGGCGTGGTTCCGGAAATTTCAAATCTGTATGACGAACTTTCAGCTTTTAAAAATTTGTTGTTCATGGCGCAGCTGTACGGTATTCCGCGCAGTCAGCGTAAAGCAAGGGCAGAAGAACTTTTGAAGACTTTTGGACTTTATGAGCGGAAAGATCATCTTTTCGGCACTTTCTCACGTGGCATGAAACGTGCGTTAACGATAGCGGTTGCCTTAATTCATAGCCCTAAACTGCTTTTTCTCGATGAGCCTACGGTTGGTTTGGATGTTATGGCTGCTCGTTCGTTACGTAATTTGATTAGCAACCTCCGCCACCAAGGAGTGACAATTTTTCTTACAACCCATTATTTAGAAGAGGCAGACCTTCTCTGCGACCGCATTGCAATTCTCGTAAAGGGAAGAATATTAAAAATTGATACACCTGAAATGCTGAAGGCTGTTGCTGACGAAGAATCCATAATTGAGGTTTCTTTTAAGAAAATATCATCTAAAATTGTTGAGGGGCTTTCTGAAAAAATGCCTAAACTTAAGGTGATTGCAACCAATCAAAACAAAGTGCGAATTTATGGTGGCGTTCCTGCGTACACTCTTGAAAAGGTGCTCCAATATGCTAAAGATGAAAAGATAGAAATTGATAAAGTAAACAGCATTAAGCCAAGCTTGGAAGAAGCATTTATCAAAATTACTGGCTTAAGCCCAACTATTATGGCAATAGAGAAAGGAGGCGGAAAATAGAAATGTGGCGTGACGACTTACGCGGGATATTCTACATCGCTTTAAAGGACATGAGAACGTATTATCTTAAGCCGCCCTCCATCAGCTGGGGAATAGTTTTTCCATTCGCATGGATTTTAGCCTTCTATTTGAGAAATCCCCAAAACTTTGAGCAGCTAGTGCCGGGCCTTATTGCGATGACTATTCTCTTCAGCACAACTGCTGCAGAGGCTGTTGTCATTAACTTTGAACTGCGGCTTGGTTCTCTTGAGAGGCTACTTCTCGCACCCATCAGTTTGCCAGCGGTGCTTCTTGGAAAAGTAGTTGGAGGCACCATTTTTGGGCTTATGATGGCGACGGTTGTTACTGTCGGTTCTGTGTTGGCTTTGGGATTATTTAGTGTTAGCGTACTGTATCTTGCTTTAATCATTGTTCCTTCTCTTCTAGTCTTCTCATCTCTCGGTGCTTTGCTATGTGTTTTAGTGAAGGAAGTGTTTGAGGCTCAGACCTTACTTAATCTTCCTCGTTTCATAATGGTGTTCTTATGCGGTGTTGTCTATCCTGTTTCTGCCATGCCGCTGGCACTGCAGTGTATAGCCTATTTAATGCCCCTTACCTACACTGTTGAGGGACTACGGCAAACATTTTCGTCCAACCCAAGCACTATAATCTTCGTCGATGCATTGGTGCTTTTAGGCTTTTTCATACTTTTTATTTTACCAGCGATAAAACTTCTTCGAAGAAAATTTGTTTAATAACGTAGCACGGAGAGGAAAAGGATCTGACAACTATGTCTCCTGTATCTTTTTTATTATAGCCGAAGAAACTTTTTCGACATCCTCTCTGGAATAGTTCATAGTGCTAAACGGTCCTAGTTTATTGATCCCAAGATCATATTCTAAATTTAAGTACTTTTCATATTTGATTCCTAAAGTGTTCAATATTTTTCTTGCACATTCGTTACGACAACCATCAATAACGATAAGATGCTCAATTTTCTTAACAAGCATGGTTTGTCTTGGAATATTGTTGGCTAATGCTGGTAATGAGCATATTCCGACTTTCTCGCTTCCTAACCGTTTAATCACTTCAAGTGAAGCCAACCCTGTTAGATGCCCAGTGTTTGAGGCCGCACTGTTACAAACAACAAGCCCAATTTTAGGTTCGCTCATTTTTATACCTCTGTTCTTTATGATAATTACATTTTGGAAATTAACCGTTTCGAAACGTCATCTATGACCTTGCACTGTTAACCTTGCCTGCCCAATAATTTGCGAGCTTTTCACTTCCTCCCAATATTTCTGGTTGATGCTGCAACCTGGGTCTGGACCTTGTAAGTTATTGAAGTAGGCGTAGGCTCTTGCTCTGCATCCTCCGCATATGTACTTGTATTCGCATTCTCCGCAGCCCTTGAAAAGGTCTCTGTTCCTTACTTGTTTTAATATAGGAGAGTTTCTCCAGATGTTAACCAGGTTTTGCTCTCGAATGTTCCCGACTTTTATAGGTATAAAGACGCATGGTTCGATGTCTCCATTTGGTTCCATGCCACAATAGAGACGACCTGCTCCGCATCCGCCAATGAATTCGGTTAGTGATTTCGTTCTTCCCTTAAGCATTTCTGTGGCTGCTTTGTTTGTGAAGTGTGTGGCAACTATGGGGCCAAAGGCAAACTTGTATGAGGTCACGGCGTATTGAGGGGCTGTGGAAAACGTGTCTAATTTACTGTTGTTGTCAATGAGTTTTGAGTAGAGAAAATCTAAAAGTTCTTCTCTTTCTTTCGGAGTTAAATCTTGATCCACGATTTCTTTACCTCTGCTTACGGGGATAAAGTTGAATGCTATAAACCGTTTCGCGTGAAGGCCTTTCTCGATGAATTCTACGAGTTTCGGTATTTCTTTCAGGTTGTAACGGGTTGCGGTTGTCGCAACGCAAGTGTCTAAACCAGCTTCAACACAGTTTTTTATACCTTCTACAGCTCGTTTCCAAGCGCCAAGTATCCCCCTAAATTCATCATGAGTTTTCTCGAATCCGTCTAAAGAAATCTCGATGTATTGGACACCTGCCTCTTTCATTTTTTGTGCAATTTTTTCAGTGATCAATGTCCCGTTGGAAGCGACAGAAACATAAAATCCTTTTTCAGCGGCGTACTTGGCAACTTCAAAAAAGTCTTTTCTTACCAATGGTTCCCCGCCTGAGAATGAGAGGGCGACTACTCCTGCGTTTGCAAACTCATCTATGGCGTGTTTCGCTTCTTCTGTTGTCAACTCATCTAGTGCAGGTTTTGGCCCAGCGTTTTCGTAGCAGTGTTTACATCTTAGGTTGCATTGTTTTGTGAAGTTCCACACTATGAGAAATGGAGCGGCTGTCGTTTGAGGTCTTTGCACACCATAGTAACCTATGCCTTCAAGAACGTTTGCAATACCTCTTCTCACCATAGGATTTTTAAGAGATTCTATAATTTGCTCCTTTGAAACACCAAAGGATTCAGCACCTTTATCGAGGGCTAACTTAACTATTAAATAGGCTAGTTTTTCTTGAAAGCTCAATTTTTCCGCTTCACCAACATATTTCTTTATGGCAGACTCTAGTTTACTGCCTTTTTCCGTCCTCTTCGAAACCCACTTCAATAAACTTCGCGAAACGGGATTGCCAAGCCATGTTTTCACGGTGTTCGCAACAACATCTGCTTCATGCACTCAATATCCCTTCTAAATAATTTATTGTCGCTTTCATTTTGGTTTTTATGAGCGGGAAGAAAAGTAGTTTAAAGAACCATTCTGGAACAACGTTTGGCGGCGATGCTGTTCCGAAACCGAAAAACTCTTTGTGATGATAGTTGCTCATGAGCGGTCGGTCGGCGGTTAATAAAACTTTCAACTTTGTCACCCATCCTGCAGCACGGAAGTTATGAATAAGCTTCATCTCTAAGCGCCCTAGATCGTTTTGAAACAATTTGATGAAGTCGATTTCTCAGATTTTCTCCAATAAGTTTTTGGTCATGCAAATTTTTGATTTCTTCAGCTAATCCTTTATCTCCAATGGTTTCAGCTACCCATTTCTCAAAATCGCCTCGATGAAAATGGAATTCTATGGATTTGATGTCTACATGCTCAATTTTTTCCAAGAAATCTTCCATTGATGTTGCATTTTCGCCCGTAAAGTTTCCAATAGAAGTGAAAAAATAGAACGCATTTTTGCTGGAAAGTTTTTTTCTCTCCTCACTTTTGTGCAATTTGCCTTTTCTCACCATAAACGTCTGCATTAAACTACTTTACCACTAAAACTGGGCAACATGCGTGTCTCGTCACTCCATCGCTTACGCTTCCCAAAAACATCTCCTTCATCTTGCTTAAGCCCCTAGCACCCATAACAATGAGATCAAAATTTTTTTCTCTACATGTTTTGACTATTTGCTCAACTGCATGTCCCTCTATCAACAATGTTTCAACTTGGACGCCTTCAGCTTTAACTTGCTTTTCGCCGTCTGTTAAGATACTAGCGCCAACTTTGCGGATTGCTTCAATGAACTCACGGACTGGCGTTGGAGAAACTGTTAGTCCGCCGATTGAGTATACATGTATTAAAGTTATTTTTCCACTGAATTTTAGAGTTATTTGAATAGCCATTTTTAAAGCTTTTATTGAATGGTCAGAACCATCCAATGGAACCAAAATCTTCTCAAACAATCTTTTTCACCTCCAATCATATCTGAAGTCTCATGAGAGCTTCCTTCCCCGTCATGCCTTCTGCAACGCCTAATACACGAGCTCTTGACGTGCAAGATTCTATCTTCGCTTGCAAAGCATCCTCAATTTTTGTAAGACCTTCAACTCTAGCCGCCACAACATTTCGTTTATCCAGAGCATCTATGTCAAAATTTCTGCAAACAATAAGTCCTTTCTTAGCTATTAACACAATTATGGCTGGCTTTTCGGGTAAGTTAGGATTTCCAATTTTAACCCCGATAACTGGTTTTCCATTCACGTCAACAGGTTTAATCTCTATTATTCATATCATCTCCTATAGGCTTCCGCTTAGTATCCCGTAGGTCAATCCAAATATTACGCTGCCTGCCCAAGCAATGAACATGTATGTTAAGACAACTTTCCATCTAGCTATCTTAGAGACGGCTAATGCATTGGCAACGTCGTATGGCTGTCCCATAAGCCATGAAAGCAGTGCACCTTTTGACATGCCTAACTCGTACATTCCCTTGCCCAGAACTATTTCGACTAGTGTAGGCGTGTATAATGGTCCGCCAATGACTGAAGCAAGTAATATCCCACTAATTCCAGTCAGGTATGAGCCTACGATGTCTTCTGGTAGAAAAGCCTCCACGTAACTAACGATAATGAGTCCTAGAAGGAAGAATGGCAAAATTTGCTTTGCTATGTAGCCTCCGAACTTTAGGGCAGACCATAGCCTTTCGTCGAGAGGCGGCTTAACGATCTCTATCTTTGAAATTGAGCTTGAACTATTCACTTGATGTTCTTTTTCAATCGCTTTGCCCCATGGGGTCTTGGAGATTACTATGCCAGCCGCTAATGCAACTACAACAGAAACAATTATGCGCACTCCAGCTAGCTCCCACGATATCATTTCGCCAGTAAGTAAAATTGATAAGATATTTGCTGCAGGAGCCATCAAAAGAAACGTTATGGCCGGGCCTATTCCTGCCCCAGTGTATAATACCCCTGCAAACAACGGCACCATCGTGCATGAGCAAACGGTAAGAAACGGTGCCATTCCAATGGCTAAGCCATAACCAGTAACTTTACTTCCACTCATATATTTTGTGATGGCTTCTTTTGGCACAAATTCGTATACTAAACCAGCGGCAACAAACGCAAAAAGAAGGCAAATCCATCCATGGCTGAAGTAGTCAATAAGATATGCTATTGGAATCTGCCATAAGGGCAATCCGTGAAAATCTGCTGGTTTCATGGTAGGCGCAAGCGAGTAAGCCATTATTCTAGAATAAATGAGGTAGCCTATTGTGAAAAAAATAAATATCAACATGATGATGCTTCGAACATACCTAGTTTTCTCAGCCAAACACTCACACGCCTCTACAGTTTAACTATTTTACAGTTGCAAGGATTAGTCTCTCAATTTCCTTTCTGTCCGGAACTCTTCCCATAATTCTAACAACATTGTTGATAGCTAATGCAGGCGACACAAGAACCCCATACTTCGCGATGGTATCCTTAGACTGGACATTCAGCTTGAAAATCTTCACATCAATGTCCTTTTCCTTAAGAGTTGAAACCGCTTCTTCAACACTTTTGTATGTTGCTTGACATCTTTTGCACGGTGGATCTACACCAATAACCTCTACTATGACTTCTTTCATTCAAGTTCCTCCAACATATCAGGTTACAAATAGAAAGATAAATATAGCTTTTGTGTTACAATTTGTAACAGGTAGAAACTAATGGACGATACGGATAAAAGAGTTATGTCAATCTTACAAGAGGACGGCCGAGCATCCCTATCATCAATGGGTAAAGAACTAGGAATGTCCCACGTAGCCATAAGGAAAAGGGTGAAGAACCTTTCAGAAAAGTTGATCAAGGTTTTAGTTGGGCTTAATACTGAGTATCTTGGTTTTCGTGTTGCCATCGTGAATGCAGAGGTTGAGACGCCTGAACGTTTACGAGAACTTGTAGACATATTTTCTAAGTGTCCAAGAATTGTGTTTTTGACTACTACAACTGGTGCTTATAATTTGATGACTATCATGGTTGCGGAAGATGCTGACACGCTAAATGCAATAGTAGAAGTATGCTCTGCAAGAGCGCAGAAGGGCATTAGACGTTCAGAAGCCACGATAGGCGAAGCACCAATAATTCCAAAATATTTGCCAATCAAGATTGTTGCAGCTAAAGAAGATGAGGATGCGCCATGCGGAATAAACTGTGGCAAATGCTTACGTTATCAAGAGAAAAAGTGTTTAGGCTGCCCAGCAACAAAATATTACCGAGGTCCTCTTTAACCAGAAGACAGCTTAACGACCGAACATTTTTATGTTTCTCAATTGATGCGTTTCCTAATCAGCTTTTGCTTACGTGCGATTAGTTTTAGCTGTATTTTTGTCGCATTGGCTCATCTGTTAGTACATACTTGATTTTTTCTTTCCATTCTTTTGAGTGCCAAGTTTTTAGAGCCGTATGCGTATTGTAATAGCTTTGTGGAATTGGGTGAGTGCCAACGATGACATCTACGCTGTATTTTTGTTTTAAGAACTCTTTGAAATGATCTATGTAGGGACATGGAGGATAACCCACCACCATGCCAGTTGCAAAATGAACAGCCTCCACCCCGTTTTTCTTCATTTCCTCAACACAATATTCCACATTTCCACCGGGACAACCTCCGCAAGTTGTATATCCCACAAGCTCCACTTCTTGATCTTTGTAAATGCTGAAAGCCCCTTCTCGGTTTCTTAAGGCTCTAAAACATTTACCTCCAGCACAATCACGGTAGCGGGTTCAGTTCCAAACTTCTTTTCTATGCCTAAAAAGTATAAACCATCAACACGCCAAAGATTCCGAATCTGCAAAAAGAAATAGTCAAGCAATTTCTCTTTTGACATTTTAGCAAGCACATTGCGGTCTTCAACACTTCCGGGTGGATACTCATTCATATTTTACACCAGCCATGCAGGGAATAACGACCTATGCGAGTTCATCTTTTAAACCTACCGTGATATGATTAACATTTTTTCATATACTAGCGTACAAACTGTGATAACACAGATGATAACAAAAGGTCTCCAATTAGATATGGAATCACAGTAGCCAATATTCCCACAAAGACCATTTCTAAACCTGAAGGCAACCAGTGTTTGTTAGTGAACGTTGTTTTCCAAACACCTATTAAGAAAAGAGAAACAAAAGTTACAATCGAAGCAACAATCAAACCAGTCTGAGAAGCTGGCAACATAACAAAGGGCAAAATAGGAACGAGCCCGCCCATAATAAAAGCAACTAGCATAATCAAGCCAACCTTTACTGGACTTTCAAAACGCTCTTCAAAAAGCCCAAGCTCCTCTTTCATCATGGAATCCAACCAAACCTTCTTGTCGCTTGTTATACGGTTTAAGATTAAATTCAGCTTTTCCTCAGTGAAATCTGCCTTTTTCATGTAGATTTGACGCATTTCCTCGCGTTCAACCTCTGGAATCTCTTCGATTTCCTGCTTTTCTCTCTCAATCTCGCTGCGATGATGCTCAATCTCCGATTTTGAAGATATGTAGGCTCCAATAGCCATAGAAATTGCGCCAGCAATAACACCAGAAAAACCAGCAACCAATATTTGACAATGGGCAAGCGCACCTCCTGTAACTCCTGCCAGAAGCGCTAAAGTCGATATAGAGCCATCGTTAAAGCCGAACACTATTTCTCTAACATTAACCTTCTTGTGCCAACGCTCTCCTTCCTCAAGGTTCTTTTTTGCGAGATTAACAATTTCATTGTTCTCCAATCGCTTTCCCTCATCATACAACACAATAATAGCTCGATATCAAAAAAGATTAATCAATTAATACTCTAAATTCATATGGAGCAACCTACATTGCTTTAAGCCTTAAATTTTGACAAGTTCTCTTTTATCACGTCTGCAACTTTCGTGTTGTGTTTTACCGAAACCTTCAGTATATGATAGTGCTCAAGCAACCCAGAAGCGCCTGGACCGAGCTCTGCTGCCACCACAAAATTCACTTTAAGGTCAGCTAATGTTTTTACTGCAACAGGTCCAGAACCATAATCATAAGAGGCAGCAGGATTATCAATTACCCACACATTTTTAACTTGACCATTCTCGATTTCCACTATGGTAAAAGTTTTGGCTTTGCCAAAAACTTCTGAAACAGTATCATCTAAACCTGCATAAGCTTTTGTTGGAATCGCTATCTTCAACTTTCCCATATCCTAAATCAACTCCTAACATTTAGTTGATATTCGAAAACTAAAAAGGGGAAACTAAGGCTGTGAGCGTTGCCACGGAGGTCCTCCACCTCTTCCTCTCCTTCCTCCAGGCGGACCCTTGTCCAGCCGATGAATCATCATTGCTGGCGCTCCACACCTTGGGCAATTACTCGGCTTTGGAACTCCTTGAGGAACTTCGATTATTTGTCCATGCGCGCGCGCGTAGACTCAACAGGTTCACAGTCCTATAGCTACTGCTTTCTCTCTTGTTCAAGCTTTGCTTTTGCCTCTTTGATTCTCATTTCAATTTCGTTCATTTCTTGTTCAAGGCCCGTTCTTTCTGCTTCTAGCTCTTTTTTGTATTTTTCTAATGCTTCGACTTCTTGTTCTGGAGATTGTGGTGATGTTGCTGGTGGATACGCTGGAGGCGGATAAGCATATGGAGTGTAAGGATATTGCTGCGGTGGAATTTGTCCGAACGGTGGATAGGCATATGGATAGTAGAAAGGATACCAGCACCAACCTCTACCAAAGCCTCTACCACGACCTCTGCCGAAGCCTCGACCCCATCCTCTCCCGTATCCAGGTATCGGATTCATGTATCCTGGAACAGGATAACCAGCACAATAGCCTGCTGCCCTTCCAGTCATAGGTCCTAAGCCCCAAGGTCCTGTTCTATCTCCTCTTGGCATTTTTCATTTCACCTCTATTTTTGTGCTTATGCACACATTCTAATTATGTGACTACGCACAGAAATATATAAAAGTTGCGCACACAATAATACATCTCAGCAAAAGAAGAGACGGAAAGCGTCATGTGGCGACGAAGACATAGATGTGGCAGAAGAGGAAGATTCCCAAAACCCATCATGCTAGGCATGACGCCGCCTGTAAACAACTTTACTCCTAACCCGTCAGGAAATCTAGAACCCGTATTCATAGAAATGGCAGAACTAGAAGCCCTCAGACTCGTCGATCTAGAAGGCCTATCACAAGAAGAAGCTGGACAAAGAATGCGTATATCTAGAGGAACAGTATGGCGACTTGTACAGAGCGCAAGAAAGAAAACCGCTCAAGCCCTCAGCGAAGGAAGACCAGTATACATCGTTCCACAAGCTTCTGAGAACAGCCCAAAACCATGATGCTGTTTTCACCTTTTCAAGAATATGGAAATTAAAAACAGAAAAGCGCTAGAAACGATAATTAACGGGCCAGCCGGCAATATGGTGAGCTGGGAAAGGAAAATTCCTACTGCGGAGCTTAAAATGCCAAAAGTCAAAGCCAAAAACTTGTATTGGACAAGGTTTTTAGCCAAATTTCTTGATGTAACAGCGGGTATCGCCACAATCGCAGCAGTTAAAAGTCCACCAACAACTTTCACCCCCAAAGCTACAATCAAGGCAATCAATAAAAGATAAACCAAGTTGTATTTTCCGA
>Ga0078972_1011396_pt1 | contig 15967 bp, 17 predicted proteins | sample YelNatPaOPGAMG01_FD_67568 | JGI IMG/M metagenome (GOLD analysis project Ga0078972, IMG submission 67568) | Hot spring thermophilic microbial communities from Obsidian Pool, Yellowstone National Park, USA - OP-RAMG-01 (SPADES assembly) (version 2) | ecosystem: Environmental > Aquatic > Thermal...
CTTTATGTAAGTATGCAATGATAAATGGAAATAAGGTTGAACTAAATGAAGAGATAAAAGAAAAAATAAACAATGCAAATCATTCACTAATGGATGAAGGATTAAGGGTTCTGTGTTTTGCTTATTCAGAAGATGAGCCTGAAAAAGATATGATATTCAGTGGACTCATTGGGCTTGAAGACCCACCAAGACCTGAGGTCAAAGAAGCTATAAAAAAATGCCATGATGCAGGGGTTAGGATAATTCTAATTACAGGAGATGCAAGCAGAACAGCAGTTGCAATTGCAAAAGAAACAGGACTTGTGACAAATCCTTCAGTCGTTGAGGCAGAAGAGTTTCATAAAATGAACGATTCAGAGCTGAAGGAAAAGCTTAAGGACAGAGAGCTTCTTTTTACAAGAATGACACCAAAGGATAAACTTAGAATTGTTACACTCCTTCAGGAAATTGGAGAAAGAGTGGCAGTTACAGGAGATGGAGTTAATGATGCACCTGCCTTAAAAAAAGCAGACATAGGAGTTGCTATGGGAAGCGGAACAGATGTTGCAAAAGAATCTGCTGAAATAATACTACTTGATGACAACTTCGCAACAATTGTTAATGCAATTGAAGAAGGGAGAGCCATATATGAAAATATAAGAAAATTCATATCATACTTTTTCACATCAAATGTTGCTGAACTTGTTCCTTATATTGCCTATGCTGTATTTAGAATTCCTCTGCCTCTTACAGTTATGCAAATTCTTGCAATTGACCTTGGAACAGATATACTTCCCGGACTCGCACTTGGAGCAGAAAAACCAATAAAAGAAGTAATGAAAAAGCCACCAAGAAGCCATAAAGAAAGACTTTTAAATTTAAAACTTCTTTTAAGGGTATTTTTACTTTTAGGACCAATTGAGGCATCTGCAGGGCTTTTTGGATTCTTTTATGTTTTACACACAGGAGGATGGCAGTGGGGTTCTGCTCTTTCAGCAAAAAGCATTCTTTATATGCAGGCAACAACTGCATGTCTTACAGGAATAGTACTTGCACAGGTTGCAAATGGCTTTGCATCACGGTCTTTTAGAGAATCAGTCTTCAGTATAGGGATATTTTCAAATAAGTTCCTGCTTGTTGGAATACTCTTTGAAATTGCTTTACAGCTTTTTATTGTTTATCATCCACTTGGAAACAGCATATTTTCAACACATCCAATTCCATTAACTGTATGGTTTATTTTAATACCCTTTGCACTGGCATTGTTTGCTGTTGAAGAGATAAGAAAACTGATTTTTAAGGGAAGATAATCAAAAATGACCCTGAAAAATTTGAAAATTTTAATTTTTCTTTTATGTGAAATTAATGATAAAACTATTACAGAATTAAAAAGCCATATTAAAAAGGTGTTTAACTTAAATGTTGAAATATCATCTCAAAAAGTTAATTTAACTTTTGCTTATAATGAAAAAAGAAAACAGTATCTGGGTGATAAAATCCTGAGGCAAGCTGAAAAAAGCAAGAGAAATGATTATGAAAAATGGCTGCTCATTGTTGATGTTGATCTTTATTCCAATGGGCTAAACTTCATTTTTGGACTTGCTAATCCTTACTCAGGTGCCTCAATAATTTCCCTGACAAGATTAAGACAACGATTTTACGATATGCCCGAAAATGAAAGCTTGTTTATTGAAAGGATGAAAAAGGAAGCAACTCATGAATTGGGGCATCTTTTTTATTTAGGTCATTGTCCAGATAAAAGATGCGTGATGCACTTTTCAAACTCTCTTTACGATACAGACGAAAAATTAGCATATTTTTGCGAGAAATGCAGAAAAACTTTATTTTCCAATATAGAGCATTACAAACACTGATTTTATTTAAAGAAAGAACAAAAAGATTTAATTCTTTCCTTAAATCTTAAAAACTCTTTACAAAATAATCTCTGGAATAACCATCCAGTTAAGTGACCATATGTTATTTTCTTTTTTAAGGCACACAACTCCAGCCATTTTAAATGAAACTATATTTTTTTCTTTATCTCCGCAAAGAAACAATGAACACAGACGTGCAAGATGAGGCAGATGCCCAACAAGCATCACTGATCTGTCAATATTTTTAATTTTATTCGCCCATATTTCAGGAGGATCAAGAGGTGCAAGACCTTCTGTCTCAGAGAATTTAACTTTCAAAGCACTGGCAAGCACTTCTGCAGTCTGCTTTGCTCTTAACTTTCCACTATGCAGGATTTCATCAACTTGAATATTGAGTTTACCTATGAAAGAAGCAACCTTTCTGATGTCATTCATTCCCTTATCAGATAAGCCTCTTTGCGGCTCTTCGCTTTCTGGTTTTGCCTCAGCATGTTGAACAAGATAAATAAACATTGCCTACCTCCTATGGTTTGCTGTCACTGTCTATACATATAATATGTTGAACTTTGCATGAAGTTCAACAACAAGACTTTTCCCCTTAAATACTCTGTTGTTCGCATTTGTAATTAACTAAATTTTATATATTTTCTTCATCTCTCCAGTATATGTTCCATCCTCATTATAAACATAAAGTGGAGATTCAACCTTCAAACCCGACCTGCCTCCTTTAACTGCCTCAATAAGAACCATCTTTGCCTCTGTATTTAATCTTGAATGAACGAATCTGAGTCTCTTGATTTCAAGATTGTGTTTGCTCATTATTCTTACAATTTCTGTTAATCTTTCAGGAAGATGAATCATGTAGAGTCTTCCTCTGTGCCTCAATAATCTCTGTCCAATTCTTACAATATCTGTTATTGTGAGACTTAACTCATGCCTTGCAAGAGCTTTTTTCTCCATCGGACTTATTTTCCCAGTTCCCGGTCTTCTAAAAGGAGGATTGGCGATAGCAAGGTCAAAACCTGTCTCATTGAATTCTTTAGCATCAATGCAAATAATTCTTGCACGATCTTCAATATTATTCAAACTCAAGTTCTGCCTGGCAAGTTCTGCAAGTTCTGGTTGAATCTCAATCATTGTTATGCTTGCCTTAGGATATCTTTTTGCAAGAATGATTCCGATTATTCCTGTTCCAGCACCAATATCAACTGCTCTGTTAAGCACCTTTAAATTAACAAAGTTTGCAAGAATTAAGGCATCAACACTGAAGCGATACCCTTCTTTTGGTTGACATATCTTTATGCTTCCAATGGTGTCTATTGTGTAGTCCATTTTATTTTTTGACATAGATTTCAAAAAAAATCAATACACGAAGTTTCATTTTTTCTGATATACTTAAAAAAAAGATTCAGGAGGTGTAAAAATGATTGAAAGGAAAAAACTTGAAGAAGAGATAAGGCGCATTGCCTATGAAATTTATGTGCAGAGTGGATGCATTCCTGGAAGAGACCTTGATAACTGGCTTGAAGCAGAAAGGATTGTGCTGGCAAAATATGGAATAAAAGAATCTGAAACCATGCCTCAGGATAAACCAAGCAGGGCTGAAAAACAAAAGAGAAAAGCAGGCAAAAAACTTGCTTTAACTAAAAAAGGAGCTGGCAGAGGTAAAGGCAGGGCAAAAGGTAAAAAATAATGAAAGAAGCTTTTTTTTATGAAAAACTTGAAGACAATAAAGTAAAATGTAATCTCTGCAACCATCACTGCATAATCTCTCAAGATGCAAGAGGAATTTGTGGAGTAAGAGAAAACAGGGATGGAAAACTTTACAGTCTTGTTTATGGGAAGGTAATTGCCTATCACATTGACCCTATTGAAAAAAAGCCACTTTTTCATTTTTATCCCGGCTCTGCTTCTTATTCAATTTCCACAGTTGGATGTAATTTCCGGTGTCTTCATTGCCAGAACTATACAATCTCACAGTATCCAAAACTTTATAAAGACATTCCTGGAGAGGATTTTACTCCAGAAGATGTTGTAAAAGAAGCAAGAGCAGGCGGATGTCAAAGCATCTCTTATACTTATACTGAGCCAACTATATTCCTTGAATTTGCCTATGACTGCATGGTTTTGGCTCATAAAGAGGGAATTAAAAATGTATGGGTAAGCAATGGCTACATCTCAGAGTCCGCTTTACGATTTATCGCACCCTATCTTGATGCAATCAATGTTGATCTTAAAGGAGACGATGAATTTTACAAAAAAATCTGCGGAGCAAGGGTTGAACCTGTAATGAAAAATATAAAACTTCTTCATGAACTTGGAATATGGGTTGAGGTAACAACCTTGATTATTCCAGAGCTGAATGATTCTGAAGAATTTTTAAGGAAAACCGCACAGTTTCTTGTATCAATTGACCCTTCAATTCCCTGGCATGTAACTCAGTTTTATCCAACATACCAGCTCACTGATAAACCGAGAACACCTGTTGAGAGTTTGAAAAAAGCAAGAAATATCGGCTTTGAAGAGGGATTAAAATATGTTTACACTGGAAATGTCCCAGGAGAGGGAGGAGAAAACACATATTGCCCTAACTGTAAAAATCTTCTTATTGAAAGATTTGGCTTCTTCATTACAAAAATTAAAACAACAAAATCAAAATGTAATAACTGTGGAACTACAATTGATGGAATTGGATTGCCCTGAAATATGTTGTATCTAAGATTTTATATAAGCTAAAATTAATTAAAATCGCATTGAGGGAGGAATAAAAAAAATGACTCTTAAAGTGGAAGACATTATGAATCCGAATATTGAGACTATTATGCAGGATGCATCTGTTTTTGAGGCTATGCAAAGAATTGTTGAAAAAAGAATAAGATCATTGCTGGTGTTGCCAAAGGATGAAAATGATTTATATGGAGTTTTAACAATACGTGATGTAGTATATAATGTTCTTGGTAAGAATCTTGATCCACATAAAACAAATGTTGGAGATGTTGCTACAAAAAGAGTGGTCTGCATCAGTAAAGATGCTGATATACAGGATTTCATAAAGTTAATGGAAAGATTCAATATAGGAAGAGTTTTTGTTAATGAGGGTAAAAACATTATTGGTGTTGCATCTCTTTTTGATGCAGTAAAGTTTGCGGTAAAGGGTCAACAAAAATAAAGCAAAGAAATTTTCTAACATAAAATTTTTGTCCCTTCAGTTTAAAATTTCATGATACCGGAAACAGAGAGGGATAGGATTTTGGAAAAAGCAAAGCAGTGCAACAGAATAATTATTCTTGGAGAGGTAGATACAGGAAAATCCACCTTTTCCAGATATCTGATAATAAATATTATTAGAGAAAAGCCAGTGTGTTTTATTGATTCTGATATAGGTCAAAGCAGTGTAGGTTTGCCAACCACCATAGCTGTAAAAGTTTTTAAAGATAGTCTTTCTGCTCAGGAAAATGTTGATGAGATTTTGATAGATTTTGACAAAATTTATTTTGTGGGGTTTACAACTCCTTCAATATCTCCTGAACTTTTCATACAGGAGTTTACTAATGCAGTAAAATTTGCTGAAAAACTGGATATCACAACAGTTGTGGACACTACGGGACTCATATCTGGAGAAATGGGGAAAAATCTGAAGCTTAAAAAAATCAGTATTTTTAAGCCTGATCTTGTGGTTGCATTTAACAGGAAAGGAGAGATAAATCATATTGTAAGCGAAATTACATCTGAAACTGTGATAGTTGAACCATCCAAAAATATAGTTCCGAGAAATCCTTTGAAAAGAGCCGAGTACAGAATGAAAAAATTTAAAAAATACTTTAATAAGGCTGAAAGTTTTGCGGTTGATAAAAGGCTGGTCAGAGGAGTGATTCCGCATGGAAACCCTGAAGGAACTATTCTTGGAATTTTTAAAGATGAAGACTGCTTGGCATTGGGAATAATAGAAGATATAAATAAAGAAAATGTGATATTTTCCAGCCCTCCTTTAGATATCAAAATTGTTAACAGATTAAAAATCGGTCATCTTAATCTGAAAAAGGAATTCTGAGTAATTAAAGTTTATATCCTATTTTTCTCAAAAATTCTTTTCTATGCTCCCTGTCCTCAGCTTTCTCCACTCCTTTTGGTGACTCTCCGTCAATTACACCGAGAATTCCTCTACCAAGCTCTGTTTCGGCAACTACTACCTCAAGAGGATTTGCAGTTGCACAGTAAATACTGCATACTTCCTGACACATTTTAATAGCATTTAAAACACTCACTGGAAAAGCTTCTTTCATTAGAATGCAGAATACATGACCTGCGCCTATATTTTGAAGATTACGGATGCAGACCTCTTTTAGTTCTTCATCATTTCCTTCAGAACGGATAAGACAGGGACCGGAGGCTTCTGTAAAAGCAATGGCAAATTTTGCATGAGGTATGTGCGTTGCAAGTATTTCATAAAGGTCTTCAGCAGTTTTTATAAAATGAGTCTGGCCAAGAATTATGTTACATCCTTCTGGAATTTCAACTTTTATTGAGTATACCTGCATAGCAAACCTCCTGATAAGAATTTACTTTAAACCTTTTTGCTTCAAGATTTCATCTAATTTTTCTTTAACAAACTTAATAGCTTCCTGTAATTTTTCTCTGGAGAGCTGGGGTACTGATGGCAGAAGTTCTTTTATATCTTTTTCATCTTTTTTAAGAAGTTTACTTAAATAAAAAGTATCAACATTAGAACCAGAAAGTAAACATCCACAGCCTCCTACCATTCCCAAAAGCTCTCCTTTCACAAACAACGGAACTACAAATTTCATAAATCCTGCTTCGCATTCTTCCGAAATAGGCTCTTTACTTTCTATTGCCAGATTAGATATTCTTTTTTGAGAAGCTCCACAGATGACAACATTTTTTCCTCCTTGTATAATAGGACAAATTTTGTTAGCCCAGTTGTCAGATTTTACAAGTTTGAAGTTGTCTGGCTTGTAAACAGTTCCATTTAATCCATATCTGTTAAAAATTTCATCTGCTAATTTTTTCCATTCTTCAACTGTTTGAATATCGGTCAATTCCATTGTTGTTACCTCCTGTTTTTTAAAGATTATATCACATTTTCTTTGTTCCAAGCCAATGCTAACGCTTATTCATTCCGCTTGCATTAATGCAAAAAATGTTCTGATTTATAAATCTTGGAAACCATATTTAAAAAGTTGAGCAATCTTACGGTAAAATTACCATAAATCCGTTTGATCTAATCTAAGCCTGTAACAGGATAAAAGTCTTTCCTTCTCTTTGTAATCCCTTTCTAACTTTCTAACTTTCCAACCAATACCCAGAATTCTTTCTTATGATTTCTTACTATTAAATGGCACATCTCATGTAATACTACATATTTTATTAAATCTTCAGGTAAATACTTTAAATCCCTGCTAAAAATTAATTTTTTCTTTTCGGGTTTACAACTACCCCATCTCCTTTTCATTTTTCTGAAAAATATTTCTTCGGGTTTTACTCTTAAAATTTTGCTGAATTCATTAACAAATTTTTCAACTATATCTTTCAGTTTTTCATGATTATATAAAATTAAGTTATGGGAGAGAATTTCCATTTCTTTCAATTCCTCAACTTTTCCATCGATCCATTTCTTATGTTTCTGAATTATATCTTGGATTTTTAACTTATTGATTTTTGGAACTATTATCTTAACTGCATTCCTGTGAACCTCTATTCTTGGATGCTTTACTTTTCTAAAAATCAAAAAATAATTATTTTTCAGGTTCATATTGGGACACAAAACTATAAATTTCACCATGCAATTTATCAAAATCTTCATAAGTAAGTTTATATTTGGGCTTTATTTCAGTCAAAAATTCCCTTATCTTTCTTTCCACATATTTTGATGTAGCTGGATTCTGATCCCAGTTAGGATATAGGCTATCTTTTATTTCTATATAAATTCTCTTTGCTAAATCTTCTATCTCTTCTGGTTTTATCTTCAGTCTATTTTCAAAAATTAATTTCACTCCAAATTCTAAATCGTTAAGCTCTGTCTTTTTCTTTTCCTCTTCCTTTTCATTTATATAATTTAGAACTTCCTCAATGGATTGGGCTAACTCTAAGATGTCCTCTCCTTCCTGCCATTTCTCCACCAGCTCCCTCACTCTATCAGCTATACTTTTATAAATCGGATTTTTCTCCCTCAATATACAAATGTGCTTCAATGCAGTCAAAATTCCGATATACTTTTGAGTGGGTGTCAAATCTGAACCTTTTATCTGCTTGATATAGTCCAAATCAATTGCCTTCGGTTCAACCCTCTTTAATCCAGCTGGCTCTATTAATTCATGGATAAGACCTATTGTTCTTTGAAAGTATTTTTCCAATTTTGTTTCATCTATGTCTGGCTTCAAAAGTTTCTTGTAATACTCATACAAAGCAGAAAGCCATTTGTATTTTGTTAAAACCTCCAAGATTTTCCCCTCAGACCTTAAAAACTCAAACCTCATCCTCAGCTCCCTGTACAAGAAGACAAATTCATCCCCTTTGTCTTTTAAAATCTCCATTGCTCTATCAAAACTCTCCCTCTCAAAATTGCCGATTAACCCTTTAAAAAGATTCTCTAATTTTTCCAAAAATTCATTAAATTCCCTCTCTGCCTCCTCTTTACCAATAATCTTCTCTTTTATCAATTTCACATCTTCATGGGCATAAACCTTAAATGCACGACCGATATATTTAAAAATCCCAACATAATCAACTAAAAGGCCAGCTGGTTTCTGCTCATAGGGACGATTAACCCTTGCCATTGTTTGTAATAACCTATGATTCTTTAGAACTTTATAAAGATAAAGAACAGCAAGCTTTGGCTCATCAAAACCAGTAATTAACATATCTGTCACAATCAGAAGCTTCGGATATTCTTCCTTCCTAAACTTTTCAATTATATCCTTAACAATCTCTTCGGTGTCATTTCTATTAAATCTCTCAATTAATCTCTCTTTATACTTTTTTATTTCCTCATCTTCCTTATCAAAGGTCATAACCACTTCACTGTATTTTGAATCGAGATATCTATCTAAAATCTCTTTGAACCTAACACAGGCTTTTCTGCTACCTGTCACAATAAGTCCTTTAAATTTCCCATCAAAATTCTCTTTAAAGTGCTTTGCTATATCCTGACAGATAACATCTATGTTTTTTCTATTTTCCAAAAAAACAGTTATTTCATTTATTTTTTTCTTTACAACTTCCTCTATATTTTTCAGTTCCCTATCATCAGCAATATCATCAACATCAACTTGCTCCAAATACCAGTCTAAATCCTGTTCTTTTAGATGGACTTCTTCCTTTCTTAGCTCATACATTATGGGAACAACAAAGCCATCCCTTTCTGCAGTGTCTATAAAATACCTGTCTAAATAGAGTTCAGGGTCACCTTCCCTTATATAACCAAATTCCTTATAAGTATTACGGTCTTTGGATGATACAGGGGTCCCTGTAAAGCCAAAAAAGAAAGCATTTGCGAGGACATTCTTCATCTTTAAAGCCAGAATACCATACTGACTTCTGTGAACCTCATCAAGAAAACAAATAACATCTTTCCTTTTTCCAATTTCTCCATGTTTTTGAATCTCATCCAAGATAAAACTCTCCAAAAGATTGAATTTATGAATCAATGTTAAAAAGACCCCTCTTTTCCCTTTGTAATCATCGTAAGTCAAAACTTCCTTCAGATGTCCTATACTTTCAATCTTTTCAAAGCTAAAGTTCAGATCTAAGGAACTTAACTCATCATTAAACTGTCTCTCCAAATCCCTTCTGTCAACAATAAAGAAAATTGTTGGTTTTCCGAGTTCAAAAAATAATTTATGGGCAGAAAAAATCATTGTTAAAGTTTTACCAGAACCCTGCCAATGCCATACCAGTCCCTTGTTTTTATCAGTTCTGCCAGCTAAATTTTCCATCACCCTTTGATATATCTTATTAACCGCACGATATTGCATATATCTACCAATAACCTTTGTCATCTCTCCCCTGAATTCACGGATAAACAAGAAATTCTTAATAATGTCTAAAAGCACCTCAGGCTTTAACATCTCAAAAATAGCCTTCTCTTCCTTTTCCTCATCCCATCTCCAAATTTCCTGCTTTACATCTTCAAGCCATGGAACTATTGGAAAATACTTGACCTTTTCAGCAAAACCAATCCCAATCTGGACATATTTGTAAAGCTCAGGGACTGTTCTTTCATATCTTTTTATCTGCCTGTATGCATCATGGTAATCTGCCTTGTTGGTGTAAGGGTTTTTACATTCTATATTTCCTAAGGGAATTCCATTAACAAAAAGCAATAAATCCAGTCGGATTTTGTCCCTTCCTAAAAATTCAATTTGATTTGTAAAGACGAATTCGTTCCTTTCAGGGCTTTTATAATCAAAAAGCTGAACATGTCTTACAATCCTTTCTTTTTCAGTTTTTATCGGAATATCATATTTGAAATATCTTAAAATCTCCTTGTGCCCATTCTGGTCAGTAAAAGCCCCCCGAAGCTTATTAATAACTGCTTTCAAATCATCTTCAGTGAGCTCAAAATCCTTATTAATCTCTAAAATTTTTCTTTTTAAATCCTCAACAAGCAATGGCTCATCAATATCTGGTCTATTCAACCTTTCTGATTCGACATAATTCCAGCCCTTTTCTTTTAGCTTCTCTATTGCCCAATACTCAACCAATTTTTTCTCTAATTGCATAATCTTACCTATTCCTTATTAACATGTTTAAATGGTTGATAATGCTTAACAAAAAACTTTTTTATTTAAATTTTTTATAATATTATAAAAAAATTTATATTTAAGTTAAATATATTTTTTGATATCATAATTATATCACAATGAGGGGACTACCAAAGGGTTTCGTCCCGCGGGAATTCCCCTCTTTTTATTTTTCATATTCTATTTTATGTCTAACTAAATTTATATTTACAATATACGAACTAAATTTTCTCAAAAGGGATGAAAATCTTTCTAAAGCTTTGCTAACTTTATATTTATCTTTTAAGAAAACTCTAAATTTTTTATAATCCAATTTCCATCCTTGGTTTTTTACTCCTAAATAAAGATTAGTCCCATCTATAAAAGCATAGTTATTCATATTTCGATTTTTTCAACATCAATTTCCTGCTTCATAATTTTATTAAGCATTGTTTTGAACAATTCTTCATAAAGCTCTTTTTTCTTTTTCTCAATCTCAATTTTTTGGTCAATGGTTTGCAAAATCTCCGCAATCTCTTGCTGTTCAGGAAGAGGGGGGAGAGGGATTAATAAATTTGAAAGAATAGATTGAGATAAATTAGTAATTGTCACTACACCTGATTGAGAAATTATTTGATTTCTGAAATTTTCTGTTCTGAAAAGATAAACTAAAAAATTTGAATCGGTCTTTTCTGTTTTAGGTCTCGCCCTTATTAAAAATCCACAGAATAATACAGGTTCTGAAAAACCTTGAAACACAGCAGACCATCCTACTCCTTCTTGTTTTAATGAGGATCTTACAAATAAGATATCTCCTGGTTTTAAATAATATTCTTCGCTAAAAGATCCTTCTACTCTATAAATTTCATTTAAATTAGGGTATAAGCTGTCAGTATACATATTCAAAACGTCTAAAACTAATTTCCCTTTACCTTTTTGCTCTTTTTTAAAATTAATTCCATTTTTAAATTCAAAATATTCTCCCAACCTCACCACTTCCCAATGATCCGGAATTTCTCCGACCTCGGTTTTCTTTAATCTCAAACCCAATTTTTCAAGCTCCGAACTCGACAACTCGCCAACCCGTGAACTCACCAACTCTTTAACTCTCAAACCCGCTAACCCGTAATGAAATAATAAATTCATTAATGACCTTTTAAGTTCCTTTGTTTTTTCAATAATTCTATCGTGAATATCAATCGCAGACTGAATCGTATCAAGAATTTTAACGATTTTTTGCTGAATAGGAAGAGGGGGAAGGGGGATTTTGAAATCACTGATTTGCTTTATAGTGATAACCTTTTGAGCTGTTCCGCTTCCCATTAAAGCAATTTGAGAACCATATTTTTTAAGCGCATAAAATAAAAATTTTTGCAAAACGATGTCGTTCATTGGTCTTAATGCAAATATCGAACGAGTTATACAAGCATTTATGCCTAAATTGACCAAACCTAATGAGCCCGCCACAGAAAATAATACATCGCCTTCTTTGGATTCTTTTAGAGATTTTGTTGTCCATCGTTCTATTTTAGGATAAACTTCTCCAAAAGAATTTACAGTTAAAAAGGGAATTCCTTTGCTTTCATCATTGTAGTATTCTGATGGTGGAGCCTGACCTGCTATTATTTCACAAATCTCTCCTAATTTTTTTGTTGGCCAAGGTGATTTCATAGTTTATTTTCTTTTTCTTTTTGTCTAAAATCCGCTATGTGGTAACCTTTCTTTATTCTTTCTCTTGCTTTTTCCCACGCATCTTCATCATCTGTTGGAGGAGTTAACCTTGCATATAAGTTATACTTGTCTCGCAGTTTTCTTACCTCATGATAAAAATCTTTTTCATCCATAAAATCCTTAAAAGCTTCATATAATGACCTAGCCTCATGCTTTAAGGTAGTAAAGTTTTGAGCTGCTATAAAGTGATTTTTTGATTCTTTTTCAGGTTCTAATAAGATATTAATTACTGTAATTAAAGCACTAAAAAAAGTTATCCAAGCAACCCAATTAGGTGCTGCCCCAACAAGCAATGCAAAGGAAGTTCCTAAAGTTATTAACACGGGTATAAATTTAAACCAAAAAGCTTTTACTTTCTGTTTATGTCCAATGATGTAATGCACTTCTGCAGTATATAAAGAGTCTTCCTCTATTTGTTTACATTCGTTTATTAAATTTTGAATTTTTTCATTGTCCATAATTTACCTCAATGATTTATCCATAGGATGGAAATGGCTCCCCAAATAATTTTCTCCATCCTTCTATTCCTTTCCACCCATCTAATTGAATAATGCTTTGGCAATAATTTGCGATTTTACTAAATTTATCAGCCAAATTTAGTTTCTGATAATATGTCATATACGCGCTTGCATCAGGAGATTTACTACCTTCTATTGAACAAGATTTTAATACTTCATCTTTTGCAATAAAGAAAAATCCATATACAAGACCAGGAAACGAAAGTTGAAAATTTTGACTTTTGTAATGTTCTACCAGTAAAGGAATTATAGAAGTAGCTAACACCTCTAAATGATATGATTTCATTTCCGGAAACAAATTTCTCTTTGCCGCTTTCAACATTTTAATTGTTGGGATAAGCCAGTCTTCACATCCTTTATTTTTGTTTGAAATAAACTCTGCATCATAATCATAATCGGCAAGTACCCACTTATTCCTTTGCGGTATCCAGTATCCTCTTCCTTTAGGAAATGCCAGCGTTCCGTCAGGATATTGACCGATATTGTCAATATAAGCAGGTACAAGTTCAACTTTAGTATTATCTGTGTAGTTAATAACAATAGTGGGACTGTCTGTTTCTGGTCCTATCCTGTTATAAGTTTCGTGCTTTGATACTATATTCTCGACTTTATCTAAAGCATCTTTTGGAGTTATTCCTGCGATTGTTACCCATTGTGTAGAATATCCAAGAATTACCAAAATATCAATGTCAAAGGTATCAATAGCTCGTGGCTGTATTCTTGTTTTTCTCTGAAGGGAACCAATCAATTTCGTTTCAATATTTGGATCATAAGACTCTATCCACTCCCGAATAGCATTGTGATGAGTTGTTATCGCTTTCTGAAGTGTAGCACTCAATTCTAATTTAGATTTAAACTGATTGAAGGCTTGCTTAACATCAATAGCCATTTTTCATATCCTCTCCAAAATTTTATCTATCCTCTCCTCCACCCATCTCCTCTCCTCCTCCAATCTCTTCAATTCTGCCTTTATTTCCTCAATACTCCTATATTCTTCCTCCTCAGCAATACTGACAAACCTTGATGGGCTTAAGTTGTAATCTGCTTCCCTTACTTCTTCAATTGTTATAACCTTTGAGAATTTTTCAAGGTCTTTAAATTCCCGATAGGCATTTACAATTTTCTGGATGTTTTCTTTTGATAAGGTGTTTTGTTTTTTCCCTTCCTGATAATCCTTGCTTGCGTTTATTAGCAAAATCTTTCCCTTTTTCTCTTCAGGCTTATTTTTATTAAAAACAATAATTACCGCTGGAGCTCCGGTGTTGTAAAATAATTTCTCTGGAAGTAGAATTACCGCCTCAACTAAATCTGCTTCAATTATCTTTTGTCTTATTAATTTTTCCCTTCCTCCTCTTGAAACAGCACCTGTGTCAATTACAACAACAACTTTCCCACCATCTTCATCCTTTGCAGAGGCAATCATATGCTGAATCCAAGCCCAGTCCGCTGACTGTTTTGTTGGAAATCCATATTTAAATCTATCTTGCCAGTATTCTCCCTTTTTCAGGTTCTCCTCATCATAACCATCCTGATTCCATGGAGGATTTGCGATTACATAGTCAAAATCTTTTATTGTATCCCCAAATTTAAACTTTGGGAAAAGCAGAGTATCGCCAAGATGAAAGTAAAAGTTCCTTATGTCGTGTAGAAGCATGTTCATTTTTGCTAAGGCAAGGGTTTTTTGGGTTTGCTTCCTGCCCATTCAAAATTAGAGTGTCAGCCTTTTCTTTCCCGTATTTTTCCTCAACATATTTGTAAGCAACAATTAGCATTCCTGCAGAACCAATGGCAGGGTCATAAAGACTCTTTTTTGGCTCAGGGTCTAAAATCTCTATCATCAATCTAATAACTTCCCTTGGAGTATAAACTTCCCCTTCTTTTGCTTTGGTGGGTGCAAAGTATTTGAGAATCCATTCATAGGCATCTCCCAAGATATCCCCTGATATTTCTTTGAATGAGAACTTGCTAAAAAGCTCAACTAATTGATTTAAAATTACTGCGTTTTCAGGATTGCTTGTGAATTGATGGAAATCAAATTGAGAAAATATGTCATGATAATTTGGATTTAACTCTGCCAATTTCCTTATTGCAATTGAAAAATTTTCTGTAACCTTCTGAGGCTCTTTTCTCATATTGTTCCATAAATATTCCTTAGGAAAATTAAAGGTGTGGTAAAGTTCGGATTCTGCTTCCATTACTGCTTCAAGTTCTTCCCATCCTTTCTTTAAAAGATTTGTCTTAATTTCTTCAAATTCTTTTTCCCATTTGTCAGAAATAGCTTTGTAAAAGAGTAGAAAGAGAATAAAGGTATAATCAACCCTTGTTCTTATAAGGTCTGCTGCTTGTTTTAAAAGGTTGATTAATTGGTCTTTTGTTGAAATTGAATTGTTTTTCGCTTTCTCCTGTTCAAAGAGACCCTTTAGCTTATATATTTTTTCTCTTTTATCTTCCGGGTTTCTTTTCACATCTAAGAAACCAGCCTTTTTCATTTCTGACAGTATATTTTTTACCTGTTCTTCATTATCATTGAATATTTTTTTCAAAAAGTCAACAGCTTCCTCAAAAGAAAATTCCTTCTCTTTGAATTCACCCAATAATTTGAGGTATCTTTTTTTTATCCAGTTTTGTACTCTATACATATCAAAAACCTCATTTAAAAATCTATCTTTGTCAAGGGGTTAAGAAGTTTATTTTTTCCTGCCAAGCCAGGTCTGAAGTTTATCCATGTATAGATAAAATACAGGGGTTACAAAAAGGGTAAGCATCTGTGAGAAAAGCAATCCTCCTACAACAGCAAGTCCAAGGGGTTGACGAACTTCACCGCCTGCACCAATTCCAAGAGCAATTGGAAGAGCACCAAAAAGCGCAGCAGCAGTTGTCATCATAATTGGACGAAATCTAATAAGGCAGGCATTGTAAATTGCTTCTTGTGGCTTCATTCCTTCATTTCTCTGGGCATGAAGGGCAAAGTCAATCATCATAATTCCATTTTTCTTAACAAGTCCGATTAGCATAATTATTCCAACAAAGGCATAAATATTTAATTCAACTCCAAAAATTAGCAATGTTACCAGAGCTCCAAATCCTGCAAAAGGAAGAGCAGAAAGAATTGTAAGAGGATGAATAA
>Ga0078972_1011398_pt1 | contig 15965 bp, 16 predicted proteins | sample YelNatPaOPGAMG01_FD_67568 | JGI IMG/M metagenome (GOLD analysis project Ga0078972, IMG submission 67568) | Hot spring thermophilic microbial communities from Obsidian Pool, Yellowstone National Park, USA - OP-RAMG-01 (SPADES assembly) (version 2) | ecosystem: Environmental > Aquatic > Thermal...
CACCAACAAAACAAATTACTTTTAATTTTGGGTTTGCCAATTTTATTCCCTGGGCTGTGGCAATTGATCTTCCATGCAAAGCATAAAAACTATTTAAATTCAAATAATCAAAAATTTTTCCGTGACATCCAATTCCAGTTAAAAAGACAATTTCTTTTGGATTTTGCCCTTCGTTTTCAAGCTCAAAGAGAACATCTTGAAATGCTCTCAAAATCAAAAAATTTGAACACCCAGGACACCAAGTAATTTTTGCATCAGTTTGATATTTCATATTTTTTGAATTTTTCTCTTAGTTCATCAATGAAAAATGGTCTTCCAGTGTATTTTAAAATTGGCTTGGCCAAAATTCCAAATCTCTTTAAATAATTTGCAAGTTGCCCTGTTGCGTTCATTTCTAAAGTGAAAACTTTTTTCACCCCTTTTAATTCTTCTTTTACTTTCTTTTCTGGAAAAGGTTTTAAAATCCAAGGAAAGATCACTTTAAAATTAAACTCTTTTGCTAATTCAATAGCTACTCCTTTTGAAATTCCAAGTGGGAAAATTGCTACTTTTGCTGACTTTTTCCCAAAAACTTCAATTCCTCCCAATTTTTCAACCTCTTTTTCCATACTTTCGAATTTTCTCTTTCTTTTTTCTTGCATTTTTTGGACTATTTTTTCATCATCTGTTGTAATTCCTGATTCATCGTGCTCATATGAATTTGCTTTCACAATAAAATCTGAACCTGGAAAAGCCAATGGCGAAATTCCATCTTTTGTTATTTTATATCTTTGATAATTTTTTCCAAAAAACAATTTTGGCTTTTCAATTTTTAAGCTTTTTAAAATTTTTGAGTCAACTGAAAAAGTATTTTCTGAAACATCTTTATCCAAAAGCAAAATCACAGGAGTTTGATATCTCCAAGCCAAATTCAATCCTAAATTTCCCAAAAATAAAGCATCTTGAGCATTTCCAGCCTGCAAGACAAATTTTGTAACATCTCCATGACCTGCTCCCAAAACAAAATCTAAATCACCTTGTAAATTATAAGTTGGCATTCCTGTTGAGGGTCCTGCTCTTTGAGATTCTACAATTAAAATTGGGGTTTCAGTTTGGGCAGCTAAACTCAAAGCCTCAACCATCAAGGCAAATCCTCCTCCAGAACTTCCCACTGCTGATCTTTTCCCAGCAAAAGCTGAACCAATTGCCATATTAATTACTGCAATTTCACTTTCTGGCTGAAATGTTTTCACTTTGAGCTCTTCTTCTTTTTGAGCTAAAAAATTCAAAATAGAAGTAGATGGGGTCATTGGATAAGCAAAATAAAATTCAAGCCCCGCCCTTGCCATGCCTAAAGCACAAGCTTCGTTTCCTGTTAAAAGAAAAGAGTTGGTCAGGGGTCTGACCTCTGCCACTTTAATTTTTGCTTCTAAATTTTCATAAACTCTTTTTGCAATTTTTAAGTTCAAATCAATTCCTTTTTTAATTTTTTCTTTTAAAACACTCTCTAAAATTTCAAAAGAAATTCCTAAAGCTTTAGCTAGGGCTGAAATGAAAACTGTATTTATCATTTGGGGAATCCCGCCTTCTTCTTTGATAATTTTGTCTGCAAAAATTCCAATTCCCTTTTTTTGTTCTATTCTGTCTGCATTAAAAATTAAAAGGCCATCTTTTTTTAATCTTTTTTGGTGCAAAAAAATTGTGTTTTTATCAAAGGCAATTAGAACATCGATTTCTTTTTTCCTTGCTTCTTTTTTTTCCCCAGCTACTCTAATTTCTGAAAAATTGTGCCCTCCCCTGATTAAAGATTGATAATCCTCATAAACATAAACAAAGTAGCCAAGTTTATTAAATAAATTCGCAATTAAGTTTCCTGCTAATCTTGTTCCTTGCCCTGCTTCTCCACCAATTAAAATTGATAAATCTTTTTCCATAAGTCTAATAAAAATAGTTTAGCACAAAAATTAAAAGCTTGACAAGGTTTAAAATTGGGCATATCTTTAAGACAGGAGGTGAAAATGTATAGCACCTTAAAACGGGATCCTCCGGAGACTCGGGGGACGCTGGACGCTAGTGAACACCGAACATTGTTGCGCCGCTTAAGAGACGAGGCTCGGGCTAAAAAAGGACAAAGAAAGCGGTCTAGCCCCTTTGTTCCCATTGACGACATCCTTGCCAGAGCTCCACCCGCTCATCGTGAGGTAATGAAGACCCTCGTTAGGGCTATCTTTGCAAACAAAAGAGACGAAGATCAAAATTTCTGGCTCTTAGCCAAAAAAGAAAATCTCAGGCTCCGAGCTGCCCTTTTTTCCTACTTGAAAGAAAGACCTTCAGCTCCTGCTCCACATAACATCGCTGAAAGCTGGACAGATTTTCCTTTCTATTTTGAAGTGGTTGAGGGAAAAAAGTCAAAACAAACCTTCTTTGCCATGATTAAGAATCAACAACTTGATCTTTTCGGGAAAGAGGAAAGCTTTAACGAAACTCTCCGGATTTTCGGATTCTCTTAAGGAGGACCAAAATGAAACCAAAAAATAGCGTCCAGCGTCTGAGGGAAAAAACTTAAACGGAAGGCCCTCCGCCAAAAGTTCTTTTGGAGGGCCTTTTTATTTTTGTTTTCCCTTTAAACATTTTCAATTAACTCGTACCTTCATTTTCAATTTTGTTTTTCATCACAAAAACCATTATTTTGAGATTAGCTTTGGATTTCGGGGACAGGGTGATAATTTTCTATTAAAAATTTGATAGTTTCGACTGTTTTTAATCTTTCGAATAGGTTTTTTCTTCTTTTAGGGTAGAGAATAAAAATTTTATCATTTAAGTAAGAAAAATTTTTAAAAATTTCTAGGGCGCCAATCCTTAGAGCATATTTATTTCCTCTTTCTTTTATTCTTTTAAATTTTATTATTGCTATTCGAAGAATATTTTCCAAAATATGGATATCATTTTTATTGCTCCAGATTAGAATATGTCCTCGTTTTTTAGCTGGGACGCATCCGTCTCCTTCCATCACTCCACAAATAAAATCTATTGCCAAATTTTTATCTTTTTTAGTTAAAATTTCCTTTATTAATAAATTCAATAAACCGTTATAAACATCCAATAAAATTTGTCTATGTTCTCTAATAACTAAAGTACCATACTCATTCCATTTTAAATTCGATTTGCCGATAGGTTTTCTTATTCTGAATTTACTTACTTTTATACCAACTTCTTTTTGCCAAATTTTGGCTAAATTAGTTTTAATTTTATTATCTTCAATGTTGTGAATATTTGTGTAAGAAATTATAAATTCAGGATTCGAATCTTTAATCAGAAAATTGTGCATTTTCAAATAATATTTTGCCTGCTCAAAAGTGGAAGCACAAATTGCCCAACTATTTCCCTTTTTTGTTCCGTCTGCAAAATAAGCGCCCATGTAAAATGCGATATCAGAGAAGTTTACATTTACATTAATAATTGCTGGACTCTTGTTTCCTTTAAAAATAATTGCTAAATTCTTTCCTATAAAAGCGTAATGTACTCTATTTAGAACATTGAGGATAGCTGGACTTGGTTTTATTTTTTCTATTTCGGTTGGCAATTTTTCAATTTTAAATGTAAGTTCTTTACCGTAAAAACTTTTGTCAAAGACGCAGGTATACTCTTTTTCATTTCTCTGTGCTCTAATAGCAAGATGTAATTTCGAATATTTCTCTCTAATAACCTTGTTGTCTTTTATGCCTTTAATTAAAACAATCTCGTTTTGTTTAAGATTTAATTTTCTAATAATGTTTTGTGGAATATGTATTCTCCCGTCAGGATATATTTTTGCATGGAATCCATCTACTTTCTCTACATGAATTTCCGCTTCCTTATTCGCTAGCTTATTTTCCCTTACAATATGCTTTGGTATATATACTCCTAATCTCCCAGAATAAAATATTATTTTTCCAAAAAACTGGTTTTTTAATACTTCAACCTTGACCCAATCGTTCAGATTAAACAAATTCGTTTTACCTTCTGGAAAAGCAATAAACCCAGTCCCTTGATTATTTCCTTTTCTAATTTGAGAAACAAATTTTAACTTCATATCTTATTGTTATGGGCGATAAAAATTAGATTTTTTATTCGACCGTGCAACTCTTTGCAAGGTTCCTTGGCTTGTCCACATCCTTTCCAAGTAAAACAGCTACATAATAGGCAAAAAGTTGCAACGGAATAACACTTAAAATTGGAGTTAGCATTTCTAAGGTTTTTGGAATGAAAAAGACATCATCAACTAATTTTTCAATTTCTTTATTTCCTTCTGTGGCAATGGCAAAAATTTTTCCTTTTCTGGCTTTAATTTCTTCAAGGTTTGAAATCATTTTCTCATAAACTGAATCTGAGGGACAAATTGCAACTGTTGGAAAATTCTCATCGATTAAAGCAATTGGACCGTGCTTCATTTCTCCAGCTGGATATCCTTCAGCATGCAAATAAGAAATCTCTTTTAATTTTAAAGCTCCTTCCAAAGCAATTGGATAATTGTATTTTCTTCCCAAAAACAAAAAGTTTTTATAGTCTTTGTATTTTTTTGCCACAGTAGCAATTTTTTCTTTTTGATTTAAAATTTGGCGGGCTAAATTTGGTAACTTTTTTAATTCTTCTAAAATTCTTTTTCCCATTACCAAAGACATATTCCTTTGCCTTCCCAAAAACACAGTCAGCAAAGCCAAAACTGTTAATTGGGAAACAAAAGATTTAGTTGCAGCGACTGAAATTTCAGGACCCGCATGATTGTAAACTCCAGCTTCGACTTCCCTAGCAATTGAGGATCCAACAACATTAACAATTCCCAAAGTTAAAGCTCCTTTTTTCTTTGCTTCTTTAATTGCAAAAAGAGTATCTGCAGTTTCTCCAGATTGAGAAATTGCTAAAATTGCCTCTCCTTTTTGTGGTAAAAATTTTTTATAACGAAATTCTGATGCATTCTCTACCTCAACTGGAATTTCAGCATATTCTTCGATCATATACTCTCCAACTTTTCCTGCCAAAAGTGCAGTTCCCATGCCAATAATTTTTAATCTTTCAATCTCTTTTATTTTATCCTCAATTCTTTCAAGACCACCAAGTTTTGCCCTTCCCTCACTTTCTATTACTCTTCCTCTTAAAGCATTTTCAATAGCTTCTGGTTCTTCCATGATTTCTTTTAACATGAAATGTTCATATCCTCCTTTTTGCGCCTCCTCAAGTGTCCATTCAATCAAATGAGAGGTTTTTTCTTTTTTAACCTGATTCAAATCAAAAATCTTAACATCGTCTTTTGTAATATATCCCATTTCTCCATCATCCAAATAAATTACTTTTCTTGTGAAAGCTAAAATTGCCGGAGCATCAGAAGCCAAAAAGTTTTCACCTTCTCCCAAAGCAATCAAAAGCGGACTTCCGTATCTTGCAAAAACAATTTTTTCTGGATCTTTTTCACAAATTACAGCAATTGCATAAGCTCCGATTACTTCCTTTAGCGCTAATCTCACAGCTTCTTCCAAATTTCCTTTAAAATATTTCTCAATCAAATGGCAAAGCACTTCAGTATCTGTTTCTGAAGTAAATCTATGCCCTTCCTTAATTAATTTTTCTTTCAACTCTTTATAATTCTCGATTATCCCATTGTGGACCAGAAAAATGTTTTTGGTACAGTCCCAATGTGGATGCGCATTTTGTTCAGTAACACTCCCATGGGTTGCCCATCTAGTGTGCATGATGAAGGGATTTCCATAAACTGGAGACTTTAAAAATTCTTCCTCTAAATTGGTTATCTTGCCAACTTTTTTCAAACAGAAAATCTTTTTTTTCTCTGGAACAAAAACTGCTAGTCCTGCGGAATTGTGAACTAAAAGACCATTAGCAATAAAATTTTGAGTTTTTGGGACTGAAATATCATACATTAAGTGAGTGCTAGAAGTAATTTGTATGGTTTTAATTTGGGTTAAAAAAATAAATTGATTCAAAGTGGGAAGAGATTTGGATTTAATGTTTTTCCTTAATTTAATTAATTTTTTGAGCCTTTCCATTTTCCTTGGAGATGAAAAACCAATTGATGAGAGAAATTTCTTTAATGAATCGAAAAGGTAAATTGAAAGTCTTGTCTGTTTTTGGGCTTTGGAAAAGGAAAGACTTGAAAGAATGCCAAATCTTAAGAGTAAAAGTTGAATTTGTTTTATAAGTTTTTCATTACCTATTTGTAAATTAATTCCATCCTTTTTTCTTTCTCCTACCGAACCTTCTGCATCAAAGAAACCTCTTAAAAATCCGGCCACGCAATCTAATGGAGATTTTTGAATAATTTCTGGAACTTCTCTTTTTAAACTATCATCTAAAATACCTGGGGCAATTTTATTTAATAATTTTCTAAAAGAGGCACTATAGATTCTAATTTGCCAGCAGTTTTTATGACGATGTTTTAGCAACTTTACCTTTAATCCCAATTTTTTAAAAATTCGTTGATATTCTTTTAAGGTTTCCTTATCATCTTCTATTTTGATTTTGGTATCCATTGCAGAATCTATCCTACTTCTATCTCCAGTTATATAACCAATGACTTGGGAAAGTTCTGGTGTAAGATAGTTTCCTTTAAAGAGGTTTTTGAAGGCGTGACTGCAAATTTTTTCCTTAGCAAATTTTTTTAGAAATTTGTCTGCATCGATGCCCATCAAAGACAATATTTTTTGCCAATTTTCCTTTGTAGTAGCTCTTTTGCCCTTTAAATGATCAGCAACACATGAAACTCCGGTTTTTCGCTTTAAAAATAAATAAGAAAAATTGAGCTTTTTTCTAATTCTCTGAATTTTTTTAATACCTTGAGGAAGTAACTGATAGTTAATGGGGTTTTCTATTTGAGGCAACTTTTGAATTTTACCTTTTATTGGAATTTCTTTTTGAGCTAGCAAAAAATCTCCTTTTTTAAGTTCGAAAGCTCTCTTTTCGATTATTTTCCCATCTTCATAAACAAAAAATTTATGCTCGGCGGAACATTTTATTTCAAAATTGTTGGTTCGGATTCTATAAAGCTTATTTTTAATTTTTTTCGCCTTAGACTCAACCTTGCTATCAGCAAAAGAGAGATTTTTAAAATTTATTGAAGACACCAAAGAGTTTAATTCTAACTCTTCAATAGTTTTTATCCTTCCATCGGACAATTGAATAAGGGTATCAGGAGAAAGGCAATCATAGCCTCTATACTCTAATCTTTTAAGCATCTCAAGACCTCTTTTTACATCATTATTTTTCCCGATATATCCAACGATTCCGCACATGATATTAATATGATAGCATAGAGAGTTTCAGAAAAGAAAGGTTTTCTATTGACATTTTAAATTCATTTTGCCAAAATATAAATATCCCAAAAAAGAAAGGAGGTGGGTAATTTTAAAGCTCTTTTAAAACTTTTAAAAATAAGGAGGGAAGGATGAAAAGAAAAAGCGATCCGGTGAAAGTGGTTTTGGAAGAAGGAAAAATACGGTGCACAACTAACAATCTCTTTCCGCGCACCATGCCTGAAAAATGTAAAGTTGTAATCCAACGAAAAGGGGACGAGATACACATTATCGCTTTTTTTGGCAAAATTCAATGTGGTAGTGATGCCAAAATCATCAAAACAGCAGAAGAAATCGTTATCCAGCTTCCTCCAAACCTTCAGCTTCCGCCAGAAACTCGCACTGGTCAAATTCATCAAGTAGTAAATATCGAAGGCGCTGTTACCTTCACTTTCCCTCCATCAAAAACAAAAAAATAAGGGGCGGTTTTCCGCCCCTTTTTCTTTAAGAAAGAACTGGATCTTGAGGGTCAACTTCTTGAACTTGAATTTTGGGTTTTAAAATCACAAACTCTTCTTCCTCCATAGTCTCAAACCTAATTATTAATATTTCCATACTCACCTCCTCAAGTATGATATTATCATACCAAAACTAAATGTCAAGCATAAACCTTGTTGTTTTCAAAATAAAGTTCTATTTTTTATCCAAAAAGAATTGATGCTATCTTTTCTAACGAATCCCCATCAATTCCGCAGGATTCTAAGATTTCTGTAATCGCAACGATATGACCTAATGCCTCAGTTTGATACAATTCCAGAGATTTTAAAAGAGAAAGGAAATGAGAAAGAGCTATCTTTTTTTTATCTGGAGGTAAAGAGTCAATTTTGCTTTTAATCTCACAAAACACTCCGACATCTGACCATCTCCTGAATTCCTCCTCTACTTTTTCTTCCAAAGATTTCAAAAGTTCCATTAATCTCACCTCCTAGGTATGATATTATCATACCAAAAGAGGGTGTCAAGTCCATTCTTTTAGAGCTAAAAGATAATTTTGAGGAAAACCGACATCAAACCACTTTTCCCCAAAAACATATCCTGCCAATTTTTGTTCTGAGATTAATCTCGGAAAAACGTCTCTTTCTAAACTTTTGTCTTGAGGAAAAATGTAATTGAAAATTTCGTTTTCAAAAATAAAAATTCCAGCATTGACCAAATAAGATTTTGCCTTTTTCTTTTCTGGTTTTTCTAAAAACTCAACAATTTTTGAACCTTTCATTTTAACAATGCCGTATTCTAAAGAAGGTTTTGTAATCGAGGACAAAGCTACTGTTCCAATTGCTTTTTGTTCTAAATGAAAATTGGCAAAATCTTCAAGATCAATCTCAGCTAATTCATCGACATACCAAAGGAAAAATGGCTCTTTTTTTAAGAAATTTTTTGCTGAATTTAAGGCCTGGGCTGTTCCTGTTTCTTTTTTGTCTAAAATGTATTGAATTTTTACTCCAAAATCTTTGCCAGAACCAAAATATTTTTTGATCTTTTCACCCAAGGTTCCAATTACCACAAAAATATTTTTGACGCTGTAATTTTTTAAATGATCGATAATAATCTCTAAAATTGGTCTTTTTCCAATTGGAATTAAGGCTTTTGGTAAATAAGAAGTTAAGGGTCTCCACCTTACTCCCTTTCCAGCTGCCAAAATTAAAGCTTGAGAAATTTTGGGTTTCAAACTTTGAGAAATCAAAAATTCAATGGCATGGGATCTGTTACGAATTTGTTTTCCATCAATAATTTGATCAATCCTTTTTAATAAATTTTCTTCTAAGGTAATTGCGATTTTCTTTTTAGCCATTTTTCATTTTTTGTTTAAATTCTTCGACCAATTTTACTGGAACTGGATCTATGTTTTGAAGCTTTGCTAAATAAAAAGACGAAAAATAAGAAAGCAAAATTGAAGAAAATACTTTTTCAAAAATATCTTTGCCTTTTAAATTCAAAATTTTACTTTCAATTCCTCTTTCTTTAAAGATCTCAGCTAAAATTTTCATTCTTTTTTTATTCCTTGGATTGTCGCTTTTTTCTTTTAAAATTATTGCTCTAAAAATTTTTCGATAATTTTTTTTCGCTTCCCCAACTCCTGTCATTTCGTTGTGATTTAACTCTGGAAAATAATTAAAAAATGCTGGAACTTTTGAGTTTTCATTGAAATTAATCTTCCAAATTCTAGCTAATTCTCTATAGCCTGAGGAAGAATAAATCAAAGGAATTTTATAAAGCAAAAAATGAGCAATCTCTTGAGCTTCTTTTTCAAATTTTTCAGGTTTTAACTTTTCTTTTAAAGCTAAAATTTCTTTTTTAAAATCTGGCAAAATTTTGAGTTTAATTAAAGCAGAAAATAAAGCCGAAAATAAATAACCCAAAGCCATTCTTGGTGGCAAACCAGATGGAATTTCAATGAATTGAGTTTTAAATTTTTGGGAAAGTTCTTTTAGTTTTCCGCCAGATGAAATTGAAATTACTTTTAATTTTTTTGAGATTGCTTCCTTAAAGGCTGAAATTGTTTCTTCTGTGTTTCCTGAATAAGAAATGACAAAGAGGAGAGAATTTTTATTTGCAAAATTTGGCAAATTGTAATCCCTGTGAACAAAAAAATTTTGAAACTTGAAGTTTAAATTTCTGACAAAAAGTTGTAAAAGGCTTCCTGGTAAAGCAGATCCTCCCATTCCACAAATTATTACATTCTCAAATTTTCTTTTTAAAAATTCTATTTTTTGACCAGCTTCAAACCCTACTTCAAATTGTTTTGGAAAATCCAAAATAATTTCTCTCATTATTTTATTATTACCTCTTTTTAAAAAAAATTAAAGGGCAGTATATTTTCCTGCCCTTTTTAAAGATCGAAAATTAATTGTTTCCCTCTCTCTGAAATTAATTCCGAAAGTGCATCTCTTAATGCTCCATCGACTTTATCTACACTCACTACTATATAGACTTTCTTTTTCCTATCAAAATGAATCTTAAATAAAACTCCAGTCTCAAAATTGAAAGCAATCCACCCTCCAGGAAGAGCGCGAAGTGATAAATGAAGCAGAAGTTCTGTCGGTAATTCTTTCATTCGTATCCATTTTGTATCACTGCAATAAAGTTCTTTTTTAATTTCTTCTTCAACTGAATAGAAAAAGCCCTTTTTCTTTTCTTCTTCTAATAATTCTATATTTTTAAAAGAACTAACTCTTTGGCAATATCTTAAAATCGCGTGAGCAGTTATTTTAATATTAAGGAGTTTCATTTCCTCCTCCTTTCTAAGGAACTGGTGGAGTGGAGGACGGAAAGAAAAGGGAAGTGCAAATATGATTATTTCCGCAGCTCGTGCATTAGTTTGCGTACGGCAGGATTAGACCCATCGTAAGCGTAGAACTTTTCCCCTACCTGAGCGACAAGACCTGAATTAGAAAGTGCAATAGTAAGGGCTTCGTCTTTTGTCACCTCTTTTATTCCAAAGTCAAGTTGGAGAACCTTTGCAATAGCTTTTTCTTTTTGTCCAAGCTGGGCGAGTTTGATGGCGTATGGAAGCCAGATCCATTTTTGATCTTCTGGAGGAAGTTTGGAGATGTAATTGGAAAGTGTAGCTTCAGATTCAGACGTGGTAGTTAGCTCTGCTAAAAGTTCTCCAACCCACCGATGGGTAAGCCCTTCCTCTTTGTTCCTCTCCTTTTTCTCCATAACTCTCACCTCCTTTCTTTTTAGTCTCGTCCTCCACTCCACCTGCAATTAGAATACACAATTTTTTAATTTTTGTCAATATCTTATTTTGGCTTGAAAAAATATAAATTTTAATTTAAATTTAACTTGTTAAAGCTCTTTCAAAGGGGGTGAATATGGAGCTTAGTATTGAAGGAAAGAGAGTAGTAAAGTTGTGGAGCGAAGAGGAAATACAAAGAAAAGTTGATGAAATAGCACAAAAAATATACCAAAGCTACAAAGAAAATATCATAGAGAAGGGGGAGAAACTAGTAATGGTCGTAATTTTATATGGAGCAATGCCTTTTGCAAAAGATCTTTGCCAAAGATTAGAAAATACAGAAGAATCATTTTTTGAAAAACTATCCTTAGATACTCTGGGAGTTTCAACTTACAAAAATACTACAGAACCAGAGCAAGTAAGAATTTGGAAAGATTTGAGTAAATCGCTCAAAGGAAAAAATGTTTTGGTTATTGAAGATATAGCTGATACTGGCGAAACCTTAGATTGTGTCTTGAAACACCTTAAGGCTAAAAAACCAAAATCAATAAAAGTAGCAGTTTTAATTGACAAAAAGCCAAGGCGAAGGAAGAAAGTAAAAATTGATTTTGTAGGTTTTGAGCTGGAAGAACCTTTGTGGCTAATAGGATATGGGTTAGATTTTAAAGGAGTAGGAAGAGGTCTAAAATTTATCGGCTATTTAAAGTAAGAGGGGCGAAAATCGCCCCTTTTTTATTAATTTGATATATTTAAAGAATGACAGAAAATTTTGCTATAGCAATAGATCTTGGGGCAACAAAAATTCAAAGTGCTTTAATTTCTGAAAAGGGAAAAATTGTAGAAAAAATAAAAGAGGAAACAAAAAAAGAAGGAAAAAACAGAGGGGTAATCACTGAACAAATAATCTCTCAAGTAAAAAGATTGCTAAAAAAAGAAAAGACTTTAGGAATTGGAATTGGGTCAATTGGACCAATTGATTATAAAAGAGGTGAAATCAAAAATACTCCAAATTTGCCTTTCAAAAAAATTCCTCTTTTTTATCCTTTGAAAAAGGCTTTCGGGCTTTCCGTTTTTTTAATTAACGATTGCAATGCTGCAGTTTTGGGAGAAAAATATTTTGGAGCTGGAAAGAAAATTGAAAATTTAGTTTATGTAACAATTTCAAGCGGAATTGGAGGCGGGGCAATTGTTAATGGAAAATTGCTTTTGGGAAAAGGAGGAAATGCTGTTGAAATAGGTCATATGATTGTTGAAACAAAATACAATTTGCCTTGCTCTTGCAAAAAAGGAAGGGGACACTGGGAAGCTTATTGCTCTGGAAATAATTTGCCAAAATTTTTTAAGTTTTGGTTAAAAGAAAAGAAAATAAAAATTGGTCATTATCCAAAGATGGCAAAGGAAATTTTTGAAATGGCAAAAAAAGGAAATAAAGTCGCAAAAGATTTTTTGTTGAAAGAGGTTGGAAAAATTAATGCCAAAGGAATTTCAAATTTGATTGTAGCTTATGATCCAGAATTAATTACTCTTGGTGGAGCTGTTGTTTTAAATAATCCTGAATTTATTTTGCCACCAATTCAAAAATATATTGATAATTTTTTACCTTATTTGCCAAAAATAAAAATCACTCCTTTAAAAGAAGATATTGTTTTGTTTGGAGCTGCTGCCTTTGTTTTTCTAAAGAAAAAAGGTGCCAGATGGCACCCTAAATTTTAGAGAAAATTGTGCTCAAAAAGATTCCAAGGAGGAAAATTAAAAAAGTTGCGCTAGCTACTATATAACCTGCGACAAAGAGATGATGATGCAACAAAACCAAAACAGCAGAAATTCCAATTAAAGTGATTATTGAAAAAACAAGGAAAATCAAAAATTTTAGCATTCTTGAGAACGAGAAAATCTCATAAATCCTCCTAGCCATCCTTTCAATTTCTTCCTCTCTCATTTTTCACCTCCTTTGAATTTTCAATTTTAAATAATATTTTCCCAAAAAGCAACATTTAATGCCTCACTATTCTTGTTACTTTTTCTACAACTTTTGGTTGAAAATTTTGACTTTGATATTTTTGATAACAATCATTGCAGACTAAAATGGCTTTTATTATTTCCCAACCTTCGCTTTTTGGATTCCCTTCAATTCCATGATGAATGTAAGTTACCTCGCGAATTTCAGTAACCAGAATATGTGGTTTTTTCCCTTGAGCTTGAGGTTTTTTACATTCTTGACAAATAAAACTCATTTCTCACCTCCTTCATTAAAGAATGACAAAAATTTAAAAATTTTGCAATCGAAATTGTGAGTATTATTTAAATTCTTTCAAATTTGGCTAAAAAGTGAGATAAGAGACCTGGAGCATAAACTCTTTTTAATCCTTTAATCTTCTCTCTTTTTTTATAAATTTGAATTAAAACCTGGGCTACATAATCTAAGTGAGAATTTGTATAAACTCTCCTTGGAATCGCAAGTCTTAAAAGATCAAGTTTTGGTAAAATTAGTTTTCCTGTCTTTTTATCAATTTCTCCAAAGCAAGAAGTCCCAATTTCAACTCCTCTTATTCCACCTTCAATATAAAGTTCAACTGCCAAAGTTTGAGAAGGGAAATTTTCTTGAGGAATATGAGGAAAAAATCTTTTGCCATCAATAAAAACTGCATGACCTCCTGGAGGATTTAATGTCGGGATTTTAGCTTGAAATAATTTTTCCCAAAGATATCTCACCTGAGAAACTCTATATTCTAAATATTCCTCCTTTGTTGCTTCTTTCAAGCCTTGAGCAATTGCAGCTAACTCCCGACAGGCTAATCCTCCATAAGTTGGAAATCCTTCAATAACAACGAGCATTTCTCTCATTTTTTCAAAAAGTTCTTTATTATTTGTGGCTACAAAACCTCCGATATTAACTAAAGCATCCTTTTTTGCAGAAAAAGTACAACCATCAGCTAATGAAAAAATTTCTCTTGTAATCTCAAGAATACTCTTTTGTTCATTTCCCTTTTCTCTTTCTTTAATAAAGTAAGCATTTTCAGCAAAACGACAAGCATCAATGAAAAATGGAATCTTATATTTTTTGGCAATTTTGCTTGTTTCTCTAATATTTTCCAAAGAAACGGGTTGACCCCCAACGCTATTATTTGTAATTGTCATCATAATCATTGCAATTTTTTTTCTTTTCTTTTTGATAATGCTTTCTAATCTTTCAACATCCATATTTCCTTTAAAGGGCAAATCTCTTTCGGTATCGTAGGCTTCTTTAACTACACAATCTATTGGTATTCCACCTGCAAGCTTCACATTTGCTTTTGTTGTATCAAAGTGAGAATTATTTATAACAATTTGCCCTTTCTTTAAAATATTTGAAAAAAGAAGATGTTCTGCTGCTCTCCCCTGATGAGTGGGCAAAAAATATTTAAAACCAAAAATCTCTTTTATAGTTTCTTCTAAAAAATAATAGCTATCGCTTCCAGCATAAGCTTGCCTTGTAGTTAACATTTTTGCCCACTGAACATCACTCATTGCACTTGTTCCACTATCTGTTAAAAGATCAATAAAAACATCTTCTGCTTTAAGATTAAAAAGATTATATCCTGCCTCCCTAATTTTCTTTTCTCTTTCTCTTTGTGGTAAAAGCCTAATTTCTTCTACCATTTTTATTCTGAAAGGCTCTGGGATCATGTTTTTAAACTACTATATTGATTAATTTTCCTGGCACAAAGATGACTTTTTTAATTTCTTTTCCTTGAGTCCATTTTTTAATTTTTTCAAGAGAAAGGGCTATTTCTTGTGCTTTTTCTTTTGAAATTGAGGCTTCAACCTCTATTTTATCTCTAACTTTTCCATTCACCTGAATTATTAAAGTTACCATCTCTTCTTTCACTAATTTTTCGTCCCATTTTGGCCATTTTTCTTTAAAAATTGAATTTTTGTGCCCTAATCTTTCCCACAATTCTTCTGCCAAATGGGGTGCCATTGGAGCTAAAAGTTTTATTAAATTTTCAAAAAAATTTTTATCGATTTGTTTTTCCTTCTCTATCGTATTCACTAAAACCATTAAAGAAGAAATTGCAGTATTAAATCTGAAACTCTCAATATCCTCTGTCACCTTTTTAATCGTTTTGTGCAAAAGTTTTAAATTTTGAGTTGTAAGTTGTAAGTTGTTAGTTGTTAAGTTGTTCTGAAGTTTCCACACTCTTTGTAAAAATCTATAACACCCTACAACTCCTTTGTCTTGCCATTCTGTTGCTTGATCAGCAGGTCCCATAAATAATTCGTAAAGTCGCAAAGTATCTGCTCCATATTTGTCAAAAATATATTCTGGAGAAACAACATTTCCTTTAGATTTTGACATCTTTGCTCCTTTGTAATAAATCGTTCCTTGATTAAAAAGTTTCAAAAAAGGTTCATCAAAATTTATATAACCTAAATCATAAAAAACTTTAGTCAAAAATCTTGCATATAAAAGATGCATTACAGCATGCTCTGCCCCGCCAATATAAAGATCAACTGGCAACCACTTTTCAATTTTCTTTTTTGAGGCAAACTCTTTTTCATTTTTTGGATCTGTATACCTGAAATAGTACCAAGAAGAGCAAACAAAGGTGTCCATTGTATCTGTTTCCCTTTCTGCAGGCCCTTTGCATTTTGGACACCTTGTTTTGACAAACTTTTCTACTTTTGCTAAAGGTGATTTCCCTTCCCCTGTTGGTAAAAAGTCTTTAATTTTTGGCAAAATCACTGGCAAATCTTTTTCTGGAACTGGAACCTGACCACATTTTGGACAATAAATTATTGGAATTGGAGCTCCCCAATATCTTTGCCTTGAAATGCACCAATCTCTTAACTTATAATAAACAGCTTTTTTCCCCAAATTTCTTTTTTCAAGATACTTTGTAATTTCTTCCCTTCCTTTTTGTGAATCTAAACCTGAAAATGGACCAGAATTGATCAAAATTCCATCTTCTTCAAAAGCTCTT
>Ga0078972_1011399_pt1 | contig 15964 bp, 15 predicted proteins | sample YelNatPaOPGAMG01_FD_67568 | JGI IMG/M metagenome (GOLD analysis project Ga0078972, IMG submission 67568) | Hot spring thermophilic microbial communities from Obsidian Pool, Yellowstone National Park, USA - OP-RAMG-01 (SPADES assembly) (version 2) | ecosystem: Environmental > Aquatic > Thermal...
GGTGGTTTGTGGGATGGTTAAAGAGAGGGTTTTGGTTGTGGGTTTGGGTGAGGTTGGGCGTCCTTTGTTTGAGCTTTTAAGGGAGAGTGGGAAGTTTGAGGTTTACGGTTTTGATTTGGATGCTGAGAAAATGCGGAGTGTTGGGCAGTCTGAGGATGTTTTGCCTCCTGCAGTTGATGTTATGCATGTTTGTATTCCATGTGTTGATAAGGAGGATTTTGTGAACAGTGTTGTGGGTTATGTGGGGCGTTTTAAGCCTAAACTTGTGATTGTTAATAGTACCGTTGCGCCTGGCACAACTGCGGAAATTTATAGGCGGATTAATGGCGCATGTCTTGTGGCGCACTCGCCTGTGCGTGGTGTTCACAAAGGCGTAGAGCATATGAAGTGGGAGTTGAAGCGTTGGACAAAATATGTTGGAGGCGTAAACGAAGAGGCGGCAGAAAAAGCCAAAGAGCATTTTGAGAAGCTTAGTTTGAGGACTAAGGTTTTAAAGGTTTGCATAGAAACGGAGTTGGCTAAACTTTTTGAAACAACTTATAGGGCTTGGATGATTGCGTGTTTTCAGGAAATGCACAGGATTAGTAGGCATTTTGGAGCGGATTTTGACGATGTTGTGGACTTTATTGAAGATACATACCGCGTAAGACTGGATAGACCAGTAATGTTCCCTGGAGTTATTGGCGGCCACTGTCTCATCCCGAATACGGAACTGCTATTGAAAAGTTATGATTCTGAGTTTCTGAGGTTGATTTTGAAGTCTAATGAGAAACGTAAGCTGGAAGTGGAGGATGAGCAGACGAGGGAGGAGATTGAAAAGGTTAGATTGAGGGTTGAGGCTCTTGAAAGGGACATTATGACATTAAAGCCCCTGCTTAAAAAAGATGAAATATAGGTGCGAAAATGAAGGTTGTTATGATAAATGATTGTGCCTTTGTTGGGGAAACTTTGCTTAAGTATATGCCATTGGACGTGGAAAAGAAGCATATTAAGCGCTCTAGAGGTTTTTGGAGTAAAACCTTCGGTTTAGCCTATAACATTTTGAAAGCAAAAGGCGACATATACCACGTCCATTATCTGCTGCAGGATTGCTACATTGCGTCTAAGCTTGGTAAGAAGCCATTAATAGGGCATGCGCATGGCAGCGACTTGAGGGCAAGCTTAAGGCATCCCTTATGGGGTAGGATAGTTAGGCATAACCTACGCAAATGTGACAAAGTTTTAGTGAGCACGCCTGATGTTCTCGGCATAGCGAAAAATTTTCGAGAAGACGCGGAGTATCTGCCCAATCCAGTTGACACGGAGATTTTTTATCCAAAACCCCTCCCAGAACATGGTGGGAAGAAGCGTATTCTCATCGCAAGTGATTCGAATTGGAGTGTGAAGGGAACGGACATTGCTATACGAGCCTTAAGCAGGATTAAGGATGATGTGGATGTTAGCATCATTGCCTACGGTGTTGATTTTGAAAGAACATTATCTTTAGCTTATTCTCTAGGCTTGCACGTGAATGTACTACCAAAAGTTCCTCACGAAAAGCTTAACCAATACTTCTGGAATGCAGATGTGGTTATTGACCAATTTAAGCTCGGATCCTTAGGGATGGTTTCGCTAGAAGCTATAGCATGCGGCAGACCAGTGATAACATATGTATCGTCAGAATATTCAGAATACCGAAGCTTTCCGTTAAAAGATGTGGATACCAGCGAAGAAATTCTTAGTGCAATAAGCGGCGCTTCTTTTGAGCTTTGGCAGAAGGAGTACAATTACCTTGAAAAAAATCATAAACCAGAAGCCATTGTTAAAAGATTAGTGCATGTTTATAATGAGGTATATTCCCTTGGAAAAGCTTGATGTCGTAATGCCCACTTTAAATTCAGCCTCTAGAATAGGAGAGGACATATTTAGGAAGGTGTTAGACCGAATTTTTACTGAAATTCCAGTGAATAGACTAATAGTCGTTGACGACCGCTCAAAAGATAAAACTTTAGATGTACTAAAGGAATTTAATGTAACAATTTTGAACGGTGCCGGTAGCCTCGGCAAAGCTCGGGAAATAGGTATCAAAAATGTGGAAACTAAGTGGTTTTATTTTGTTGACGATGACAACTTAATTCCACGTAAATTTCATGAAAGAATGTGGCGACATGTTGATGAAAAAACGGGGATGATTTTTGCAAATGCAATTATACCATTTGACAATTATATGACAAGATATGAAATTATCATCGGGAAGTTTAGAAGAGCTCTTGGTTTAAAAGAAGTTGTAGAAAGCAGAGGGTACACAGGTGCAACTTTAGTAAGAACACAGGCTTTAAAAGAAATTAAAATTCCCAAAATTGCGAGACAAGAAGACAAATTCATAAAAAAATACTGTGAACAGCACGGTTGGCTGGTAAAGTATGCATCGGACGTTATAGTATTACATTTCCATCGCGATTTACCAAGTTATAAAACCCAATATTTGGAAGGATACGGATTAGCTAAAGTAAAGGCCATATCACAAAAAAGGATGCTGATTTCATGGCTGTTGATCTATCCGAAGTCGTTATTTGCTTTTCCATATGTCCGCAAAGTCGCATTGCTATATGAAAACCCACGAATGTACTATATAAAATATCAAGGGTTTATAGATGCTTTAAAATCTAATTGTAATAAGAATACGGTGAGAAAATGAGGATACTTGATGTATGGTGCGGGATGAGGAAATACAAGGATATGATGAGAATTGATTTTAGAAGGATTAGGGTCGTAGACAGTATAGCCGAGCTTTCAGGAGCGCTTCGCGCTATTCTTGGTCAGCAAAATCACATCAACGTTTAACTTTGTTTTTCCCTAGGATCTTAAAGAATGGTATGCAAACTTTTTCTAATTTCATTGTCTACGATACTAAGAGGGACAGTTAATCCCAAGGCTGCTACATACGGACTAACTTTTATTACAGGTGCCTTATACATGTTGATTACTCCCTTGGACTTTTTCTTTTTCCCAATTTTGACACCATCTATTATAGCTTTTTGGACAGTTTTCATATGGATGGAAAGACTCACGTCCTTACACGCCCTTTCTCTTCTATGGGTCAAAACAGATATCGGCAATGTAAGCCAATATCTGAATATTAAGAATCTAATTAACTTTTTATATCTGCTATTTAAGATTTCATTGAGTAGTAACCAGTTTCGGATGCGCAGATATACACCTCTATATCCTATTCTTTTAAACGATGATCCTCTCATATGCTTCGCACTTATGACAGGAAGTGATTTAACTTTGAACCCCGCATTCCACAGTTTGAAACCAATAAGGTCATCTTCGCGCAAGCTAAATAATTCATTGTCAAAGATTCTACGGTTGTCCTTCATTGCCTTCTTAATGGACTCGACTCGATATATTGCGTATGCTCCGTTTGTATGCGAAACATACATTTCTCTTTTCAATGCTTTCGGCTCACTGCCTTGAAGAAACAAATATGACGTCAGAAGTTCGCTTTCAAAGCCACCGGCCGTGTCAATAGTTTTCTCATCATAATTTAATATTACCCCTTGCGCAGAGCCTAATGTTTTATCATTTTCCATAACTTCAACCAAATTGCGTAAACTTTCAGAATATGGAACTGCGTCATTGTTCAGTAATACAACATATTTACTATTCTGATCCATTGCTCTATACGCAACATTATTACCTCCCGTAAAACCTAGGTTCATTTTCAGCTCAATAATTTTTGAATTTATTTTCATTTTTGCAATAGCATTTTTTATAATTTTCAAACTTCCATCAGTAGAACCATTATCTACAATTATAAGTTCATAATTTGGATAGTCTAAGTTCTGGATCCCTTGAAGAGACTCTAAAACTATGTTTATAAAGGGAAAGCTATTGTAGTTAAGCCAAAGAATTGAAACAAGTGGATAATTCGGCATAAGTTACCATCTACGCGTATTTCTTTGATCTATTTAAAGATAAGGGGGTAAAATCAAGGAAAAGTTTTTTGTAACTACTACTTTAGTGAATATGGCAAGGTTGGCACCTAGAACCCCTAAAAATGCCGTAATGATTCTTTGGCGCATTGTTTATATTAACCTTAAGTTCCGTTTTACGAAATAACTACCTAATTGTGAGACAGTCTACTTCTTTTTAATATATTATAGGCTAGCCTAAAGTTTTACTCCAAAAACCTCTAGAGCGCTTAATATGCTGCTTTTCTACGGCTAATGGTATATATTGTTTTAAATAAAGTTTCTCTGATGAAGACAAATAGTTATTATAATAACTTTCATTCTTCTTTCAAGTAGAAGTTTTTTATAAACTCTTTGTTCAAATGTTAACAACATTTGGAATAGCTTTAATTTGCTGTTTTGCAAGCTCTTACGGCCTTTTTACCATTTTCATTTTAAATAGTGGTTTGATAAGAAGATAACTTACGTCTTATGACCCAGCTCTTTTTAAACAACCAGCTAAATGTGAAAAACGGATAATCGGGTAATAGTATAATGCTTGTGGACACTTCTTTTTGATTGCTATTTCGAGACTGCGAAACGGGCTAAAAAGCGCTATAAGGGCACTCTTTGTTAAGCATGATGTTACTCCAGCTTTAATGAATAATTCTTCTTGTGCGAGGATGGGCATGTCCATTCCATAATGTAATAACTTCTGTCTTATAAATAGTATTATCTATGGAAAACAGAGAACTTCTAAATCTTTCCATAGAATATTCATCGATTTTTCCAATGACAGGGTGATTAGAAATTCTCCATCCCTGCGCAACTGCCACCTCTCTTCTCTCCATATATTTTGGTATCTTCTCCCACCATTCCATCGCCAATATCACGTCTTGCTCAAAGCTAACGAAATACTTTCTTGTAACATGGTGAAGAGCCAAATTAGCACCGCTTCCAACGCCGCCTTTCTTGTTAAGGTAAACTGACCAACCAAAGTCCTTAGCGATGAGAGGCGTTTCATCCAAGCTATGATCGTCCACAAATATTTTTTATCAACTTCATCATCTGGTATAACCTCTTCTATTCTCTTTAATACTGCCGAAAGCATTCTCGCCCCATTTTTTGCCCACATCACCAAATCAACTTTATCGTCAAGCAACGCGATCCCAAAAGGGCCTATTTTGCCAAGAAATATAAGGATAACGTACAAATAAAAATAATAAAAAAAGAGTTTGGTGCTTTCTGCTATGCTAGGTTAATTTTCATTACAGGAGGATTACACCTATTCCGAATCCGCCTTGTTTCCAATTTTTAACCAACTCAACATAGTCAAACTGATGTTTAATTTCGTTCCAAAACCTTGGTACACCGCCAACACTTTCAGATGGCCCTGGAACGATATCGTGAAAGGCTATTATTCCGTTCTTTCTGACATATCTTCTATACATTTCAAAATCTTTTTTAACACCATCATACGTGTGATCACCATCTCTATAAAAAGGAAATCTAAACTTTCTCCGTCCAATATTTTCTCAATTATTCTGGTGGTAGAAGCCTTATGGGAATCCTCACGTATAAGATATACACGTTGGTTATGTATAGCAAATGATTCATATAAGGGAATTTTCCATTCAGGATACCCTCCACCAAACTGTCCGCCAGGAAGGTCTATGCTGATTATCCTTGCATCTGAACTTGCAACCCTCGTGAACAAAAATAGTGTGCCGCCATAAGCTGTTCCTATTTCCAAAATGGTCCGCGGCTTATGTCTGGCCAAAATTTTTAGAAGTTCCATAATTTCTTCCTTAACATGAGCGGGGCTTATGCTGATCCATGGATAGGGAAAAAACTTGGATGGGCTAAAGGCTAAATTCACATAATCCTCTAAGCTATTACATCTATTCGCTCCCCATTTCACTTTACAAATTGAAGACTTTACAGCGATTTCCATGAGCCTTTCTCTTGGTAAAATCCTTTTAACAGCTTTAGAAACTCTGATTACCATTAAGTCCTTACCAACTTTCCTTTACATTTTCGAGTGAAAAATTATAAATTGTGGATAATAAAGCTTCAGTGACTATCACGAACCGGAGAAGAAAATTGAACGGACATGAGAAAATGCTGCTTGTTACTGGGGCAAGCGGTTTACTAGGCAGTAAAATAGTTAAAGCAGCCATGCACCATTTTAAGGTTATACCGCTTCATAACACCAAACCCCTACATGAAAACTCATTAAAACTCGACATCACAAACGCATGGGAGGTCTCAAGCCTCTTCAACAAGATTAAGCCTTATGCAGTAATACACACAGCGTCAGAAACAAACGTGGACAAGTGCGAAACTGAAAAAGCCCACGCATGGAAAATTAACGTGGAGGGAACACAAAACATAGCATTAGCAAGCAATAAGGTAGGCGCAAAACTCGTTTACATTTCCACCGATTACGTCTTTGACGGACAAAAAGGCAACTACAGTGAACAAGACAAGCCAAACCCAATAAACCATTATGGCATTACAAAACTTGAAGGGGAAAAAATTGTCATTAAAAACTGCAAAAAATATGCAATTCTACGCACAAGCGTATTGTATGGCTGGCACCCGTGGAAACAAAACTTCGTAACGTGGGTTATTAACCAACTTAATCAGAACAAAGAAATCATGGTTGTAGATGACCATTTTAACACACCAACCCTTGCAGATAACCTAGCAGAAATGATCATAGAAGTTGTGCAAAAAGACATATCAGGGTTATATCATGCCTCGGGAAAAGAGAGAATAAGCCGCTACAACTTTGCATTAAAAATCGCGAAAACCTTCAGCTTAGACACAAGCCTAATCAAACCCGTAAAAATGAACCAACTCACCACATGGATAGCCAAAAGACCGCGAGACTCGTCCCTTAACACTGAAAAAATACAAAAGCAACTGAAAACAAAACCTCTAAACATAACCCAAGGATTAAGAAAGATGAAAGAAGAGGCGGAAACATGAAGGGCGTAATTCTGCATGGAGGACACGGCACAAGACTTCGCCCACTAACACACACAGGACCAAAACAACTAATTCCAATCGCAAACAAACCCATCTCACAATATGTTCTAGAAGACTTGCGAAACTCCGGAATACATGAAATAGCCATAATCTTAGGCGACATCATGCCTGAAAAAGTTAAAAGCCACTATGGAGATGGAAGCAAATTTGGCGTAAACATCACATATTTACACCAGGAAAGGCCCGCCGGAATAGCCCACGCGGTTGGCTTAACTGAAAAATTTGTAGGCGAAAATCCCTTCGTAGTCTACTTAGGCGACAATTTGCTAAAAGGAGGAATAACAAAGTTTGTTCAAGAGTTCCAGAATAACAAATACGACGCAATGGTTTTGCTCTGCGAAGTGGAAAACCCACAACAGTTTGGCGTTGCAGAATTAGACAATGAGGGGAGGCTCATCAAACTTATCGAGAAACCCAAAAAACCGCCAAGCAATTATGCACTAACTGGAATATACTTTTTTACACCAGTAATCTTCAAAATGATAAAAAAGTTAAAACCTTCATGGAGAGGAGAACTCGAAATAACAGAAGCGATACAAATGCTGCTAGAAGAAGGCTACAACGTAGCTTATAGAATCGTAAAAGGATGGTGGAAAGACACAGGCACAATCGAGGATATCATCGAGGCAAACATATTAGTTCTCGACGAAATAGAACTAAAAATAGAGGGCGAGGTTGAAGACAAAACATCAATTCAAGGAAGGGTCTGCATTGAAAAAGGAGCCATCGTGAAAAGGGGCGCATTAATCAGAGGCCCAGCTATAATAGGCGAAAATGCTATAATAGAGAACGGAGTTTACATAGGTCCCTACACATCCATTGGTAAGAACGTCAAAGTAAAAAGCGGTGAAATAGAAAACTCGATTATAATGGAAAACTGCATAATAGAAGTTAACACGAAAATAATTGATAGCATAATAGGAGCAAACTCAGAAGTGGTAGCAAATAAAAAAGGTCCTAAAGGACACAGGCTTATAATAGGTGAAAACTCAAAAATAATGTTCTAAGTGAGAAAAATGATAGATGGGGTAGTAACTAAACAATTAAAGCAGTTTGCAGATGAAAGGGGATGGCTAACAGAAATCCTTAGAAGCGACTGGGAACACTTCAAAAAATTCGGTCAAGTATATGTTACGGCGGCTTATCCACAAGTTGTAAAGGCTTGGCACATGCATAAAAAACAAACGGACAACATTGCATGCATTAAAGGCATGATAAAACTCGTTTTATATGATGACCGCGAAAAGTCAAAGACAAAAGGCGAGATAAACGAATTTATATTAGGGGAAAAAAACCTTATCTTAGTACAAATTCCGCCAGAAGTCTGGCATGGATTCAAAACCATAACAGAGGAATACGCCCTAGTCATAAATATACCTACTGAATTATACAATTACAAAGAACCAGACGAATACAGACTACCACCAGACACCAGGAAGATTCCATACGATTGGAAACTTGCGCCATGGCTAAAACATGGGTGAAAAAGTGCGAATCCTCATAACCGGAGGCGCCGGATTCATAGGAAGCAACTTCGTGCGCCACATTATCAAAAAATATCCAGACTACGAAATTGTTGTTCTGGATAAACTAACATATGCCGGACGAAAAGAGAACCTGCAGGATGTTTGGAACAAAATAACGTTTTTTAAGGGAGACATAACCAAGAAAGATGACGTTGAAAAAGCTGTTAAAAATTGCGATTACATAGTGAACTTTGCAGCTGAAACTCACGTTGACAGAAGCATAATAGAAGCTGGAACCTTCGTTTTAACGGACGTGTATGGCGTATACAATTTGCTCGAAGCAGCTCGAAAATATGAAGTTTTAAAGTTTGAACAAATAAGCACCGATGAAGTTTATGGACAAATCCTGGAAGGAAGCTCCAAAGAAGAGGACAAACTTAAACCGCGAAACCCTTATTCCGCAACAAAGGCATGTGCAGAATTGCTTTGTCAAGCCTACTATGAAACCTACGGTTTACCAATTGTAACAACAAGATCAAGTAACAACTATGGACCATACCAACATCCCGAAAAGTTTATTCCAAAAACGATAATCTACGCAATTCTAAACAAGCCAATACCAATTTACGGCAAAGGCGAAAATATCAGAGACTGGCTCTACGTCGAAGATAACTGTGAAGCAATAGACCTTATACTACATAAGGGTAAAAACGGCGAAATCTATAATGTAGCAGCAAAACAAGAAAAGAAAAACATCGAAGTAGTAAAGACAATACTCAAGATTCTACGAAAACCAGAAACCCTCATAGAATTCGTTAAGGATAGACCTGGACACGACTTAAGATACTCGTTGGACATAGAAAAAATCTCTAAGTTAGGATGGAAACCCAAAACGAAATTCAACGAGGGAATAAAAGGAACAATAGAATGGTATAAGCAGAATGTAAACTGGTGGAAACTCATAGTAGATAAAGAACAAATAGATTTCCATAAAATTCAAAACACACCCTGAAAGCCCGACCTATCAATGGTGTCAAAGCATAGTAGTTCCAATAATTGGTGATGGCTTGGATAAAAATGAGATTCGCGTTCAATATTCAGGCTTCATAATTTTTTCTGCCAGAATTATTAGCGTTGCTACTGGTTTGGCTTTTCAGTATATGATAGCCCGCGCAACCAGTCAAGCGGAATATGGGGTTTGGTTTAACGTTAATGATGTACTAGCCTACTTCACCATACTTGCGGGGATAATGCCATTCTGGGCAATGCGCTTTGTTGCAAGAAACGAGAGAGACGCCGCAAAAACAGGCGTACTGGCAAACTTTGCAATATCCATAGCCGCAACGCTAATCTATCTACCCCTATTACCGCTCATAACATCAGCATTAGGCGTGCGAGAATACATCAGCATATACCTGATTATAACAGCGCAAATAATCGAACTCCACTTATTAAACGCCTTTGAGGCCAACCTAAGGGCCAAAAAGCCCCAAACATTAGGCTATGGGCTAATTATAGAAGAAGCCATCAAAGTGTTGTTGGGCAGCTTGCTCATTTATGGCAGAATCTTAAGCCCCTTAGAAGGAGCAGTAATAAGCTTAACCCTGGCAATTGCAGCTCAAATAATCTATTACCTAAAACTTCACGTTGAAGACCTTAAACAGAACGTTAATTGGGCATATGTTAAGGAGTGGGTGAAAGGCTCAATAGCAAACATCTACAACGTTTTGGGCAACCAAATAGCCGCCTTCATTTTCATAATGCTCTTCACATTCGGCGGCGAAACAGCCAGAAGCAATTACGGTGCAGCCTTCCAAATAGCAAACATAATAACATACTCGTCTTTTCTGGCCTTCGCCCTATACCCAAAACTTTTAGCGGAGAAAAGCAGCAGCGACATAACCACATCCATAAGAACAGTTTTAATGTTCGCCATACCCATGACAGCCGGAGCCCTCATACTGCCAGATTTGTATCTCACAATCCTCAAACCAGAATACAGAACCGCATGGCCAGTGTTAATGGTCTTAGCAGTAGACTCCTTCGTTGTGACAATATCCACACTTTACAGTTTCGTGCTTTACGGATTTGAAAGACTAGACGAAGAGGCAAAAATACCGTTCAGGGAACTTGTGAAAAGCCGGCTCTTCATAGCTTTCTCGCTGCCCTATATCCATTCGGCAATAACCATACCGCTAACATACTATGTGCTTACATCTTATACGCTTGATCCGATTGGGTCTGCCCTTGCAGTAGCCATAATAAACTCGGCGGCACGCTTCGCCATGTTCCTCATATTATACGCGATGGTTCACAAAATAGCTAGGATAATAATTCCATGGAGAAACATTGCAAAATACGTGTTTGCCTCTTTAGTTATGGCTGGAGTTCTATACACACTTCGCGAAACCATCAAACCAGTTAGAGTTTACCAGATCCTCGGCGTAACGGCAATCGGTGGGATATTCTACCTTGCCCTGCTTGCAGTAATAGACGTCGACACAAGAATGCTTGCAAAATCCATCCTGCATGAGATAAGATTGAAGGCGCGGGTTATGGAACAACAAAAGCCTGCGCGCACATCTTAACTAATAGTAGCCACTTATCGCACCATCTCGCATTTTATAAACCACGTCTGAAACACTTGTTATCTTCTCATCATGCGTAGCCACAATGACAGTTACTTTACGCTCTTTACATAACCTGTAAAGCAGTTCTATAATCTCCTTCCCAGTGTTGGAGTCAAGTTCTCCTGTTGGCTCATCAGCAATGACAATCTTAGGATTGTTTGCTAACGCCCTTGCTATGGCTATTCTTTGCATTTCGCCCATGCTCAACTTGTTTGGAAGATGATCTTTCCGATGCAATAACCCCACAAGTTCAAGAAGATGAAGGGCCGTTTCACGCTGCTCTTCTGAAGATTTCCCGGCCAGCATTAAAGGCAGTTCAACATTTTCTAAGCTTGTTAAGGTTGGTAACAAATTAAAGTTCTGGAAAACAAAGCCTATGTGAAAAAGCCGCATTTTTCTTCGTTCCTTATCGTTTATCTCCAACACGTCTTTTCCGTTAAAGAATATTCGGCCAAAGGTTGGCTTATCATTTAGTCCTAAGAGATTGAGAAGGGTTGTCTTACCCGAACCAGATGGCCCCACAATGGAAACGAAGCTGGCTTCTTTTATCTCTAAATTCACTTTATTGACTGCAATTACGCTGTGTGAGCCTACATGAAAAATTCTGGTTAAGTCGACTGTTTTAATGTTCATTCTAGTGCTCTCCCCTAAGAATTTCTGTTGTAAGCTTCCTATTTGCTATGAGTGTAGTGATTATTCCGCCGAGACAGCTTACGGCCACCGTTAATCCTACAGTTTCCGCAATCAATGACAGGGGCAGCAGGTCAGTTAGGCTGGGCATGAAAAGCTGCATGGGAATACTGGTATATTTACTCACAATCATTATCGCGGCAATAACCCCTAAAATCAAGCCAATTGAACTTCCAAGCAATCCAACAATCACTGTTTCAACAGCCACCATGCGTAGCGCGGTGGTTTTAGGCGCACCAATCGCATCAAGAACCGCGAACTCCCCCCGTCTTTCAGAAATGTTCATAAAGGTTATGGTCGCAACTAGGCACATGGTTAAGAACAGTAGTGCAGCCGTAATTCCAAAGTTCCATTTTTCTAGCTCGCTAAGCAAAGGTTGGATAATATCAGTGCGTTCTTCTTCCGTTAAGGCCTTAACGCCTTCTATCTCCTCTTCAATTCTTTTAGACAGATCATCTGATGTTATTGTTTCTTTAGGCTCTACCACAATCATGCTTACTAACCCTTCAAATTTGTAGAGTTTTTGAGCAGTCTTCAAAGGCATAATTATCGCACGCGAAAGAATTGATATTCGCGAATCAAGAACGCCTACAACTTTCATCGTATAACTTTTAATTCTTGCATTTGAACCGACATTTAAACCGTACTGCTCGGCAAGTGATAGGCCAACAACCATTTCTTCAGCAGTTTCATTTTTAGGCCATCCTCCGGTTTTAAGTGGGGTGTTTCCTGTCAATACTTGCCAACTATCATGGGGCATTCCAATAGTCACGTTGGATGGTAAAAGCACGTTCTCGCTGGCTTCAAAATTTAAGAAGAAAACCAATGGCGTGGCGCTTTTAACGCCTTGAATATGCCTAATTTCTTGTAAAGTATTCTCCGGTATTGCCCCTCCAACTGGAAAGGCTTGAATTACAAATACACCTCTTGCCACCACCAGAATCTTGCCTCTGAAAAGAACATTTAGCTCCTCAACCGCGCTAGTGCACCTTGTTATCGTAGCACCTATACCTATTAGCACCATCGTAGATAGGGCAATCCCAAGAACACACAGTAGCGTTCGAAGCTTTCGACGCCAAAGATTTCGCAAGCTCATTAAAGTTAGATGCAAGTTTTCTCCTCTTTATTGAACATATTCCTTAAAACACTTTTATATACGTCTCTACCTAATTGAATTTTTAAAAGGTGAAAATCGTGAAAACGTTTATGAGAAAAATTTCTGCCACCTTAATATGTTTGCTGATCCTCTCAACTACGCTCGGACTTACTGCAAACATTAAAACAGTAACAGCACAATACTTCCCACCAACATATAATGGAAAAATAACAGTTTACCCCGACGGCAAAGTAAGCCTTTCAGGCACTGTAAATCAGACATTAACTGGAAATAATCCGAGCCTCCACAGCAGCGTTCAGTTCTCTAAAAGCGGTGGAAAAATCAAAGTTGAAAGCGAAGCCTCATTGATAATTCCGCCAGAAGCAGAAACACAATTCCCATTTGAAGCCATGGATATGAGTTCTAGCTCACAATTTCTAAATGGCGTTTACAGCTCATCAGAGACCATGTCCTTCAAGATCAAAGAACAAATAGCCTCGAAGCTGAACCTTTCAGACTTTTCAGCAAACGGACAATGCTCTAATGGATATTTCTCGGGAGCCCTAACTGTCCACTCGATACCAGGGCTTACAGTGGGGCAAGTTGAAATGAATTTTGAAGGGAACCAATCATACATACATGTTTATGGCAACACCACAGTGTACTATATTAGTGGTGTAACCCCAGAGTTTGTGAACAACACCATTGCCTATTTGGAGGCAAACATGATTGGAAGAGGCCCATACTCACTTTATAACATGACTATGGGAGCGTTTGAATGCCTCTCTCTTGACATTAGTCAATTTTCTATCACAAATGGAGTTCTAATCGAGTTTGAAACGGAAATAGCTTCACGACAAGGCACATTTGCCGAATCAGCAATCTATATGCTAACCTCATTTCTGACGAAAATGCAGCCCATGTATAACTCTTCCATGGTAAGTTTCACGCCAATCGTATTCTACATCGTGTTTCTTCCAATATCACTAATAGGCGAAACATCAACAACAGCGTCTTTCCAAGCAGCTTACTCGTCATCAACAAGACAATTCTCAATGAACGCCAATACCGTAATAAACTACACCGTGACTATGAAAAAAATCACCTTAATCATCCAAAAGTTAATAGATATTCCAGAAATTCCGTCGAGATTCCGTCAATTGCTACCTTATTTAGAAAGTATATTAAAGCAAGAGTATTGCTATGTTGATTCTAGCACGGCAACACTACATTATGCAAATAGAGTCCTCGATTATCAAGGAGTCGAATATATAGTTGGAGATTTAAACAAGGCAATAAACTATGCCAAAGACGAGTTATTTGAATGGCTTAAACTATATTTACCGCCGAACATGAATTGGCAACTTAACTATTTAAACCAAACAAAAATAGACATAACATCCTTCAAATACGGTTATACCATCGCAGAAAATCGGTTAACCATGTATTTTGAAAACTTCATACTTAGCCCGCCACTAGACAGCCAAACAGCAACAAGTTTTCAGCTGAAAAGATTCTTCAACCTTACCTACGGCATGCCTCCTCCAACAGACCAGTTCACATTAACAGTTGAAGGGGGAAGCAACATAACCCATTACGTTACAATAACAAGACCAACCAGCGTCCCTCCACCAAGCAGCTCATCCGAAAAATCAATGACTTGGATTAATCCAACTATAAGTAGTCTCCAAGACCTAACATTTAACGTAAACAGCGATCCAACAGCTAAAGGATTCAAAATCACAGACTTCGAAAGTGTATCACAATCAAATCCTTTCATTTGCAACGCGACAGAATTGGCGTCAGTAATAATATCCATTAAACAAGCATCCTGCCCAACCTCAATAGTTGTTAAAAATATGACTGGCCCACCCTCTGGCGGAGAAAATCCACCCAGCGGTTTCAAGTTTCTAGGAAGGTATGTCGAAATCCGATGTGACCCAAGCGATGCAACTATACAAGCAACAATAAGATTCTACTACACAGACGACCAGCTCAAAGCAGCAGGCGTCGATGAATCATCATTGAAAGTTTTCTATTGGAACTCCACCACTGGCCAATGGGAAGAATATCCATCCACAATTAACACTGCAGAAAACTACGTGGAGATCAACGTCACACATTTCAGCATATGGACTCTAATGGGACAACCACCCTCCCCCATATGGACACAACTTTGGTTCATCGCCACAATAGCGGCGGCAATAATCATAATAGCAGCAGTCGCCATTGTTCTCGCTGTAAAACATAGGAAACCAAAAGTCTCTGAGACGCCATCACTCACACAACCAACATCTCCAACAGAAAACCCATAGACTTCATAACCATTTTTATTCTATTCTTTTTGAAATCTTCCGAAAATTTGGGCTGGCGTGTTGGCGATAACCCGCCTTCTGTTTTATGTGGCATCCGGCTAATCGGGCTACCCGCGCTTTAGGTAGAGGCTTCATCAGCGCTTGTTTGCCCTTTCCACGTGCAGGACGGCCGTTTCACCGTTTCCACCCAGCATTCTCGACAACTTAGCATGTCTCATTGGCACTTGTCCGGGTGGACGTTTCGTTTCTGCTCCGTTGCCAAGGCTCTCGCCTTACGCCCTTGCGGGCGTTGCACTTCTACATGTGGGCGGAGTTTCCTCAGGCTTCACAAGTCAGCCCGAAGGCCACACGCCAACTCGCCAGCCCTAAGATGTCATGTGTTGAGCTTTGCAATAAAAGTTTTGGAAGGTTTATTTCGCTGTAAGGCGTTTATGTTTATGTTTGTGGTGGCTGGTGTCTGGTTTGGAGAAAATTGTCATTTTAATCGCCGGGACACCTTGTGTAGGTAAAACTTCTGTGGCGCGTTTGATTGCTTCGAAGCTTAACGCTGTTTACGTTAACTTAACAGAGTTAGCTGTTAAAAATAACTTTGTTTTAGGCGCAGATGAAAAGAGAGACGGCTCCCTAATAGTTGATGAGAGACGCTTAAAAAAGGCTATTGTTAAGCTTGTGAATGATGCCGGCGAAAAAAGCGTCGTTATAGATGGACATTACGCGGCAAGCGTGGTTCCGAAAAAGCTTGTAACATATGCTTTTGTTTTGAGGCGCAACCCCATTG
>Ga0078972_1011402_pt1 | contig 15959 bp, 10 predicted proteins | sample YelNatPaOPGAMG01_FD_67568 | JGI IMG/M metagenome (GOLD analysis project Ga0078972, IMG submission 67568) | Hot spring thermophilic microbial communities from Obsidian Pool, Yellowstone National Park, USA - OP-RAMG-01 (SPADES assembly) (version 2) | ecosystem: Environmental > Aquatic > Thermal...
GCTAGATGATGGGGGCACTTTTATGGTGAGCCGTGCAGGAGTCGAACCCGCGGCCCCCGGCTTAAAAGGCCGGTGCTCTACCACAGCTGAGCTAACGGCTCAATATAAGTATATACAAAACACATTTTTTCGTCAAATCAATTTAATTATGACGAAAGACGCAAAACCATATGGATTTCTTCTTTATTTCATCAGCTTCTCTATCTCCTCCGCTATTGACCTCCTCGCCCGCTCAAGCATCCTCGGGTTCTTTTCGTAATCGTTTATATCCCTGATGAAACTCCTACATATCTCCTCCCCTTTCTCTCTTCCACCCGATAGATTCTCCAATAGCCATAGATATTCGTAATCCTCCATTCCCTGCCTCAACATCTCCCATCTTATTGAATTCAGGGGAGCGTCCTCGCCTGGATAGATTATGCAACAATCTCCCGGAGGAAGATTATTGGGTTCCAAATCCTCAAAGGGCTTATCCGACCAGTAGTTCAATCCCCAATGGAGGAATCCCTGCGTATCGTAGAGCCAATTCATCCAATGTAAAATCCTTACTTTTATAAGGGGATAATCCAAGAGCCTGTTGGGATATCGCTCCGTTGGGGCAAGGCAGGTATAGAACCAGACTTCCTCCCTTTTCGGTCTGCTTTGATAGAAGGCGAGGTCGTGGTGGAAATAATGGAGGATAGGGACCCAGATATCTATATAGCCTGCGATTTGGGTTGTTTGATTCGCCTCTATAATCCTCAACTTTGGAGCATATTTGCGAATATAAGAGGCGAATTGTTTATATGATTCCGCATTGATATCTATAGGCTCATCGGCGAGATGTTGCATATATATGTTCAGCCATCCCTTTTCCTCCAAGTGCTTCTGTAAAGCAGGAAGGAATTGGGAGAGGAAATCATCCGCTTCCTTGGAGGAAACCTTCGCTTCTGGAACCCATTTCTTTTCCCCATTTTCTTCCACGGTATATCCCGAAAGGACGAATTCCCTTGCTTCCCAAGCTCCACCTTCCCTGCCTCCAAGATGACCCCCCTCAATCCTCCCTATCACGCCCTCCTCTTTAAAGATTTCAACCCACCTATCGAAAAGGGAAAAATCAAAGGAAAGCTTTCCATCTTTTCTCGTTATTTTCGTAAGCGACAAAACGGGGGTGATGATGACATTTTGCCTATGTTCAGCCATATTTCTTGCATAGTTTCGTAAAATTCGCCAGAAATCATCGCTCCACATCTCCACTTTGTGGAATTTGGAGATGTTCCAGGGATTGAACCAATTTGTCAGCCAAAGATGGCTTTTCTTTGGCAATTCAAAGGGGAACACCCTCAGGAAAACATCTATGCTGAAATCTCCCTGCGAAGTTTTAACGATTACATTTCCCTTATAATTTCCCGCCTTCGTTCCCGGGGGAACGAAGAAGGTCAACCAGATTGGCTGTGTAGTATTGGCAGGGATTTCCTTGCTCTTATCGGGAAGAAGGACATCGGGTATCTCGCAGGGAGCGAGGCGAACGAGCTCATCTTTTGGGGTATTGGGAGTGTTCCTCCTTATCGGGACATAGCCAACGAAGTTGTAATGGAAGTTTTCCTTTCCAATTTTTTCCTTACCCTTAACTAAATCGTTGAACTCTACGCCGTAGATTTGCAGAGGAGAATCGCTCCTTATAGCTATTTGCGCTGGTTCGTATTCATTGGAAGCGCATTCAAGCCTGATTGTCTTCCTCTGAATGATTGGTTGAGTGTCCTTGAAAACCTTCACCATTGGGTCAACAATCCAGAGGGAAACCGAGCCAAGCGATAAACCAGAGACCGTCAATAATGAGGCACCGAGCAAAAAAGACTTTAACATTTTTAAAATTACCTCCTTTCTTCTTGTTCTTCTATAAGAGGGACGAAGAGGCAAGTTCCAGCCTCCCTCTTCGTTATCTTTCCCTCTTTCTTTTCAATTATAGTGAGAATTTGTCCATCGTAATCGCCTAAAGGTATAACTAAACGCCCTCCTTCCGCCAGCTGTTCAATTAAAGCGGGAGGAATCCTCCTAGCTGCCGCCGAGACCAAAATGGCATCAAAGGGAGCTTGTTCGGGAAGCCCTTTAGTTCCATCACCTACAACTATATGGGCGTTCTTATAGCCGAGCCTTTTGAGGCGTTCCCTTGCTTTTTCGGCGAGAGATGGTATCCTCTCTATTCCCCATACCTCCCGGCATATTTCGGCAAGCAGAGCAACAACATAACCTGAGCCCGCTCCAACCTCTAATACCTTCTCGTCTCCCTTTAAATGCATCTCCTGCAACATTATGGCAACCATATAGGGCTGGGAAATCGTCTGTCCCTCCCCAATTGGCAAGGGATAATCCTCATAGGCTAAATGCCGGTATTCGGAAGGAACGAATTCCTCTCTTGGCACTTTTAGAAAAGCAGATATGACCTTCTTATCGTAAATTCCCCTCCCTATTAGGTCTTCATCTATCATTCTTTGTTTTGCTAATGTCAACTTATCCCTTTCCAAGGTCAAAAGAGGGGAAGTTGTTTTTCCCTTATCTTATCAAGCGTTCCGAAGTAGCGACCGTTTATCGTTATGAAATGTTTCGCCCTCTTCGTTGCTGCTCCCAGTTTTTTCAAGGTTTCAAGGGAAGTGATTCTCTCCGTCTTTCTTGCTTCCAATATCCTCCTTGCGGAGATGGGTCCTATGCCGGGCACTCTCAATAGTTCCTCAAGGCTTGCCTTATTTATTTCCACCGGGAAGAAATCCTTTCTTAAAAGGGCTGAGGCTAATTTGGGGTCCTGATTGCGAGGGAGATTTCCCTGCTTATCAAAGGGGAGTTCCTCAAGAGAGAATTTGTATTTTCGGAGGAGGAAGTCGGCTTGATATAAGCGGTTCTCCCTTACTTTGGGTGTGGGTGGGAGATTGCCGAGAGGGGTTCCCAAGACAGGATAAAAGGCGGAATAGTAGGCTCTGCGAAGCGAATATTCGGAGTAAAGCATATCAACGAAGGAAAGTATGTCAAAATCGCTCTCCCCCGCGGCACCTACCACGAACTGGGTAGTGAAGCCAGCGGGGACCTCAATCAGTTGAGAAAGTTTCCTTAGCCATTCCATCTTCTGCATAAAATCTTCCATAAATTTATCCCTTGATAGACGGGAGAGATGGGACTGACTGGGTGCCTCAAAATTTATAGAGACTCTATCGGCGAGCTGCATAGCTCTCTCAACGCTCTGCAAATCCGCCCCCGGCAAAATCTTAAGATGTATATAACCCTTAAACCCCCTCCTCCTCACAATCTCCACTGCATCTATCATTCTCGTCATTGAGTAGAGAGGAGATTTGTCAACAGCGGAGGAGAGAAATAAACCCCTCACATAGCCCTTCTCAAGGAGATAGAAGAAGATATCCGCTAACTCCTCCGGTGTGTAGTAGGCACGTGGGATATCTCTACCTGCTCTTATTGGACAATATAAGCAGTTGTTCTCACAGCGAGAGGAAAGGAGGGTTTTGAAGAGGGGGATACATCTATTCCCACCTTGAACAGCATAATATATAGAGCGAAAGGCGCGAGAGAACCTTCCCTGCTGGGAGCACACATCAAACCTTGCTGCTTCTCCGAGTAGGTTTGATTTGCTTAGCAGGTCCATAGGGATGGCTTAGCGAACCTTGGAACCTGGTGGGACCTCCTTTTCAGGGGAGACGAGCACAACTCCTTGAGGTGAATCAACCGCTAAAACCATACCCTCAGATATCAGACCTCGTATTTTCGCGGGAGCGAGATTCGCCACGAAGATTACGCTCTTCCCGATAAGCTCTCCTGGCGTATAGTAGGGAGCGATGCCGGCGACAGTTCGCCTTGTGCCGAGCTCTCCCAAGTCAATCTCCATCTGATATAGCTTCTCCGCTCCTTCCACGACCTTACAGGATTTTATCTTGCCAACCCTGAGGTCTATTTTTGCGAATTCATCAATGCTTATCTCTTTCTGTGGTGTTGAAATTTTTATCACCTCCTCCATACGAGGGAATATTGGTTTCGCTTGTTTAATTTTACCCGTTCTTTCAAGGCTTGTAAATGCCCCCCATTTCGCATCTTTCAGGGAGAAAGAGGGAGTATAACCGAGATGGGAGAGGATTTCTTTTGAGGCTGAGGGGAGGAAAGGATGGAGAAGTATAGAAGAGATTCTGAGAAGCTCTATAGCTGTGCCAAGGGAATTGCGAACTGCGGTGATGTCGCCCTCTTTATATAGGCGCCAGGGGGCGGTCTCATCAAGGTGCTTATTCGCTAAATCAAGGAGATGAAAAGCGGAGTTGATGGCGGAATGGAAGGACAATCTCTCCATTGCTTGGGAGTATTCCTCAAGCGTCTTTTCCACCTCGAGGGAGAAGTCAGCTCCTGGTGGAGGGAACTCACCTTGGAGATATTTAACAGCCATTGAGGTCAGACGATTTAAGAGATTGCCAAGATTATTGGCTAAATCGGCATTATAGCAAGCCCTTAAAGATTCATAGGAGAAATCGCCATCTGCCCCGAAGGGAGTTGAGCGGAAGAGATAAAAGCGAAGGGCATCCCGAGCGAAGGGCTCCTCGCAACCGGAAAAACGCATTATCTCTTTTAATGCCGAGAGGGGATGAACGACATTTCCCTTGCTCTTTGACATCTTCTCCCCGTTTACCGTCCAAAAGCCGTGTCCAAATAGGAGGAGGGGAAGAGGAAGGTCAAGAGCCATAAGCATTGCCGGCCAAAGGGTGGCGTGAAAGCGAACGAGTATATCTTTTCCCATTACCTGAACATCGGGAGGCCAGATTGAAGAGAACATCTCCTCATCCTGCAGATATCCCGCTACCGTGAGGTAATTTATCAGGGCATCAACCCAAACATATACTTGGAGTTCCTCGTCGCCAGGGAAGGGGATGCCCCAGTTATTCCATTTTCTCGTTATATATAAATCTCGTAATCCACTTAAAACGAAATTCAGGACCTCCCTCTGACGGAAATCAGGCATCACTTTCTCATCTTGGAGATAGGGAAGAAGGGATTCCTGGAATGCGGAGAGGCGGAAGAAATACCCTCTTTCCGAAACCTTCTGAAGGGGACGCCTGCACTCGGGATTAGGGCATAATCCGTCCTGAACCTCTTCTTCTCGGAAATAAGTTTCATCATAAATGCAATACCAACCTTTGTAATATCCCTCGTAGACCAGCCCTTTTTTCAATAATTCTTCTATGAAGCTTTGCACAACCTTTTTATGGCGTGGTTCAGTAGTTCTTATGAAGGCATCGTAGGAGATGTCAAGTTCCTGCCAGGTTTTCTTAAATTCTTCCGCCATCCTATCGCAAAAGCTCTGGGGGTCTTCTCCTTTGTTCCTCGCTGCTTCCGCGACCTTTGGCGCATTTTCATCCGTTCCCGTGGCGAAGAAAACCCTCCTCCCTTTCATTTTCATATAGCGAGAAATGATATCAGCGGAGAGGGTGGTATAGGCTGAGCCTATATGAGGGACATCGTTAACATAATAGATAGGTGTTGTTATATAGAAAACTTTACCCATTACAGCTTGCAAGTGCTGCAGGAAGGAAGTGTGCAGGTGGAGCAGGATGAGGTGGAAGTGCTTTCGCCTGAGGAATTATTGGAGCCGATTGCGAAGGTGGAGAAGAGCTTCTGCGTTTCTCCTCCACACTTGGGGCAGGGAACTTCTTCCCCGACCTTGCAAAGAGTGGAGAACTTATGCCCACAATTCTTACAGACAAACTCATAGATAGGCATATTGCGGTTCACCTCCGAAAATTTTCTTTTAAATTATAACCGGATAGGGGATAATAGCCAAACATTTAACGAGAGGGATGAATCTCCTCTTTTGGGAATGGTATCACGCCCTTTTCCTCTATTTCCACTATGACCAATTCTTTTAGGAAGTTTAAATCAACGACTTTTCCCTTCCCCTGAGGGGTTACTACCTCGCTTCCGATAGGAGGTAGCTCCTCTCTCAATTTCTGATAATAATCCAGCTCATAGGCGAGGCAACACATAAGTCTCCCACAGGTGCCAGTTAGCTTGCTCGGATTGGCGAAGAGATTTTGTTCCCTGAGCATCTTTAGGGAGATGGAGCGGAAAGAATTGAGGAAGAGATAGCAACAGCAGATTCTTCCGCAGGGTCCGATACCTCCGAATCGCTTGACCTCATCCCTTGCCCCTATTTGTGTCAATTCAATTCTAACTTTAAATATACTCGCTAAGGACCTAACGAGGGCACGAAAGTCTACTCTCTCTTGAGCGCTGAAATAGAATATCAAATGGGTTCCATCAAGGGTATACTCCGCTGCTATGAGTTTCATAGGGAGATTGTGTTTCTCAATCTGCTCCTCGCAGATTGGAAATGCTTCCCTTGCTTTCTTTTCTCTCTCCTCGTATAGCGCTAAATCCTCAAGAGTTGCTAAGCGGAGGATTTCCCCTTCGCTTTCCTCACTGGGTGTATCTTCCCTTATCTCCTCCACAATCCCCAGTTCTTCCCCTCTCGGTGTTTTAACAACTACTTTATCTCCCTCTTTCAAGGGAAAGTCCTTTGTATCGCAGACGAGGGTGTTCTCTATTTTCCCATAGGTAACTATAGCCTTTGCCATCTCAAAAAATAATATTAAAAGATTAAAAGGGATTGTCAAATTGCTGTATAATCACCTAACATTTTAGACTCATTCTAATTCTCTATCCTCTTCATTGTCATTGCGAGCCTGAACGCTAAAGCGTTCAGGCGTGTCAATCTCTATTTTTAAGACTTGATTTACTTTTACCCTTAAAGAGATTGCCACGGCTTTCTTTCGGAAAGCCTCGCAATGACAGTCCGGCTCATTGTCATTGCGAGGAGCGAAGCAACGAAGCAATCGCATTTTAGATTGCCACGGGCTTCCTACGGGAGCCCTCGCAATGACAAAACCACCTTCCTTTTTTAGCGAGTCCAATATATTTCAGAGATTATTCAATTGCCGAGATAAGATTCCCCCTTTTCTTGACAAAATCCTGTTTTGACTTTATATTTTCTCTAAAAGTAAGGAGGGATTTCTATGCGAGAATGTAAGATAGACATCAACCTTTCCCACTGCAATTGCACCTATGAGCCCTGTCCAAGAAAAGGTATCTGTTGTGAATGTCTGAGTTATCACCTTTCCCATAAGGAGCTTCCCGCCTGCTTCTTCCCTCCGGAGGTGGAGAGGACTTATGATAGAAGCATAAGGCGGTTCCTTTCCCTCCAGAAAGGCTAACGATGGAAGGAGAGGAATTCCTTCGGCTCGTTGAAACAATCAGGAGAATAAGGAGGGAATGCCCCTGGGATAGGGAGCAAACGCATGAGTCCTTGAGAAAATATCTCATTGAGGAGTGTTTTGAGGCAGCTGAGGCTATTGATAATGGAAACTACAGAGGATTGAAAGAAGAGCTGGGTGATATATTAATTCAAGTTATATTCCATTCAATTCTTGCGGAGGAAAAAGGTTCTTTTAAACTATCCGATGTGTTAAGAGAGACGAGGGAGAAACTTATTCGTAGGCATCCCCATGTATTCGGGAGCAGGAATTTGCAAACGGGAGAGGAAGTTTTAAAGCAGTGGGAGGAGATAAAGAATGAAGAGGGCAGGGATTCCGTTCTGGCGGGTGTTCCGAAGGATTTGCCCGCTCTTCTGAAAGCCTACAGGATAACGGAAAAGGCTAAGGCGGTGGGATTTGATTGGGAGAAAGCGGAAGATGTTTGGTTGAAGGTTCAAGAGGAGATGATTGAATTGAGAGAGGCGATGGATAAAAGAGAGGGAGTTGAAGAGGAGATAGGTGATTTTTTGTTTGCCATTGTTAATTTATCTCGCCATTTGGGAATTGACCCAGAATCCGCTCTCCGCAAAGCGACGCGGAGATTCATAGAGAGATTTAGCCGAATAGAGGCGAAGGCGAAAGAAAAGGGTATAAGTCTTGAAGATATGAGCTTGGATGAGATGGACGAAATCTGGGAGGAGGCGAAAAGGAAAGATGAGAAGGGGGATAGCTGATAGCCCTTTGCATTATGGAGCCTGTCCTCCCTGGCTTTTTGAGAAGATGAAGCGGTTGGGGAGGGGGATAATAGAGGGTATAGCAGAGGAGTGGGGGAGTGAGGAGGTTTTGAGGAGGTTATCGGACCCATTTTGGTTTCAGGCTCTTGGTTGTCTTTTGGGATTTGATTGGCATTCCTCCGGGCTCACTACCACTCTCTGCGGAGCGTTAAAGGAGGGGATAAGGGGGATGGAAAGGGATTTGGGGCTTTGGATTGCGGGAGGTAAAGGGAAAACTTCCCTCAAAACTCCTCAGGAAATAGAGATGGTTGGGGATAAGGAGGGGATAGAGGTAGGGCACTTGATATATGCTTCAAGGATGTCCGCAAAGGTGGATAATTCCGCCCTTCAGGATGGATACCAAATCTATCATCATACATTTATTTTCACAAGGTCTGGGAAGTGGTGTGTTATTCAGCAGGGAATGAACGAGAGAACGGGTTATGCTCGTCGTTATCACTGGCTGAGCGATGAGTTATGCGATTTCGTCTGTGAACCCCATTCATCAATAGTTTCACAAAGAGTAGAGAAAAATGTCTTGAATCTTGTGGCGAGGGAAAGCGAAAGGGCGAGAGAAGCGGTAACTCTCCTTTCCTCTGAACGACCGGAAAGGACCCTTAAGGAGCTGGAGAGGGTGGAGATTCTTCGGCTTCCCAGGGGGCATCCAGTGGTAATCAGAAAGGAAAGTCTCAGGAAAGTATTGCTGAAAACTTATGAGCGAAAGCCGAGGGATTTTGAGGAGCTCCTCGGAATTGAGGGAGTGGGACCAGCAACGATAAGGGCATTGGCGCTCCTTGGGGAGCTAATCTTCGGCGCTAAACCTTCCTACCGGGACCCAGTGAAGTTCTCCTTCGCTCATGGAGGAAAGGACGGGCATCCTTATCCAGTTAATAGGGAAACTTACGAGAAAACCATCCAGGTGTTGGAGGAAGCTGTGAAGCTGGCTAAACTGGGGGAAAGGGATAAGTGGGAGGTTTTGAGGAAGCTTGCCCGATTTTACAAATAATGTCCCTTCTGGTAAAACAATAATTGGAAGAGGCAGCATCCTCCCCCCTGTTATATCCACTTTAATCCTCGCTTTATTGCTTTTCTCCGTCCTTCTCCTTTCAACGAGCTATGGGGAAAATATTGGAGAAAGATTGGTTGTCGCTTTTTGTTCCTGGCTTCTAATTTTGCCGGGGATTTATGCGATAAAGAGCAAATCGCCCATTATATGTGCCCGCTTCACGATGTTCGCCCTAATGATGATACTCTTGATGGCTCTTGGCTTAGGCACCCTGGGTTTTAGATTCCCCATTCATATTATTATCGTTTTCTCTTTGTGGGCGCAGCTTCTCCTTCTTCCCGTCCTTTACAAGGGAGTATTTCTTTGGCTAACAATCATTATTGACCTCATCCTATTGGGAGCATTCTTCCCTTCTTTCCCCGTTTTCCATTATCCTTCACTTCTCCTTATGATGTTTATTCCCTTCTCAATAATTACATTGGAGAGGGGATGGTTAGGGGGATTGGCTGGCTTCATACCGCTCATTTTGGGGATATTATATGTAAGAGTTATAGGATATAGGGAGGAAGGGCTGTTCTTATTGATATGGGCACCGATTTTGGGAGGTAGTAGCGCCACACTTGGATTATTCATTAACGATTATAGGAGATTGAAGAAGATGGTCAATAGGTTGCAAATCTTCTTGCCGTTGAGTAAGGAAGTTTTGGAACAGGAAAGTTTCAAAGAGGCGATGGGAACGGTTTTGAAATATATATTGGAAAATATTCCATCGGAAAGATATTCTCTATCCGTTAAAGGAGAGGATATTGGGTCCTTTTCCTTTCAATCTACTTCTCCTCCAGTTGGTGAGGGAAATGGTAAAGCTTTTCGTTTGCAAAGGCAGTTTTCAAGCGCCGAATTCGATGGGGAGGTGATTTTGGAGAATGAGGAGAAGTTCAGCAAGGAAGAGGAGGAGGTTTTGGGAGACATATTAGAAGAAGCGATGCCGGCGATTGAGAAAATCCTCTACTTAGAAAAGGCAGTTGAAGTTGCGGCTACCGACTCATTAACTTCCCTTGCTAATAGGAGATATTTTCTTTATTTTTTACGAGAGGATATCAATAGGGCTAATCGGTATAAGATACCGGTTTCCCTTGTGTTTTTGGACATAGATGGGTTTAAAGCTTATAATGATAAATATGGACATTTAGCTGGAGACGAGGTCCTGCGTAAAATAAGCAAAACTATGAAGAATCTCGTTCGTAAAACCGATATAATTGCTCGTTATGGCGGTGATGAATTCGCCATACTTTTCCCTCATATCGCGGTTGGCGATGCTATGATTGTTTGTGAAAGGATAAGGGATAGCATAAAGAAGCTCGGGCTTTCCGCAGGAGGTAAAGTTATTACCATCAGCGGCGGATTGACTATGTATAGGATGGGAGAGGGAATGGGGGAATTTCTTCACAGGGCAGATGAGCTATTATACAAGGCTAAATCAAAGGGCGGAGATATAATAGAGGTAGGATGAAATGATTTGCGGGCATTGTGGAGCGGAGATTCCCGATGATGCTGTTGTTTGCCCCTTTTGTGGAGCTCCCATAGAGGAGAGATTTGGGGACTCGGGAGATTGGGGAATGGAGAGAGAAATCTATTCCCTCTTATCTACAGCCAATTTATATAGAGTGAGGGGATTATGGCAGGAAGCGGAGAATAAGTGCGTAGAGGTTCTTCGTCGTTATCCAAACAATCCCGCTGCTCATTCCCTTTTAGGGGATATATATGCCGACCAAGGGAGATGGGAAGAGGCAAAGGAATGGTATGAATTGGCTTTAGAGCTCGCTCCCTCCTCACAAGCTGATAAGAAGAAATTGGAAAGGGTGAAGAGGATTTTAGCGGAAAGAGAAAGGCAATCCAAAGGGAAGATGGCGAGTTGGGGAGCTTTGGCATTTGCCCTTATGCTGATTTCTTTTTCCGTTTTTCTCTTCATTCAATGGAGGCATTCCAAAGCGGAGCTTCCCGTAAATTATCCATCCTATATTCTAAATCTACCTCCTTCTTCTCCCACTCCCCCTATCGCCCTTCCCACTCCAGCGGAGAAGACGCCTCAACCTTCTCCCTACACTCCAAGAGAGGAAAATATAAGGCAAGGGATAATCGCTCTTCAGATACCGGAGATAGAAAAGGTGAGGGTCGTAGTGGACGCCGTCAATCAGAAGGCTTTGATAGATATCTTCTCAAGAGTTCCTTTTGATTATCAGGATGTGCTGGCTCTTTTGATGAAAATATCCCTTCCCGTTCTACAAGCAGCAGCGAAAGCGGACGCAGAAATAAAATCTTTTACTTTGAGGCTTCTTGTTCCAATCGATTCTTCTACAGAACAAGCATTTCAAGGAACGATAAGCCGGGAGGAAATAGCGCAGGCTACAAATGAAACAATCTTCTATCTCTTCCGCGATGTGTGGTGGCATCCATCCTTCTATAAAGCAACTGCCCAGTGAAGAGTCAGCGTTTCAAAAATATGGTAAAGGATGATTTAGGGGAATTATGCGGAGCGAAATATTCGGCATAACTATATCCGCAATAAATGAAATGCTACGGGTTACTTCTCTTTGAGGGCTATTTCCAGTGTCTTTATTTCATAAGGAGATAGATTCACGGTGACCTGATAGCCATTGGGGGAAAGCTGTGTAATCCTTCTCTCCAGGAGGTTCGTTTCATAGGCGGAGGAGATAGGGGAGGGGAAGGTGATTGTTGCTTTTGCTTTTTTGCCGTTGAATTCAACAAGGCGAATTATGAGGGAATTAGAGTCTTCAGCAAGCTTTATCGCCGTTGCTATCGCTCCGCCCTCCACTTTCAAAAATCCCCATTGTGGCGGAAGCTCGCCTTCGTGATTCATCGTCTGAAAGACGATGAGGGGATTATTGAATTCCCAACCTCTTTTCAGAACCTCCGCCTCCTGCCAATTCCCCTGATGGGGATATATCGCATATGAGGCTTTGTGATAGCCCATATCCGCTTGAGGGTCGGGGTCAACGGAACCTCTAAGTAAAGTGAGGCGGATGTTTCCGTTCTTCACATCGTAGCCATATTTGCAATCGTTGAGGATAGCGACTCCATAGCTTCCGTCAATGGAATCTATGTTCGCGAATGTAAGGGCGGGAACCTCATGCCCACCATCGGGAGGTGGAGTGAATGTGCCGGAGGGAAGCTTCCTCCCATCTGAGGGGCGCTCTATGACCGCATAAGGAATCTCAAAGAAAGCCCTTGTGGAGGTTAGCGTCGTAGGGAAGGCAACTTTGAGGAGGCGATTATGCTCCTGCCAGTTGGCATAGAAGATGATGTCTATACGAGGGATATCCTTGTAGAATCTTATCTCCCTGTCAAAGGAGGAATTGGAGAAGCGATGAAGGGTGTAGAAGGAGGTGAAGAGCGGTCCATCTTTTCTTATCACATAAGCGGAGTCGTTTAGCTCCCACTTATTTCCATCAAGATGAATCACCCAAGCGGACATCCCTCCCGGTCCTTCCCCAAGGACTTGGAGGACATTTGCAGGAGCGGAGAAAATCTCCCTTTGAGCTCTCTTATCGTAAAGGCGAGCGATGTTGCCTGATTTAGGGTCTATCTCCCCCGAGTAGAATTTATTATCTATTGTGAAATCGGAGCGAGAGATATAAGTGGGAGCTATATTGGAAGGCTTTGCGTAGAACAGCTTGTAGCCCCAGCCGGGTATCCTTTCCGCTAAGAAGGCGATTTTTATTCTCTCTCCTTCTGGGGTTTTGGTTGAATCAAGAATCTGGCTATTAACCTTGTTTCCTTGAAAATCGTAGATTTCAAGGTTTTTCGTTCCCACTGGGGCGAGGACATCGCACATAGCTATATCGGTTCTCTCCCAGGAGAGGGGATTGAAGACGATGAGGGGAATTCCTTCCCCTTGAGTGGATATGTTTTCCGCTATTGAGGAGAGAGCGGAGTTGATTGTTTTGCGGGTGAAGGCGAAAACCTCATTATATTGCTTCTGCGCATCTTCGTAGATTGCGTGGATTCCCGAGCCGGGTAGGAGGTCATGGAACTGATTGAAAAGGACGAGGTGCCAGTTTTCCTCAATGTCCTTTTTGGGATAGGGAATGCCGAGATAGTTTGCTATGGTTGAGAGGAGTTCGGTGTTCAACATAGCGTATTCGGATTTGCGATTATTGTATTTTTGCTTTGCCTGGGAAGTGTAGCAACCCTCAAACTCAAAGTTCAATTCTTCCTTCACCACCGGTATATCCTTGCCTTCTTTTTCCACTTGCTTGTAGAAGGTCTCAGGAGTTGCGAAAACCATCTTTGGAGCGACCAAGGTCTTGGAGCGTTCAACGATTTCCTCCACATCTTTCAAGGTTGCCCCTCCACCATGGTCGCCCGGTCCTATCAGATACATATTGCAATTGAGGTCATACCTGTTCTTCATATCGTTTAAGCCACCCTGACCAGTGCGAACGAGAACCCTGGAGCCGTCTATTCCCTCCCACCAATAAAGTGGTCCGCGAGAACAGCGATAATGGAAATAGTAATCTATACCCGATTTCTTCAAAATTTGGGGCAATTGCCAGCTGTGACCGAATGTATCGGGACTCCAGCCAACCTTTACATCCACTCCTAAAGCGGAGAGGAAGTATCTTTTTCCATAGAGGAATTGGCGGACTAACGCCTCTCCATTTGGCATATTCAAATCCGATTCCACCCACATCCCTCCTACTACTCCCCATCTTCCCTCCTTCACTCTCTGCTTTATTCTCTTGAATATCTCGGGATATTTCTCCTGCATCCAGAGGTAGTATTGGGCGGCGCTTTGCGTGAAAGTATAGGTGGGGACTTTATCCATAATGTCCAGGGCTTGGAGGAAAGTTGACCTACATACCTCGACGGTTTCAGGCCAGCGCCAAAGCCAAGCTGCGTCTATGTGGGATTGAGGGATGATGTAGTCGGCAAATCTCTTCAAAAGGGAATCGGCTTCCTTGAGAAGCGCTGTTGCCTTGGCGAGAGATTGGCGGAAAAACGAGATATTTCCCTCTTGCAGAGCCTTCTCGTCTATCGCTTGCAAAGCGGAATTGTAGATTTCCTCATAGCGAAGGGAATTAGCCTTATCCCACTCCTTCGCATTTTGTAGCCTATCCAAGGCGTTCAGCAAATCTTCAAGCTCTTTTTGCTCCTCGGTTTGAAGATAAGCGAACATAAATCTCCCCTGCCCCGGATGGTTTATCGCCCTCACAACTACCAATATCTTCTCACCGGGAACCGCTTTATCCCTCAGCTTAACATTTCCGTCCGCCCAGCGAAATCTCTGAGCGAGCTTGCCATCCACATAAATTTCCCCTTCATCGTCTATTCCTACCCTAAAATATAGGGGTTTCCCCGCTACGGGAAAGCCATTTAGATTATCTGGAACAGTTATGATTTTCCTGAACCAGCCGTGGCTCTCCGGGACATTCCAGCTGAAGCCGATGTCAGCTATCTGCCAAGAGGAATCGTCGTAATCAAGTTCCGAGAGGAAACCTATACCCAATCGGTTCAGAACTCTCTTTTCAGGAGTTATAATGATGGGCGGTTTTCTCGGTCCGCCCCAAACACCCCAATCGTTTACCCTTAAGGCAATCAAATTCTTATCTCCGTATTTCACATAGCGAGATATATCGGTGAAAGTTGTGCTTTCGTGGACGCTCCCAGTGGCTTTGCTTCCATAATGAGCAATCTTTTCGCCATTTACGAAGAGGTCATATTCATCATCAACTCCTCCGAAAATAATGAACAAGGGCTTACCCATCCACTCTTTTGGAACGGAGATTAATTTTCTATACCAAGCTATTCCATCGTAATCGGGATAACCTTGCTCTTCCCAGGGTCTTCCACAATCTATTTTAGCCCATTTGGAATCGTCAAAAGAAGGGGAGAACCATTTTTCTTTCAAACCTATATCGTTCGGGTCAGTTTGAAATTTCCAATCCTTACTTATATCAATGAACACATACCCCTCCAAGGAGGAAGAGGTAGGGTCGCCGAGGATGAAACGCCAGTTATGTAAGGGATAAGAGGCTTTTTCCCTCAATAGGGAAATTTTATCCTGCTGGGCAATTAGCAGGTAAGGAAAGAGAAATAGAAAGATTAAGAACTTAAAATTACGCATATCCTCTAACAAGCCTCCTTTTCCTCTTGTTTTTAATTGAATATAAAAAAGCCAGCAAAGGTGGTCAATAATTTTTTATCTTTTTCACCATCTGTAATAACGATAAGGGTCATCTCCAAGGGGGAAATCGGATATGTAGTCGGGATGATAGAAATCCACGGGAAAAGGCGGTTCTTTAAGTCTAATCTTCATTTCTTGGGCTTTCCCAGCGAATCCGCCTCCACCATAATTATCAAATACTCTAACCGTTATCGTGTTTTTGCCAGCTTTAACCAATCTGCCCGGTATTGTATATGTGCGGGGAGCGGACCACCAATTGGGCGTTCTATTATCAGTTGAGCCCACCAATTCTCCATTGAAGAAGGTAGAATCGAAATCGTCAATTGCTCCGAGGGAAAGCAATAAATCCCTGCCTTGCCATTGCGCTGGAATCTCAACGGTTGCTTTGAAAACAGCTTCTCCATCTATTTCCTGAAATTCCCTCAACAACCCTGGTACATTCGTCTCTTTCCATCCCTTTTCCGAGGGATTTTCTATTAATTCCCTCGCCTTCTCGCTGATTCCGGGGTCGGGGTGAACTTTCTCCGGCGAAGTGCTTGGAGGGAGTTCAAGGGTTATCTGATATTGCCATTTGTTCGGCAAGGAAATTTCCCTTGGCATCGGAGAGAAGAAGATATCATCGCTCTTGAAGCTGGCGCCGAGGTTGGAGAGGATTTGGGATAAAGCCCTTGTCTCCCGCCAGCGAGTGAATCTGAAGTAGGTTG
>Ga0078972_1011403_pt1 | contig 15955 bp, 13 predicted proteins | sample YelNatPaOPGAMG01_FD_67568 | JGI IMG/M metagenome (GOLD analysis project Ga0078972, IMG submission 67568) | Hot spring thermophilic microbial communities from Obsidian Pool, Yellowstone National Park, USA - OP-RAMG-01 (SPADES assembly) (version 2) | ecosystem: Environmental > Aquatic > Thermal...
CGAAAGACCCGAAAGGCAAACGGAGCGTTCCGCCTGGCTCCGCCAGCGGAACGCGAAAAAGAAGCCCCTCCCCGTTCAGGAGACAAAGCCCTTCCCCCATGTGCGACCTGCGCCACCGAAGGAAGAACCATTCAATCGCTGAATTTGGGGGGAGAGGATCAGTTGTGCTTCTTCTCCTTCTCCTCCTTCTTGGGCTCCTGCGCGCGGGCCGGCTCGGCGGGGTGTGCAGGGGGTTTGCGCATCTGCTCGGCATGTGGACCGGCTTGGGTTCTAACGGGAGCTTGAACGGTCCCCTCGCGTCGTTCGCGCGGCACCTCGGCGGACGGACGGTTCACCGTGCCTTCCCGGCGGTAGGGCTCGTTCTTGGGAGGTTCGACCCTGCCCGGGTAGGTCTCGCGAGGCACCGCCGTGGGCGGCCGGCTCACCGTGCCCTCGCGGCGGTAAAGCTCCTGCTTGGGAGGCTCCACCCTGCGAGGGCTGGTTTCGTGCGGCACCGCCGTGGGCGGATGGGCCACCGTACCCTCCCGGCGGTAGGGCTCGCCCGAGGTGCGGCGGTTCACGGGTGCGGGGTGATAGGCGGGAGGCAGATGCTTGATCCCGCGCACGGCGCCGTGGCTCTCGCCGCCGTACGGGGCGCTCCTGCGGCCTTCGTTGCCGCGCGCAATCGGGACCGGGCGGACCCACTGGTGCCGCCCCTCTCGGTAGTAATCCCGATGACGTTCATAGCTCGTGCGGTAGATGGTGTTGTTGACGACCACCGTGTTGTTCACGTACACGTTGTGGTGGTTCCAGTCGCAACCTCCGAAGAGGACCTGGGCCGCCGCAAACCCGACGCCCCACGCGAATCCGTTCACGAAGGAGAGGCCGGGCGAGGGCGCCCAGACCGAGCGGTAGTAGTAGGTCGGGTAGTTCCATGCCGGCCCGTAGACCACCGTGGGTTCGTAGACCGGGAGGTAGACGACGTTCGGGTTGTAGGGCTGAATCACGATGTACTGCGGCTCCACGACAACCGTCTGCTGAGGCGTGGAACGGAGGTACCCGTTCTGGTAGGCGACCCTTCGGAGCCTCTGAACGGAATCGAGCACCTGCTCCCTCTGCCCCAGGAAGGCATAGCCGAGATCGGTCGTCCACTGCATGTTGCTCCCCATTCTGTGCAGCAAGTCAGGGAACTTGCACAGGGAGATCACGCTCGGATCCCAGCTCGCCGTGGAGAGCGCGTCGTCGAGCTCGGCGCCGGAAAGGCCCGGATTGGCTTGAAGCCACTGGTCCGCCTCGGCCACCTGGTCTGGAAATGTGGCGGCCATGAGGACCTGAGAGACGAGCGCGTCCGGGTACAGGGCGATGGGCGCCACCATCTGGTCAATCTGGGCCGTCGAGTAGACTATGGGCTCCTGAGCGCGTAGGGCCCGCCCTCCGGCCAGAACGACGGAAACGGCCAGCATTGCCGTCATGATCTTGAGTGTTCGCATGGCTCCTCCTCTTGGTCTCCAGTGCATTCACCGAGTCCTACTTACCATAACGGCCGGTCCAGTGAAACCCCTCGGGCACCACCGGGAAGACCGAGCCCCTCCTCGGGGAGCGCCCCGCGCGACGCTCCGGAAGACAAACCGCACCAGTGCTGGCTGAAATTCCTTTGGACAGCCATGATTCCATCGCGGAAATTGGGAAAGCGCGCACTTGTGGGGAGTCGTGGCTGGAGGTAGGGTAGGAACAGGCAGCACCCCCGGGGTTCCAATGGTTCCGTATCGGGGGCCTCGCCGGGTGGAGTATCCAGCGGAGATTGGGGATCAGGCCTTCGCTCTGGCCCGTTTGGCCAAAGGTTCGTGGGGGGCGAGGCGGTCAAGTGATCGAACGGGCCGCGTCTCTCCTCCCCAACCTCACGATTGACCTGCCGCTTCCGGTCCAGAGCCGGGGCTGCCCCGAGGCCGCGGCCCCGCGGCGACAAACTTTCCGGCCGGCGGGTTGGGTGGAAGGCCTAGGAGGTTATGAAGGGTGAGATCGTGAGCGCTCCCACGGGCCTACAACGGCACGTCGTCTTCGCCGCGTTTCTGGGCTGGATGCTCGACGCCTTCGACTTCTTCATTCTGATCTTCGTCCTTCGTGATGTCGCCAGAAGTTACTCCACCTCGCTCACCACGCTCACGCTCGCCATCACCCTCACGCTGGCGATGCGCCCGGCCGGGGCGTTCCTGTTCGGGCGTCTGGCCGACCGGTACGGCCGCCGGCCGGTCCTCGTCATCGACGTCCTCTGCTTCGCCGGCCTCGAGTTCCTTTCGGGTTTCGCCCCCAACCTGCTCACGTTTATGACCCTCCGCACGCTGTTCGGCATCGCCATGGGCGGCGAATGGGGGATCGGCGCCTCGCTCGCCATGGAGAGCGTGCCGGCGCGATGGCGCGGCTGGGTCTCGGGGCTGCTCCAGAGCGGCTACCCGGCCGGCTACTTCGTCGCCTCCGCCGCCTTCGGGCTCTTCTACCCGCTCGTGGGCTGGCGCGGCATGTTCATGATCGGCGGGCTCTCCGCCCTTCTCGTCCTCTACGTCCGCCGCTCGGTGCCCGAGAGCCCCGACTGGCTCGCCCGCCGGGCCTCCCCGCGCCCCGCCTTCCGCCGCGTCTTCCGCGACCACCTGGGCCTCCTGCTCTGGGCCGTCGTGATGATGACCGCCTTCAACTTCTTCAGCCACGGTACGCAGGACCTCTATCCAAGCGCGTTCCTCGGCCGGCAGCTCCACCTCTCGCACGGCACCATCACCACGATTGCGCTCATCTACAGCGCGGGGGCCATCATCGGCGGCATCGCCTTCGGCGCCCTCTCGCAGCGAATCGGCCGCCGCGCCGCGATCGTATTAGCCAGCCTCCTCGCCCTGCCCGTGCTCCCGCTCTGGGCCTTCTCCCGCTCGCCTCTGACGCTGGCCATCGGGGCGTTCCTGATGCAGGTGTGCGTGCAGGGCGCCTGGGGCGTCATCCCGGCCCACCTGAACGAGCTGTCGCCGCCGGAGCTGCGCGCCACCTTCCCCGGGTTCGTCTACCAGCTCGGCAATTTGCTGGCCTCCTCCAACGCCACCCTCCAGGCGGCCATCGGCCGGCAGATGCACCAGAACTACAGTTGGGCCCTCGCGGTGGTGGCCGGTGGCGCCGCGCTGTTGATCGCACTCCTGGTCGGCCTGGGCGCCGAGGCGCGCGGCATCCGCATGCGGGGAGAGGCTGTTGAGAAACCATCGCCCCACGCGGCCGGCGGGTGACGGCGGAGCGCCCGCCCGGGCCGGGAGGGGTTCGGTCCGCCCATCAGCGCCGGCGGCAATCCCGCCTCCTCGATAAACTTCCGCGCCGCTCCGGCTTACCACGCCGCCGTGTTGCGCCCGCCGTCACCCGTCCAGTTTGAGGGGGGCGGTGACGATTCACGAGCGCACGGTCCAGAAGGTGGCAATCGGGCGGACTTCCACCTCAGCCCGGCTTCGGAGGCTTCCGTAACCACCTGATTTTGCAGGATTCATCTGGTCGGGGCGAGTGGATTTGAACCACCGACCCCTTGGTCCCGAACCAAGTGCGCTACCAGGCTGCGCTACGCCCCGACCAAGCCTTGAGATTATACACGGGAACGGGCTCTTTTCAAGGCCCGGGGGTTCCCCAATCCCCCGGCGCAGACAGAAAATCCCCCTGTGACGACGGCTCCTGCACAGAAGGCGGCGTGGCGCGGGGAAGGTGATCCCGCCGCTTCAGCTCCCGTCCCTTCACCCTCCGCCCTTCTTACGGCCCGCCTTGAACCCCTTCAAGTAAGCGGCCCTCAGCTCTTCGTGAAGATCGGCGAGCCGGTCGTAGAGCCGCTTGCTCTTGCGCGGCTTGGCTTTGGAAAGGGCGTAGGCGGTGAGGATGGGCAGGGCGATGGTGGTATCGGTGTAGACCACCACCGTGTCGGGGAGCTGGCTGGGATCCACCTTGCCCCACGACACGGCCTCCGATGGTGTGGCGCCGGAGAGGCCCCCCGTGTCGGGGCGGGCGTCGGTGATCTGGAGGAAGAAGTCGTGGCCCTTCTCGGGGAGGCCCAGGACCTCCTGGATCTGGGGCTCGGTCTGGAGCATGAAGTTTTTGGGCGAACCGCCGCCGGCGATCACCACGGCCGACTGGCCGCCCTTCCGCTTGGCCTCCCACACGATGGCCGCCGTGAGGTTCACGTCGGCGCTCACGTCGAAGCGGAAGGCGCTGCCCTGGAGGGCCATGGCGGCCACGTTCATGCCGATGGAGGAGTCGCCGGGCGAGGAGGTGAAAATCGGCACGCCCGCCTCGTAGGCCGCGGTCAGGGTGCAGGGCTGCTCCACGCCGAGGGCCTTCTCCCGCTCCCGGAGGTACTTGCCCACGAGATAGTGGAACTCGGCGCTCGACATGGAGCGTTGGAACTCCTTCTGCTCCAAAATCGTGCGGAAGAAGGCGTCGGTCTTGAGCAGCACCGTGTAGTCGAAGAGGATATCGTAGATCCGGACCACCCCCTCCTCGCGGAGCCTCGTGTCATCCAGAAAGGGCGATCCGCGATGGAGGGCGAGGTCCAGGGCGTAGTGGGCGTCATGGTAAAGGTTCGCGCCGGTGGAGACGATCCAGTCCACGAAACCGGCCTGGATCAGCGGGACGATGCAGGAGCGGCCCACGCCGGCGGGCGTGAGGGCCCCCGTGAGGCTCATCCCCACGGTGACCTGCGGGCCAACCATCTTCTCGGCGAACAGGCGGCAGGCCTCGTGCAGGCGGCCGGCGTTGTAAGCCAGGAAGCTCTCCTCCACGAGGCGGACGACGCTGGCTCCCTTCGCGATGGGTTTGGGCGAGATGACCTCACCCCTCAGAAAGCGCGATTTCTTGGGCATGGCGGCTCCTCTCCAGTGCGCCGGTATTTTACCGGCAAGGCCCGCCGGAGGGAAGGGCTGAGGGGGGCCCAATCCCGCGGCGGGAGCCGAAAGGCGGTGCAAAACCCTCGGCACGGTCGCACAGCCACCCGTTAAGGGATTGGGACCCTTCCCCGCCCTTGCTCGCCAACCCCGTGCCCGATATAATGCGTCACCGTAGGAGGTGTCGATGCTTCTTGCTCTGGCGGCGACCAGCGTTCCGGGACTCCTGAGCCACTCCGGTTGGATAGCCAAGTGCGTCCTATTGGTGCTCCTCCTCTTTTCCATCGTCTCCTGGAGCATCATCTTCGATCGCCTCATCAACTTCCGCCGGCTGCGAGCCCGGTCCAGGGAGTTCTACGAGACCCTTCGGCGCTCCCAGCGCGTGGCCGACATGCTGGCCTCCGCCAAGACCGCCAAGGATTCACCGTTGCGCGAGATGTTCATGGAGACCTACCGGGAGCTGCACGATCAGGTCAAGGACCAGTTGGCGCCGGGCGCCGCCGCGGCCGGCGGCCCTGAGGCGCGCCCCCAGCTCCGCCACACGGAGAACATCGAACGCACCTTACAGCGGGTGATGCGTGATCAGACCATCACGCTGGAATCGGGCATGGCCTTCCTGGCCACTACGGCGGCCGCCACCCCCTTCATCGGCCTCTTCGGAACCGTTTGGGGCATCATGGAGGCCTTTCAGGCCATCGGCCTCTCGGGCAGCGCCACGCTCTCCTCGGTGGCCCCAGGCATCTCCGAGGCCCTTATCACCACGGCCGCCGGCCTTTTCGCCGCCATCCCCGCCCTCATCGGCTACAACCTGCTGGGCCGGCGGCTCAAGGCCTTCAACGCCTACATGGAGCAGTTCGGTCTGGATCTCATCAACTTCCTGACCAACCGCTTCGCCTGAGCGTGTGAAGCGGGAAAGAACCGGGAGCCAGGGCCCCCTGCGAACAGGCCGGCGCACATCGGGACACGGGCGGACCGGCGAGGCGCCTGAGCTGCCTCTCGGCCAGCTGCTCGACGGAATAGCGGGCCAGTACGGTCCGCGCTTCCTGCACTCCGATCCCATCGTCTTCGCGCGGCGCTATGACTCCCCCGCCGACCGGGAGGCGGCGGCGCTCATCGCCGCCCTCTTCGCCTACGGCAACGTCAAGGCCATGGGGGCGTTCCTGAAGGTTCTGCTGGGCGAGCTCGGCCCCGAGCCCGCGGCGCGCCTCGCGGAGGGAATTCCAAGGGGATTCACCGCTCCCGCCTACCGCTTCCAGACGGCGGCCGACGTGCGGAGGTTCCTGGAGGCCGCGGGCGTCGTGCTGAGGAGGTTCGGTTCGCTGGAGAAGGCCTTCTCGGCGGCCCCGGGTTCACCGTGGGACCGCATCGAAGCCCTCGCTGCGATGCTTCAAGCCGAGGCCGCCCCGCTCAGCCGGGGGCTGAGGCAGCTCCTGCCGCTTCCTTCGGGAGGTTCCGCGTGCAAGCGCTGGTGGATGTTCCTCCGCTGGGTGGTCCGTCCGGACGACGGGGTGGACCTGGGCCTGTGGCACTGCCTCTCCCCCTCCGACCTGCTCATCCCCATCGACACCCACCTGGCCCGCATCGCCTTCGCCCTGGGCCTCACCCGCCGGCGGACGCCCGACCGCCGGTTCGCCGAGGAGGTGACGGCCTCCCTGGCCCGCTTCTGCCCCGAGGACCCTACCCGGTACGACTTCGGGCTCGCCCGCTTGGGCATCCTGGGGGCGTGCCCGCGCCGCCGGGTGGAGGAGCTCTGCCGGGCCTGCTCCCTCCGCCCCCACTGCCGGCTGGGGCGGGGTACGGAATAATCGGGGATCGAAGGAGGCGCCTCCTCGCCCCCTCCACCCTCCACCCTCCGCCGCCCTGCCGTCCCTCCGCCCTTGCCGAAAACCGCGTCGGCGCGCTATTCTTAGGCTCGGAGGTCCCGTCTGGTGAGCCGCGCGGCGAAGGGAGATCAAGCGTCCAGCCAGGCTGGTTCGTTGCCCATCTCTCCGGTGGAGCGCACGGGGGGACTGTCTCTGCCCAGAGAGATCGCGGCCATCCTCACCCTCACGGTGGCCCTGCTCACGGCCTTGGCGCTTCTCTCCTACCACCCCTACGACCAGGGTCCCTTCTCCTTCGGCAACGTGTCGGTCAGGCCCGACAACTGGGTGGGCATCCTGGGGGCCAATTGGGCCTCGCTCCTGGTCCACCTCTTCGGCCTCGTGGCCATCTGGTTCCCCATCCTGGCGGCGCGCATCGGGGTACTGGTGCTGTTGAGGCGGCCGCTCCTGAGCGCCGGCCGCCTGCTTCTCTGGGTATCGCTGGTCCTGAGCCAGGCCACCCTGCTCCAGTGGGCCTTCGGGAACCTGAGCCTCAGCCTGTACGGGCAGAGCGCCCCCACGGCCACGGGAGGCGTGGTCGGCATCATCCTCGGTGAGCTCATCGAGCGTGCGCTGGGCTCGGGAGGGACGGCGGTGCTGCTGCCCGTCTGGGTCCTGCTCACGCTCATGCTCTTCTGGCAGATCTCCTTCCTGGGCTCCATCCGAAGGCTCGGCGCCCCCTTCCAGCGCATGCGGGCAGACTGGAAGCTGAAAAAGGAGCGCAAGCGCCAGAGCGTGAACCGCGAGGAGGTCATGGAGCAGGTCCGCCAGAAGCAGCAGGAGCGGCTCCAGCGGGAAGAGGTGCGCCAGGCCTACCGGGATGCTCGCATCTCCGAGCGGGCCGCCACGGTGCCGGCGCTGCCCCTGGAACCCCCGCCCGACCACGGCCGTTACCGCCTGCCCCCCAGCGACCTCCTGGACCCGCCCAAGCCCCGCCCGCCGGTCAACGAGCAGCGCCTACGCGAGAAGGCGGCGCGCATCGAGGCCCGTCTGATGGAGTTCGACATCGCCGGGGAGGTGGTGGAGATCCACCCGGGCCCCGTCGTCACGATCTTCGAGTTCAAGCCCGCCCCCGGGGTGAAGTACACGCGCATCACCTCCCTGGAGGAGGACCTGGCTCTCTCGCTCAAGGCGGACCACATCCGCGTGGACCGCGTCAGCGGCAAGTCCCACATCGGCATCGAGGTGCCCAACGAACAGCGCGAGATCATCTCCTTCCGCGAGCTGATCGAATCGAGGGCCTTCGCCGAGACCCCGGGCCGGCTGCCCATCGCCCTGGGCAAGACCGTCGAGGGCGAGCCCTTCATCACCACCCTCGACCAGATGCCGCACCTCCTCGTGGCGGGAACCACCGGCTCGGGCAAGAGCGTGGGGATCAACGCCCTGATCCACAGCATCCTCTTCCGTTCGAGCCCGGACGAGGTGAAGTTCATCCTCATCGACCCCAAGCAGGTGGAGCTGAAGGTCTACGAGGAGATCCCCCACCTCATGACGCCCGTGGTGACCGACGTCAAGAAGGCGGCCAACGCCCTCAACTGGGCGGTCCGCGAGATGACCGAACGCTACAAGTACCTGGCCGCCGCCAAGGTCCGGAGCATCGACCAGTACAACGCCTACGTCCGGAGCCTGACCCCCAGCTCGGCCGACGGCGTGCCCGACATGAACCGGCCGCTGCCCTACATCGTGATCGTCATCGACGAGCTCTACGATCTGATGGCGGCCGTCGCCAAGGAGGTGGAGACGGCCATCGCCCGCCTGTCGGCCATGGCGCGGGCCGTCGGCATCCACCTCATCCTGGCCACCCAGCGGCCCTCCAGGGACGTGATCACGGGCGTGATCAAGAGCAACCTGTCCAGCCGTATCGCCTTTCAGGTGCGGGAGAAGCTCGAGAGCCGGCTCATCCTCGATCAGAACGGCGCCGAAACCTTGGAGGGCAAGGGGGACATGCTCTACCTGCCGCCCGGCTCGGGGCGCCTCGTGCGGGTGCACGGCGGATTCCTCTCCAACGCGGAGACGCAGCGCGTGATCCAGTATCTCTCCAGGCAGGGCGAACCCTCCTTCGACGCGGACATCCTCAAGGACGCCCCCGCCGCGGAGGGAGGGGAGCCAGCCGCGGAGGGCGCCTCCTCCGACGAAGATCCCCTGTACGAAGATGCCCTTCAGCTCGTGGTGAGGACGGGTGTGGCCTCGGCCAGCAACCTCCAGCGCAAGATGAGGATCGGCTACGCCCGCGCGGCCCGGCTATTGGACGTCATGGAGCAGAGGGGCGTGGTCGGCCCGGCGGACGGGGCCAAGCCGCGCGAGGTCTTCCTTTCCCCCGAGGATCTGGTTTAGAGGGTGGAGCGTGAAGAGCGGAGGCTTGCACCCTGTGAATAAGAGAAAACCTCCGATGGAGGCCCCCCCGCCAAAGCCCGAAGGCCGCAGGCCCATCCGGGTCGTGATCGCGGACGATCATCCCGTGGTGCGGGAGGGGCTGAGGAGCGTCCTCTCCGTTCCTGAAATCCAGGTGGTCGGCGAGGCGGCTTCGGGGGCCGAGGCCGTCCAGGTGGTCCGGAGGCTCAAGCCCGACGTGGTGGTCCTGGACATCAAGATGCCCAAGATGGACGGGTTGCAAGCCCTCCGCATCATCAAGGAGCGCTGCCCGAAAACGGCCGTGCTCATGCTGACTAACTACGACGACCCCGCCTTTTTCATGAGCGCCATCGCCGGGGGCGCCGCCGGGTACATGCTCAAGGGCGCGCCGAGCCAGGATCTGCTGGACCTCGTCATGGGGCTGGGAGACGGAGAGGAGGTGCTGAGGCCGGAGAAGCTCCTGCACCTCTTCCAGGGGTTGGACAAGACCCAGGAAGGGTTCTACCGCTCCGCCCGCCGCGCGGATCCCTCCCTCTCGGCGCGGGAGATGGACATCCTGAGGCTCCTCGCCGACGGCCAGAAGAACCAGGAAATGGCCCGCCTTCTGGGGCTCTCCATCGCCACCGTCAAATCCCACCTCTACCACCTGTTCAGGAAGATCGGCGTCTCGGACCGCACCCAGGCCGTCCTCTGGGCCACCCGCAACGGCCTGGTCACTCCCACACCCCCGTCCGAAGACTGATCCCCAATAGCCCCCAAGGGCCAATCAGGACGCCGCGGGGAGGGGGTGACGAAATCCCCGGATGACGAGGTGCCGGGACGGGGAGATGAGGAGATGAGGAAAAATCCGGCCCGCATGGAGGTCTCCTAGATCCGCCGTCCTTTCCCCTGCTTCCCGCTTCTGCGGGGAGGCCGACCGCGTCAAGGACGCGCTCCCGCTTTCCTGCACCCTTTCGGCGGGCCTGCCGGCCGGCCTTCCGGCGAAGCGAGGAAGGCCTCGGTCGCTCCCCTTCGACCGGCGCCGTGCCACTCGCTTTCCGCCCCTGGCGGAAAGCGGCGCCGGTGGGCCTTATGCGAGGAAACCGAGCCCGGCCCCACCGGAAGCGTACTTGACGTACGCTGAGGATGCGGACGGTGAAGGTTGACGAAGCAGAAGGTCCGCCGGCGCCGACGCAACCCAGGAGGGGGGAAAAGGCCCGTGTGGCCCTACGCGCCGGCGGCCTTGCGGATTCTTTCCACGGCTTCCCGGATCTTCTCCTCCTCCACCGCGAAGGAGATGCGGACGAAGCCCTCCTGCCCCAGCGCCGAGCCCGGGATGACCATCACCCCCGCCTCCTTCAGCAGGGCGGAGGCCAGTGCATCGGTGCGCTCGATGCCCATCTTCCTCATCAGCCCCCTGGCGTCGGGAAAGACGTAGAAGGCCCCCTGCGGCGGGCAGAAGGGCATTCCGGGGATCCGGGCCAGCCCGTCGCAGATCGCCTGCCGCCTTCGCGTGAACTGCTCCAGCACCGGGGCGAAGAGCTCCTCCTCGCGCCGGAGGGCCTCCAGCGCTCCGAACTGGGCGAAGGTGGTGGGCCCGTTCATGGAGTGCGACTGGATCTTCCCCGCCGCGGCGATGCCCTCCGCGGGGCCGATGGCGTACCCCATCCGGTAGCCCGTCATGGAGAAGGTCTTGGAGAAGGAGCCCGCGATGAAGAACGGCCGGCGCGCTTCGGGGTCGAAGTGCGGCATGGTGGCGTACTCCACCCCGGGGTAGAGGTAGCGGTCATAGCACTCGTCCATGATCACGAAGAGCCGGTTTTGATCGGCGATTTCCAGGATCGAGGAGAGGAGGGACCGAGAGAGCACGGCGCCCGTCGGGTTGCAGGGGGAGTTGAGGACGATGCCCCGCGTGGCGGGAGAGATCATGGCCCTCAGCTCCTCGGGGTCCGGCTGGAAGCCTTGCTCCATGCGGCAGGGCAGAAACTTCGGCGTCCCTCCCCACAGCTTCACGATCTCCGGCGTGGAGACGTAGTAAGGGGCCGGGATGATCACCTCCCCCCCTTCGTCCATGTGCGAGCCGATGATGTGGTAGAGGGCGCCCTTGGCCCCGGCCGTGACCATGGCGTTGGCGTGGCCGTACTTGGCCCCGTAGCGGCGGTTGTACCGCTGGGCGACGGCCTCGCGAAGCTCCGAGATGCCCATGGGGGGGCTGTAGTAGGTGTGCCCCTCCCGGAGCGCCCTGGCCGTGGCCTCCAAGATCGGCTCCGGCACGGAGAAGTCCGGCTGGCCGGGCCCCAGATCGATGAAATCCGCCCCCTCCTTCCGCATCCGCTGGCCCTCCACGATGAGTTCCAGCAGGCGGGAGGGCTCCACCCTGCGCATGCGGTCGGCGATCATGGTTGCATTCGCTCCTTCAACAAGCGGGCCACGGGGGCGGGCACGAGTCCCTCCACCGGACCGCCGAGGCGGGCCACCTCCCGGACGAGCCGGGACGAGAGGTAGGTGTACTCCTCGCGGGGCATGAGGAAGACCGTGTCCACTTCGGGGGCCAGCCGCCGGTTCATGAGGGCCATCTGGAACTCGTACTCGAAATCGCTCAGGGCCCGGATGCCCCGAAGGATGTGCCGCGCCCCCTTCGCCCTGACGTAGTCCACCAGCAGACCCTCGAAGGCGTCCACCTCCACGTTCGGCACCCCTTGGAGGCTCTCGCGGATGAGCGTGACCCGATCCTCGATGCTGAAGAGGCACTGCTTCTCCGTGTTGCGCAACACCGCCACCACCAGCCGGTCGAACATGGTCGCGGCCCGGTGGATGATGTCCAAGTGGCCGTTGGTGATGGGATCGAAGGAGCCTGGGCAGATGGCCGTCGAGCTCATGGCGCGGCCTCTCCCTTCTCCTGGATGAAGGCAGCCAGAGTGTTCAGGTTTCGGAAGACCCTCACTCCCACCTCCTCGTCGGTGATCTTGATCCCGAACTCCTTCTCCAGGGCCACCACCAGCTCCAGGGCGTCTATGGAGTCCAGACCCAGCCCCTCCCCGAAGAGGGGCGTTTCGTCCTGGATCTCCTCGGGCTTCACGTTTTCCAGCCGGAGTTTCTCCACGATGAGTTTCCGGATGCGGCCCTTCAGATCCTCCATGCCTCCTCCCTTCCGAAGGGGGCATTGTAACCAGAGCGCCTCCCATCCGCAACGGCGGCCGGCCACCCAAATTCCGTGATCGAACGGTCCTTCCTTCGGCGGGGCGGGTGGCGCACGGCGGAGGGCTTTGTCTCCTTAAGGGGGGCGGATCTTCTCTTTCGCTCTTCGCTGGAACAGCCAGACAGAGCGCTCGGCTTGCCCTTCGGAGCCATCGCCACTCCGCGGTAGGTCTCCGCTCAGCCGCCGGAGCGAGATAGGCTACGGTTCGCCGGGTTCGGTATGGACGCTGACGGCCGCGATGCGGTCCGAGACGGCCCTCACCCGCTCCTCGATGCGGGTGGCTTGCTGGTGGGCCTGGTGCAGCGTCTGGCGGGGAGAGATGACACAGGTCAGGGATAGCCACCACCGCCCCTCCCCTTCCAGCAGGTGCACATCACGGCAGGCGGAGACCCCCTTCTCCGAGAGGGCCGCCTCCCGCACTGACCGGACCATATCGGGATGTTCCCCCGTCACCTCGACGCGCTCCGGAGCCTGGCTCCAGGGGCACTCCAGGTGGGTCTGGAGAATCCGGATGGCCGGGAAGCTTCGCCGGAGGGACTCCTCTATCTGCGTGGCGCTCTTATGGGCCACGGTGAAGTCCGTGTCGCAGGGCCACTCCAGGTGCATCTGCACCTCCAGTCCCCCGTCCGTGCGGTTGATCTGGAGGGCGTGGGCGCTCGCCCCGGCCGCAGAGCTCAACCGGAAGATCTCCTCCGTCAAGCCCGCGGGCTGCCGCTCGTCGGGCTCGGCGTGCACCAGTACGTCGGCATCCTTGAAGGCGCCGCGAAGGGCCAGCTCGACCGCCTCGGTGATGCGGTGGGCATCGGCGAAACCGGTTTCGCGGTCCACCGCCACCTTGAGGTCCACGAAGTGTTTAGCCCCGGCTTGGCGCACCCGCACGTCGTAGGCCCGCCTCACCCCAGGAACCTCCAAAACGGTTCGCTTCGCCCTTTCCACGTGGTCCTCGGGCACCCAGTCCGTGAGGGCCTGCACGGCCCTCTTCCCGAGCCTCACGGAGATCCAGATGACGAAGGCGGAGACGCCCAGCGCGGCGATCGCGTCGGCCTGGGGGTAGCCGAGCTGCGTGCTCGCCAGCCCCACCAGGACAACCAGCGAGCTGAAGACGTCGCTGGAGAAGTGCAGGGCGTCGGCCTCCAGCGCCGCGCTGCGGGTCCTCTTGGCCACGCGGCTCAGGGCCGTGCTGCGCGACAGGTCGATCACAATGGCCAGGACCACGACGCCGTAACTCCAGCCATTGACCTCGATCGGAACGACCTTGAAGAAGAGCCGGTGCACCGCTTCGGAGATGATCCAGGCGCAGGTCACCAGCAGGAGGAGCGTCTCGAAGAGGGCCGAAATGTTCTCGATCTTCTCGTGGCCGTACGGGTGGTCCGCATCGGGCGGCCGGTCGGAGACGTGCACCGCCCACCAGGTCATGCCCGCCGCCAGAAGGTCCAGCCCCGAGTGGGCCGCCTCCGAGAGGATGCCCAGGCTCCCCGTAAGCAGGCCCACGGCCAGTTTGGTCCCGGTCAGAAACAGGGCCGCTATGACCGAGCTGATGGCGACCCGCCGTTTGACATCCACCCTGTCCCCCTCCCAAAGCGGCCGCCAGTATAGCAATGAAAGGCGCACCCTCCAAGGATTTCTGGCTTCCCGAACCCCCATTTTTCCACTATACTGTTTTCCTGCGCGCCCGTAGCTCAGTTGGATAGAGCACCTGCCTTCTAAGCCGGTGGTCGGGGGTTCGAATCCCTCCGGGCGCGCCAGAACTCCCCAAGAGGCGGGACACCAGGGCCTATCGGCGCGGGGAGGCCGCTTTTCGCTTGCAGCGAAAAGCGAAGGAACGGCGCCGGTCGAAGGGGTGCAGGGAAACGAGGAGGCGCGGCCGAGCGCCTCCTCGGGAAGCACCCCCGCACGACGCTCCGGAAGGCGAACCGCTGCTAACATTGTTTGGGACAGGCATGGAGATCCATAGGGATTGGCACCGCCATTTCGCCTCCCATCGCGGCATTGGGGCCTTCACGGCTATTGGGTATAGGATACGCTTCTGAGCCGAGGGCCCGTGGTTTCCCCTTTGGGTACCATGGCCCCGCCGGCCGCGGACCATGCTCGGGGAAGACCGTCTCCCATGGAGGCTGCGATGCGATACAGAAGCTTTCCCAAGATCCCAGGCCTGCCCATCTCGATCCTCGGCTTCGGCTGCATGCGCCTGCCCGTGCTGGAAGGCGACGCGGCGCGCATCGACGAGGAGACGGCCGCGAGGCTCCTCCACGCGGCCATCGAGGAGGGCGTCAACTACGTGGACACGGCCTATCCCTACCACGGCGGCGAGAGCGAGCCCTTCGTGGGCCGCGCCCTCGGGAAGGGATACCGAGAGCGCGTTCAGCTCGCCACCAAGTGCCCCACCTGGATGGTGAAGGGCGAGGGCGACTGGGAGCGCTTCCTCGACGAGCAGCTCCGGCGCCTCGCGACGGACCGGGTGGACTTCTACCTCCTGCACGCCCTCAACGCCGAGCGCTGGGACACGGTGAAGCGCCTCGGCGGCCTGCGTGCCCTCGACCGTGCCCTCGCCGACCGGCGGATCGGCTACGCGGGATTCTCCTTCCACGGCTCGCCCGACGACTTCGCCGAGATCATCGCGGGCTACGACTGGGACTTCTGCCAGATCCAGTTTAACCTCCTGGATGTGGATTTCCAGGCCGGCCTCGCGGGCCTGCGCCTGGCCGCCTCCAGGAAGGTGGGCGTGATCGCCATGGAGCCGCTGCGGGGAGGGCTCCTGGCCGCCGAGCAGCCGGAGGCCGTGCGGGCCATATGGGCCCGCGGCGGGAGGAAGTCGTCGCCCGCCGAGTGGGCCTGGCGCTGGGTCTGGCACCACCCCGAGGTGGTCACGGCCCTTTCGGGGATGAACACGGAGGAACAGCTCCGCGAGAACTTGGCCGTCGCCGATGCGGCGGCGCCGGGCGCCTTGAGCGGAGGCGAGCTTGAGCTCGCCGCCGAGGTCCGCCGCTACTACCTCGAACGCATGAAGGTCCCGTGCACCACGTGCGGCTACTGCCTGCCCTGCCCCAACGGCGTCTCCATCCCGGACGTCTTCTCCATGGTCAACACCACCGCCATGTTCAACTCCCGGGAGGCCACCTCGCGCCTCTACAAGGCCATCCTGGTGGCCCGAGGATCGGGCGCCGACGCCTGCATCGAATGCGGCGAGTGCGAACCCAAGTGTCCCCAGGCCATCCCCATCATCGAGACGCTCAAGGAGGCCCACGAGCTGCTGGGGGGGTGAAGAGCAGAGAGCGGGGCACCTCCTTGCCCCGGGCGATGGCGGACGAAACACAGCGGAAACGGCGGGTATCAAGAGGACGATGCCCGCCGCTGGCTCTTGGGCACCCGGCTTCTCCTTTCCCACCCACACGCGGAACCAAGACGGGGCGCCGCCCGATGGTGGTCTGTTCCAGGCCGCTTCGATCTCCGTTGATCGCTCTTCCGATGGTGATAGGATGGCTTCACATCATGCGGCACGGCAGGAGATGATCGGGGATTTCGGGGTCAGAAGAGAAATCCAGGCCGGGTTCGGGCCCCAATCCCGCGATGAAACTGGAACGGAGCCCCCAAATGTTGATGAACGCGTGGCTTAGCTCCAATGCTCTTTCACCTGATAAGGGATTGGGGGCCTTTGAGCCGAAGGCGAAAAAGGCGTCCAAGGGTGGGGGTCCCTCCCT
>Ga0078972_1011404_pt1 | contig 15954 bp, 12 predicted proteins | sample YelNatPaOPGAMG01_FD_67568 | JGI IMG/M metagenome (GOLD analysis project Ga0078972, IMG submission 67568) | Hot spring thermophilic microbial communities from Obsidian Pool, Yellowstone National Park, USA - OP-RAMG-01 (SPADES assembly) (version 2) | ecosystem: Environmental > Aquatic > Thermal...
CAGCTTTAGTAGAAGATTGAAATAAGTTTGATTTGGTTTTGATTAGTCTCATTTGATTGTTAAAACAAGCTTAAAGAGGATAATATTAAGTTAGATTGGGTAATAATAAATACAACTTAGTTAAGATATATAACTTTTTCATTCTTGCCTCTATAGACATTATAATGCTTGGAGGATAAACGATTAGTAAATTTATTTTCCTGCCGCCTTCACCGTTATTTTTTTTGGCTTTGCCCTTTCGGCAATATTGGCACTGACTGTCACAACGCCATCTTCCACTCTGGCGTCCAAACTTTTTTCTTCAATTGGCCTCGGCAAGGTAGTGGTGTAATCAAACGAGGTAACTCTACCGCGCCGGTACATCACTCTTTTTTTCTTTTTTTCCTCTTCTTCCTCAACTTTGGCTTTTATCCTCAACACCCCATTTTCATAAGTAACATCAACTTTATCCGCGGGAATGCCGGGAACCGGCGCTTTAACTATTATTTTATCCTCTTCCTCATAAACATCAAGACCGCTAATCACTCTAAAACCCGGCCATTGATTTTCTTCAAAATCAACAGTAAACGGCCGATTCAACCAACGGAAAAAGGGCGAAGCTAAATTAAGGTCTGTCATAAAATCACCTCCTTTAGGTTATCAATTTTTAATCGAAAAGGTTCAATATCCCAACTATATTTCAAATTAATTTGAAAATCTAATAAAACATTGATAAACAAGTAAGATTTTTGTAAGAGTGTTATATCAAGTTCACTGACAAAGATGCTTTTTTATATTTTTGTCCTTCGGATAATTTGTTTGCCTGCTTAAGAATGTTTTTGGCAGTGTTGCTTAAAATATATTCGGAGGTGTTTTGGCCGGCTCTGAAAGTGACTCAGCTATCTCATTTTCCGCTTTTCTCAAAACCTTGCCTATTGTTTTTCCAACCCTCTCAATCGCCACGTTTATTACTTATTCGGCTCTTCGTCAAAGAAAGCTGATTAGTAAAAAGCTAATCACCTGACCATTCCTTCTTATTCAAAACTTCTGTTTTTTACTTTTTTATCGATAAAGTTTAAAAAAACCTTGTCTAAATTGGATTTTTCCAAAGGCTTATCTACTTTAATTAAGCTCACCCATTTATCTTTGGATGTGATAAAATAATCGTACAATATTGATGAGCATAGCTCAACTAGTCCAACGATCCCAATGTAGCGTCGGGATGATCGAAGTTAAAGCCCAAATGAGACAGCTTTTGTTTTTATTTTGAAAAGCGGTAAAACAATAGGTCTATATAGATAGTACTTGTGATATTAAAAGAGTTTGAAAAACATAAAGCTGGACAAGTGCTATCAACTAAGAACCTTAGACCTTTACAAATCATTTTTACTCAAAAGTACAATTAATAACAGAAGCTAAAAATATTGAACATAAGTTAAAAAAACTTAAAAGAAAAGATTGTATTGAAAAAAATAATAAAGAAAGGGTGCGTCTAAATGAAATAATTATTGGTGACTGTAGCTCAATGGTAGAGCATCGCCCTGTGGAGGCGAGTGTTGCGGGTTCAAATCCCGTCAGTCACCCACGGTACATGTTCCCACTTCGTTTAAAGCTCCGCTGGACCAACTATCTGTAATTACTCTCTTTCGGCAAACTTAATTCGGCAAGCTTAGGATCGCAAACGGACAGTTAAGTCAATTCCCTCATTTACTCACATATACTCACATATCAATAGTTTAAAAATACTTATTCGTTGCGGCCGCTACTGATAAGTAGTGGGGATTGATCATTGTCTTTCTTCTTTTTAGCTTTTTTTCGCCATTCGCTAATATTTTTTGCATCAAACTGACTAAACGAACTGACTAAGCAAAAATCAAAAATTTATAACTCAAAATGTAATTTATAACCAAAAATAACAATATCACCTGCTACCATTACCCAAATCAATGTTTCTATGCAGAAGCAATATTGAAAAATAAATTTGGCAACGAAAATCTTACCCATCAAACATTGCCAAAAAATGAGAATAGACAGAAGATGAAACCTTTATAAAAAGATTTCTGAATACAAAACGGTTTTCAATCAATCAGCCTTGATGTATAATGTAGTTCTAAGCTGTGCCCGGATAGTTCAGTGGTAGAACGCTTTCTTGGTAAGAAAGAGATCGAGGGTTCGATTCCCTCTCCGGGCTCACTGTAGCGCGATAAGATACTTTCAAAATAAAGAGAGTGTTAAAGGAGATAAGTATTGAGGAATTAGCCTTTAATGTCTTTCATCGCCCAATAACTAACAATCGCGGCAGAAACTATCACATTCAAGCTTTTATTGATCCCCCACATGGGAATCTCAACTATCTGATCGGCCAGCGTTAAAGTTTCTGGTCTGACTCCATACGTTTCATTACCAACTATAAAAGCAATCGGTAATGAATAATCAGCTTTGGTATATAAAATTGCTTTAGGCGACTGCTCAATGGCTATTGTATTTAATTTTGATATTTGACCTTTGATATTTGACCTTAGGTCAGCTAGCGCTTCGCTTGCTGACCGTTTATATTCCCACGGCACTACTTTATAAGTGCCGATTGAAGCTTTTTTAATTCTCGGATTTGGCGGCGTTTCCGTTTCACCGCAAAGATAAATTTTCTCGGCCGCAATCGCGTCGGCTAGCCGAAAAAGACCGCCGATATTATAAGTGTCATAAATATTCTCCAGAATGAAATAGATCGGTTGTCTTTTAATTTGTTTTAATTTTTCCTGAACTTCAATTTCCTTCACCTCACGAAGCTGTCTGGCATTAAGTTTCATAATTGTTATTATACATCAAAGTGCTCTTACCCACTTCTTACTTCTTTCTTTATGTTTTCTTATTTTGAAGCATTAGTATATAGCTGATCCTTTAGAGAAAATAACAAGTCTGATACCAAATTTATATGAAAAAATTTATTCTGATAGCTTCTTGGGTTCTTGTCTTTTTATTTTTCACCCCGGTAATATCAGGCTCAATCCTTGCCCAATCAGATTCCATTCAGTATGGAGTTTCATATGGCCAATATGCCGGAGCAGCAGCCGTCCAGGCAATCCTGGTCAGTAAATTTGTCGGCAAACCAGTAACGACCCAAAGCGGAAGGATTGAAATACAGTTTGTTAATAATCTTTCTGCCAGCGAATATCGTTTTAAACCGGGCGAACAAGTAAATTTCAAAATCGTTGTCAAAAATACCTCAACCGTGCCTTTATTTAATGTTACCGTCAGAGATTTTGTCCCTCAATTTGTTGAGTCGGTAGAAAGCCCTGGAGCTTTTGATCCGACAACAAGAACGATCAGTTTTGGCGCCGGAGACTTTGCTGTTGGTGAAGAAAAAACCTTTTTTATAAAGGTACAAGTTGTTCCCCAAGAACAGTTGCCTGCAGATAGAAGCCTTTTTGCCGTAGTCAACAAAGCGCAAGCTTTTTCAGCTAACATCTTTGGCGAAGCTGTCAGTCAATTTTTCATTGAAAAACAAGTCTTGGGAGCAGCCGTTCCTGTCCCCCAAGCCGTCCCTGCCGCCGGACCGTCTTTAGGTTTACTATTTCTCACCGTTAATGCCCTGGCAATCATTATCGGCGTATTCCTGATTAAAAAATAGCCTTCTCACAGGCAAATCCTTTCCCCACCAGTGAAGGTGGATTATGCCCCGCTGTAACTGGCGGGGAGAGATTTTTGCGATGAGAAGCAGCTTGCCAAAAGCAAGGCAAGAATAAATTCTCATGCACCTTGACAAAGGGGTTAGGGCAATTATTTTCTCCTAATTCACCCGATCAGGGTGAAGGACTGCAAGATATTTACAATTAAATTAGTTGTGTTGATTGTTGATATTTTGCAGTCCTAAGGAGAAAAAAAGTGATCAAACAAAGAAACTTAAGAAAGGAAAAGAAAGTGAACACGAAAAACAAAGTGCTGGGGGCAATCCTGCTTGCGGCAATAGCCGTGATAGCAGGATTGGTCATTTCAACAAGGTTTTGGGAGAAGCCAACCGAGGCTTTGCAAAAAGGTGCGCCGGCAGCGTCAAACCAACTGGCGCCCGATCGTGCTCCCAACTCAGGTGGTGGCGGCACAGCAGTACCTACCGTGGTTCCGGTTCCAACGTCGATTCCTGTGGCAACTCTTCCGCCTATCCAACCAACCGCTGTACCCATTCAGTGGTTCGGCCCGGACGTCTTCGATGCCCGGAAAACTGAGATCCCATTCGGGGATCGCCTTCTCTGGGAATACATCCAAACCTGGGACGGACAAAACGTGGAAACAACAATCCATATCGTTGTTCCACCCTGTACAGTGCTGGTAATCCGTGACTACGTCGGAACAAGATGGCAACTGACTCAACCTGACTTCGCTCGTTTCGAGGAAATGCGAGAAGAAGTGAGGATTAGGGATCAGATATTCAAACCGCCTCTCATCGTAATTTCAGGGACAAACGACACCACTGCACTTTCACGTTTCCCATCAAATTGGGAACTTCGACCTTTCCCCGGCTGTAACTAGCAGCTAACCCTAACCCTCGGTGAGAGACTTGATCTTACTTGACAGGCAACCCCGCCTGTTTGCAGGCCACCCGACCTGCTCCCGACACTGTCGGGATACTCAAGTAAGACACTCTCACCTTCCCCTTTGTTGGCAATCGATTGTTCACAAAGGGGAAGGTAAAGCCCTGCAGGCTTAACCTACTAAAGTTGGTTATCTTTATTATTTAACATTATTAAGTTGCATTATCGCATTTAAAAAAACTCTTACTATCTTTAATGACTTACCTGACGTAGCCCAACCATTTGAGGCAAAGTTAGGTTAAAATATGAAAGAATTGCCATTGGTTTCGGTTGTCATGCCCGTTCATAACGCCGAGGAATTTATAGGCGAAGCGATCGAGAGCATTCTCAACCAAACCTATAAACACTTTGAACTCATCATCATTGATGACGCCTCAACCGATGCTTCTTGGCCGATTATAGAAAAAAATCGAAGAATTCACCCTAAACAAATCAAAACGCTTCATCTTTCAAGGTCGCTCGGTCGAAGCGGCGATCCGGCAACTAATATCGGGATAAGTAAAGCGCGAGGCAAATATATCGCCAAAATGGACGCCGACGATATCGCCCATCCTCAACGGCTGGAAAAACAGGTTAATTTTTTGGAAAAAAATTCAGATATATTTATGGTTGGCTCCCAAGCTTATGTTATTGATAAAGAAGGAAAAATCATCGGCAGAAAAAATACCCCCCTAAATCATAATGATATTTATAACAACTTCTTCTTATATTGCTATATCTGCCACCCATCGCTTATGTTTCGAAACCTTAGAATGGACGGAGATTTTTATCAAATCAAGTTCCCCTACTTCAACGAATATTTCAATTTTTTCAAATTGATGAATCAAGGAAAAAAAGTCGCTAACCTCTCCGATTATCTTATCTATTACCGAATCCATGGCAAAAACAATTCTTTTTCCAATATCAAAAAAAAATTCTTGAGCACGTTGGCGATTAAAAAAGAATTTGTCTTTAAATTCGGTTACGAACCGACCTTAAGTCAAATTCTTTATACTTTCGCTCAAAGTTTTTTTGTTTTTCTTTTGCCCGACAAAGTAGTTACCTTTCTTTACCTTCTTTCCCGTCGCGTGATCGACCCTAAGGATCTTTTTTGTGGCATCAAAAACCGTCTTTCTCCCTACTTCTCTCTCATCAAGCGTTTCGGCTATTTCTTAATGAAATAGTCATTTTTTTAGAAACTCTTTAAAAACTTTCAAACTTTCCTACTCTCAATACTTAAAACCTTGATTTTCATCCTATAGTTGACATTACATAAATCCTGTAGTATAATTGCCTCTTATATGAACAAGCTAGCCTATTTTTTCTTGGTTGCTTGCACTGTTCTTTTTCTGGTTTTGGCCGGAAAACCTGCTCATGCCCAATACGGTCAATATGGCTACGGCGGCACGCCTGAAATCCAGGCGATCCTGATCGATAAAATGGTCTCTAAGGCTTCTGTTGCTGAAGGCCAACCCCTTGAATTTGTAGACAACCTCTCCCCTGCCGACCCCCGCTTTCAACCGGGTCAAGAATTGGTATTTAAAATCAAAGTCAAAAATACCTCTAATATCAAGCTGACTAATGTCACTCTTAAAGATTTTATTCCTGCTTTTGTTGAACCTGTAGAAGGCCCGGGAGTTTTTGATGAAAAAACAAGAGTAATATCTGTGGACATCGGCGATTTTGAGCCTGATCAGGAAAAAACATTTGTCTTCAAAATGAAAGTTAACGGCCAAAACGATCTCCCGGCCGATAAAGGTCTTTTCTGCCTGGTCAACAAAGCCCAGGCTTCTAATGACAAAGTGTCTGATGATGATTCTACCCAGTTCTGCATTGAAAAACAGGTCGGCAAAGGAAAAGTCCTTCCTGCGTCCGTTCCTTCAGCCGGACCTGAAGCAGGTTTTCTTCTTCTGACCGGTCAGCTGGTAGCCCTAGGCGCTGGTCTCCTCATCAAAAGGTATAAAGCCGTATAAACATCTTGTAGCCTTATTTAAAAGGCTAATGTGGGCTTATTGTGGATAATATTAAAAATACTTTGACAATCAGGACTATAGAAAAATATAGCTTTAAACGAAGTTAGCTATAGGACAAAATGATTGTTTAATCGGATTAAGCCCTTTTTGAAGGCGGTTTTAGTCAACAAGAGCACTCAATCATTTATCCATAGCTTATATACGCCGAGTTTAGCTTAGAGATCGGTCCCCCGAGGGCTCGGGGGGCCGTTCCCTAGGCTAAAAACCTAGGCTGTAACCACTGAGAGGTAGAACCAGCTTCTGCCAAACTCGGTGGAAGCAGAATTTCTGTAATGGAAATTATTACTCGTTAGCTTGAGGAAAAAATTTCCATTGCACTTTTACATATAGGGTTAAGCCGACCGTCATCAGGTCCGCTCACCTATTGGTGATACAGGACGAGATCACGGAAGGCTTATTCTACGAAGTCCTGCAAAACGGGATAAAGTAGAATTCAGGGAATTTTATTTATGCGGAAAGGCGGTTCGATAGATCGATCAATCGAACTAGAAATAGTTTGATCAGAGATCAATGCGGACAAAGCGGATTTGTGGCTTAAATGTGCGGCATAAATAACGGCTCGACAACCTGAAACCTTCTCTCTCTAGCTGAAAGAATCAATTGTCTCAAAAGACGGTTGATTTGATTAAGCTCCAGAGAACACGACGATGAGGATAAAGGCAATAACATGGAACACGTAACATGAAACATAAAATGATAATAATGTTTGTGTTTCTTGTTGCTTCATGTTCTATGTTATATGTTACTTTTGGTCTTTGTCTTCAACCTCGTGTTCTTTGGAAAAAAAATCTAATAGGAGGAATTATGTAAGCTAAAAACTTAATAGAGGGAGTCTTTCTTTCCCCCTCGCCACAATGACGTGGTAAATCCTTCAGCTTTTTGGAAGGAAGGAAGATGTTTGTCGTCGGCCGTTTTGTTCAATCGGAAGCAAATCAAAAAGCACATAGGAGGTGCTGGAATGCCTACTAATCACACGATCAGAAACCTTGGTCTCGCAACCTTGTGCATCGCACTGTTGGCGGCAATAGGTGCATTTTTCCTCTTGGGTGGCGCACAAGCGTGTAACTCGCAGGCTGCTGGCAACGACCCAAAGCCGGACTATCAGGCTACGATCTCTGCAATGCAGCAGAAGCTCGATGCCACGCCCGCACCAACCAACCCCGCCGCGACACCGGTCAACACGCCAACCCCCGTCCCAACCGATGTCGTCCAGCCAACCTGCGCACCGTGTGTCCAACCCACGACTGCACCCATCGTCCCGCCGACCCCAATGCCCAACCCGACCGCGACACCACAGCCCACGCCCGCGTCCATCGTCAACGTCGTCGATGATCCTTCCAGCGCATGCGGTGTCATTAATGACTACCAACTGCAGAACCTTACGGAGATTTCGACGTCGAGAAACAACACCATTCATGTCGAGTTCTTTACTGCTGATGGTCAACCAGAGTTCGAGGCTGTCCTTGCAGGAGGTCGATACACGTTCCCACGCGGCTTACGTGGCCACGTCTGGGAATACCAGGAGTGCTCCTTTGAGGAGGTGCGCTCGCAAGTCGACGCTCATATTGCAAGACGACTCGCTCAGAAGGTAAATAATGGCGGATGGGCATCGCAAGAGTTGATCAACCAGCTCTTCACGCTTATGCAGTAGCATAGGCATCGCCCCGCCTAGTCGTCGGCTGACCTGCCTTAGTTGAGGCTCACATACTCGCTCCTCTTCATTGAGGATTCGCGAGAATGATACTCCCACAAGGAGTTGAGCCCGCAGGTCGTTCACAATTGAATACGATCCCTGACCCCGTCGGGTTTGCTTTGGCTCACGCCAAAAGATATCGCTGACATCCCCGTCAACGATAATGCATCCCCGACTCGGAGGTTGCTGCGCCGGCTTTTTGCCTGCACGGTCTCTTGACCGTACACCAAACTGCCCCGCCCGCAATCTCCTCCCCTATGCCGGCAAACAATGCAGTTTGTAGGCAGAGGAGAGAATGTTTTTGGTTGTCAAACTGAACGAAAGTCAGAATCCAAGAAAAGTAGTGGTGTGATTTACCGCGCCCGCTAACGCCTGAAGCGTAGCGATGGCGGGCAGGTCACACGAGAAATTGTAGAACGATAAATCGTTCCACTACAAAATTAAACATTATATAGATCCTGATTTTCATCAGGATGACAGAAAAAGTGTGTCATTCCGGGCTTGACCCGGAATCTATAAGATGATTAATTTTATAGATTCTGAGTCGAGTTCAGAATGACTGGATGTGTTTATTATATAGATCCCGGATCAAAGTCCGGGATGACACAAGGAGAAAGATTATGAGAAAAATGAGAAAGAAAAACAATCCGTTAGTGTCAGTCATCATGCCGGTGTATAATGCCGAAAGCTTCCTTCGGGAAGCGATAGATAGCATCTTGAAGCAAACGTATAAGAATTTTGAGCTCATTATCATTGACGATGCCTCAACCGACTCTTCTTGGTCGATTATCAAAAAATATAAAAGGGTCTACAAAAAAAGAGTCCGCGCTTTCAGACTGAAAACCAGATTAAATAAAGGCGGCGACGCCTGTGCCAACCTGGCGATCAAAAAAGCCAAAGGCAAATATATCGCTCGCATGGATGCCGACGATATTGCCCACCCTCGCCGTCTGGAAAAGCAGGTCAAATTTTTGGAAAAAAACCCTTATATTTTCCTGGTCGGATCAAACGCTTATGTTATTGACGAAAAAGGCAAAGTAATCGGAAAAAAACTGGAACCGGAAAGCCAACGGAAAATCTATAAAGCCTATTTCACCCTCCACCCGATTATCCACTCTTCTTGTATGTTGAGAAAAGTTTACCAAAAGAAAAAATTTAGTTACATCATCAAATACAGCTCCAATAACGACTACTACACTTTTTTCAAGCTTATCTGCCAAGGGCACCGTTTTGCCAACTTGAAGGAAAAGCTCCTTTATTACCGGATTCATGGGAAAAACTGCACCTTTACCAATATTAGAAAAAACTTTACCAATACCCTCAAAATCAGAGCCTGGATGTTTTTTAACCAGGGTTATGAACCCTCACTTAAGCAGTTGGCGATCAATTTGACCCAAATCGGGGCGATGTTCCTTCCGGAAAAAGTCCTCACTTCCCTTTATCTTCTTAATAAAGGGATCGTCAAACCGCGCTTGGCGATAAGAAAACTCCCCCTGAAAATCAAGTCCCAACCGCTTTTCTTGAGACGCTTAAATTTGTTAAGATAAATTATGCTCTATGTCCTGGCTTTAATCTTGATTGAGGCGGTTTTATTGATCAAAAACTACACTCCCGGCACTTACCTTATTGGCTGGGACAATCTCATGCCCGAGCTCAATTTTCTGGCCAATTTCCAAAGGTCGATTTTCGGCGTCTGGCAAGACTATCGAGGTCTGGGGCTAGTTGACGGGATGAGTCATATTGCCAATCTTGTCCACACCTTTTATATCTGGATTCTTTCCCTCTTTTTTCCCCAAAATGTCCTTCGCTACCTAGGAATATTTTCTCTCCATTTTGTCGGAGGACTAGGAATGTACTTACTGGCAAAAAAATTGATCAAAAACAAAGGAGTTGCTTTTATTGGCGCTCTTTTTTATATGCTCAATCTCGGAATCATCCAAATGTTTTATGCTCCTCTTGAAACATTTGCTTTTCACTTTGCTGCTTTACCCTTTATCGCCCTGACCGTCACCAATGCTCTGGAGAAACCGGGCCGGAAAAATTATCTTGTGCTGTTTCTTGTCCTTTTCCTGACTACTCCTCAGTTTTTTGTCCCGACATTTGTCATTCCAACAGCAATTTTAATAATTTCTATCGCTGTTTTTTACGCCACCTCAAACAATTTACTCTCTGGCATCTCGGACTTGATCCGGAATCTATTCAACAGGCACCGTGTCAAAAATCAAGGAAATTATATAGATTCTGACTTCCGTCAGAATGACAATAAACGTCAATTTTATGGATTACTTACCGAAGCTCGAATTGATAAAAAAGACGATGTTTTTACGACACCGGGCGCCCGTCGTAATGCGGCAACCCCGTTGCAGGCTCAGCAGATCAACCGAATAAAAAATCTCCTGGCGGTTTTTCTAATCATTCTTGCCGCCAATGCCTTTTGGCTTTTCCCTTACCTATATGGCCTGGGCGGCAATGCTCCGATCATATCGGGAGCTCGGATCAACCAGTTTTCCTCGGAAGAGGTATTTTACCGAAACCGTGCCCGAGGCGATCTCGCCAACATTTTTACCCTCAAAGGCTTCATGATTGACACTTTTGAGTTTGACGCCAAAGAAAGCAAGCAGCTTTATTTCATGGATGTCTGGCGAAAACACGCCGCAACACTCTCCTATAAAGCAGTTTATTTGGTTCTCCTGACTATTGCTCTTTTTGGGGTAGCGCAAACGGTGAAAAAAAGAAATAAGATTGTGTATCCTTTTTTGGGCATGCTCGGCGCCTCTTTTTTCTTTTTGGCCAACAGTGTACCGGTTTTAAGCCAAACAAACAACCTGATTAGGTTTATCTTTCCCATATTGGCTGAGGCTCTCCGGTTTCCGTTTACCAAGTTCATGACCTTGTTCGCTTTCTCCTTGAGTATTTTTTTGGCGGCCGGAATCACAAATATTATGTCATTTCGACCATGCCAGCCAGCCAAAACGGATCGCAGTGACGCTAACGCCAGATTTCCCGCTAGAGCTCGGAGCGACAAGGAAAAAACCCAAAATAACAATAATAAAAATGTCATTCTGAATTTAATTCAGAATCTATATAACGGGCTTCGTGTCATTCCGGACTTGATCCGGAATCTATTCAACAGGCACCGTGTCAAAAACCAAAGAAATTATATAGATTCTGACTTTCGTCAGAATGACAATAAAAGTCAATTTTATGGATTCCGTGTGGGAGTGTGGAATGACAAAGTAATCAAGCCGGGAACGATAATCATTATCTTTCTTGCCATTCTTTTTCTCTCCCTTCCCGCCTTCAAAGGCAGCTTTGTTTCCCCCCTTTTCCGTCTTGAAATCCCGTCCGATTATCTGCAAACAATGGCTTATCTTGATCAAATTAATGACGATAAACGTATCGCCCTTCTCCCTGCCTATACCTTCTGGAGCTGGCAGTACCGCAGTTGGAATCAGAGAGGATCGGGTTTTTGGTGGTATGGAATAAAACAACCAATTATGGAACGAGCATTTGACCCTTGGAGCCGTTATAACGAACAGTTTTACAATGAAATCGCTTACGCTATCAATACCGAAGATGTTGCGCTTTTTCAAAAAGTAGCGACCAAATACGATATTGGCTATTTCCTTTTGGATCAGTATTTGATAAACAACCTGACCTCAAAACCGATCAATTACGAAAAATTAATGCGTTTTCTTTCCGACTGTGGCCTGAACAAAGTCAGGGAGTTCGGGAAAATCATTCTTTACAAAAATCAAGCTGCTTTTGACCGCGTCTACTTCCTTGATCAATCAAAAACACCGTCAGTCTTCTCCTCTTTTTCTTTTGCCAAAAAAGATCAAGCTTTCTTTGATTTAGGTGATTATGTTACAGCAGATAACCCTGATTACATTTATCCTTTTTCATCTCTTTTTACAGAAAAAACCCAAACCGACCTTGAATTTCAAGCTGTTAATGATAAGGAAAAGATCATTATCAAGCCCCAATTAAACTTTCCCCACTTAAACGGCGCTTACAATTTTCTTGTCCCCGATCTTTTTGAGTCTGAATATCTGATCCCGACAAAATTTAAAATCTCCCAAGACAGCTTGATTTTAGAAATACTTTACCCCGATGTTTTTATCAATGGTAAAAAAATAACGTTTGACCAAAGAGAATTAGTTGTACCTTTAAGCTCTATTGGCAAACCGACTCAAATTGTCCTGACCGACATCAACCACACGATTAGGCCGGGCGAAGCCAGTTATCTGCAAAACAATTATTTGAATACGATTATTCTCAAAAATAAAGAAAGCCAAGAAGTGTTAACGATTGATACCGCCAAGATCCAAAAACAAGCTAAAAAAATCAAGGGAGTGGAAAATATTAATGATTTTCGGGTAGAAATTGTCAAAATTAAAAGCCCTTTTGCTTATGAAGATATTATCAAAAAAAAAGATTATCAGATTACAACGCCGGCTGACGCTCCCAAAACTGCCGATAACAAAAGCAAGGATAATTTTTTGGCCGTGAGAAGCGGCTCAACTGAACTTTCCTTCTGGAAAGGCAATCTTCCTCATCAGGCATCTTACATCATGTTTGCTATGGTTGAAAACATTTCCGGTCTGCCGGTCAGTTTTTATGTTGATAATCCCTCAGAGAAGCGAGCCGAACTGGAAGCAAGATTAAACGGAAAAAAAGAAAACATCCTTATCCTTCCCAAAAGCCAGGATTATTTCCAAGAATACGGCTTCCATTTTACCGTTAAGTCGGTCGGCAGCGAGCTGGCCCAGGCAAAAATTAACGATTTCTCCCTTTATCCTTTTCCTTATGAAACCTTAAAAAGAATGAAATTGGTTAAAAATGAAGCGATAAAAAGCTCTTTTAGCCGAAAACAGGCCGATTTTGAAAAAATCGCTTCCTTTATTTACCGGCTAAGAGCGGACGGCAACAACAATCTGCTTGTTTTAAGCGAAGCTTATCACTCAGGCTGGAAAGCATACTATACAAATATTAAATATCAAAAATCAAAAATCAAAAATTTATTCATTACAATATTCCCATTTTTATTTGGTACAGAACTAAAAAATCACGTACTTGTAAATAATTGGGCAAACGGATGGAAAATAGATGCTCAACGCTCAACTTTAAACGCTAATCAAGTGGTGATCATATTTTGGCCGCAATATTTGGAATTTATAGGATTAGGTTTGATTTTTTTGGGAATTTTGGCAATATTGACAAATTTTGGAAAGAAGACTATTTTCCAAAAATTTCTTAATTAATAGATAAATTGCGGAAAAATTCTATTGAAAATAGACAAATTATAGAAAACTCCTGATATAATTTTTATTAATATGGCCAGACTCTGTCATTTACATGTGAAAAACCCTAAAGATGACGAGACTCCGATTGAGGCGGCTACCCAGATTTTTGCTTCTCTTCTCTCCTATCCCTATATTCCTTGGTGGAAACGGCCTTTTATCAAACCAAAAACTTATGCTTTTGAAATTTATCTCATTTCCCAAACGATATATTTTTATGTCACTGTCCCTCAAGAAAGCGAGACTTTAATAAGAAGCCTTATCACTTCTTCTTTTCCCCAATCGGCAATGGTCAAAACAACCGACCCGATGGATATTGTTTTTCGGTCAAAAAAAGTCGCCGTCGGCCAAATGCTTTTGAATTCTTCTTTTTATTTTCCTTTAAAAACCTACTATGATTTTCGCGATGTAGATCCTTTGTCCTCCATTATCGGATATTTGTCAAAACAGGATCCTGCTCTTAGGATGGCCGTCCAAATTTTAGTCACTCCCGCTTCTTTTCCTTGGCAGGACGCGGCGGTTGAAGCGGCCAAAAAGATGGCTTATGATGCATCGGCCGGCCGCTACACTCAAAACCCGCAAAAAATGGTCATTTTAAAAAAAGCGTCGTTCCAAGGAGGGAAAGCTTTGGTTAGATTGGCGGTCGGATCAAACAACTTGTCGCCTCTTCCTTATCTTTACAATTTAGGAGGTTGTTTTGGTAGTTTTTCTCTTGGAGAGGGCAATCAATTTGTTTTCAGCCGACCCTATATTTTTATTGAAAATCTTAAGGAAAGAATCAGAAAGCGTTCTACTTATTATTTTGAAAAAAAGCATCAGGTTTTAAATGCTCAAGAGTTGGCTACTCTCTGGCATCCGCCAGGTTATCTTTTGGGAGGCATAAAAAACATCTCTTGGGGCAAAACCTGGGCCGGTGAACCGCCGGAAAACCTGCCGGTCGCTCCACCTTCTTCAACGCAAGCAACGGGCGTTCCAAGTGAAAACATTCGCCAACACGCAGTATTGTCCCACTCTATCGCTAATAGGGAAGACGAACAGGACCCGTTGCAAAAATTAAAAATGGACATCAACTTCTTTGCCAAAACTGAATTTAAAAACAAACCGACAATTTTCGGGATAAAAACCCCTGACAGACGAAAACATATCTATATCATCGGCAAGACCGGCACCGGCAAAACCACCCTTATCGCCAATATGGCCATTGACGATATCAGAAAAAATCGCGGTTTAGGCATTATTGATCCTCACGGCGACCTTTCTGAAATCATTCTTGACTATATTCCTAAAAGGCGGGTTAATGACGTTGTTTATCTTGAACCTTTTGATACCGAACGACCTTTTGCCTTAAATGTCCTTGAGGTGAAAAACAAGCAACAAAAAGATTTGGTCGCCTCCGGCATTGTCTCAATTTTTTACAAACTCTACCGCGATAGTTGGGGACCTCGCCTAGAATATATCTTAAGAAATGTTATTTTAACCTTGCTGGAAGTGCCCAACGCTACCTTGGTAGATATTCTTTCCCTTCTTGCCAACAAAGATTACCGAAAAAAAGTTGTTCAACAGCTGACTGATCCCGTCCTCAAAAATTTTTGGGAAAAGGAATTTGCCCGCATGCCTGACAGACTCAAAGCCGAAGCGATTTCTCCCATTCAAAACAAAGTCGGCCAGTTTGTCACTTCGCGAATGATCAGAAATATTTTGGGTAAGCCTAAATCTTCAATAGATTTGGAAAAAATTATGAATGAAGGAAAAATCTTGATTATGAATTTATCACAGGGAAAATTGGGTGAAGACAACGCTTCTCTTTTAGGAGCGATGATCATCACTCAAATCCAGCTGGCCGCCATGAACCGCTCTTTTATCAAAGAAGAAGCGAGACGTGATTTTTTCCTTTACGTTGACGAATTCCAAAATTTTGCTACTTCTTCATTCATTAAAATTTTGTCCGAGGCGCGTAAGTACCGTCTCGCTTTGACTCTGGCTAATCAATATATTGAACAGCTAGATCTTGAGGTCCAGAAGGCGATTTTCGGCAATGTCGGCACTCTTATATCTTTTGTTGTCGGAGCCCGCGATGCTCACCATTTAACACGTGAATATTCGGAAATTTATAGTGAGAATGACTTGGTTTCTTTAGGTAGATATGAAATCGTCCTCAAACTTTCTATTGACGGTATGACTTCCTCCCCTTTCCCAGCCACTACTCTTCCCCTTCCCGCTCTTAAAAATGAAAATAGGGAAAAAATAATAAGACTTTCAAAAGAAAGATACGGAAGAAAAATATAATAATGTAAGTGTAAGCTAAATAAAGTGTAAACTAAATAGAAAAAATTCAAAACTCAATTAAATATATACCCTTTTTGCTTATATATTTTACTTAT
>Ga0078972_1011405_pt1 | contig 15954 bp, 11 predicted proteins | sample YelNatPaOPGAMG01_FD_67568 | JGI IMG/M metagenome (GOLD analysis project Ga0078972, IMG submission 67568) | Hot spring thermophilic microbial communities from Obsidian Pool, Yellowstone National Park, USA - OP-RAMG-01 (SPADES assembly) (version 2) | ecosystem: Environmental > Aquatic > Thermal...
GAGTGGAGAGAGGAAAAAACAAATCCCACTATTTCTTATTTTTTAATTTCCCCTCTTTTTTAAATATGAGAGATTTTATTCATGTAAAAAAAGTAAAGCAAAAAAATTTACTTTATATTTTGTAAAAACCTGCTATCACTTAGGGATTACAAAAAGACAAAGATGTGGAGTATTAGCGATTAATGGGGGCATAGCGGAATTGGTAGACGCATTTGTCTGTCAAGCAAATGAATCGTCTATCGATTCGTATTGGTTCGAATCCCACTGCCCCCACCATAAAAAAAGTTATTACTGCCAAATAACAGTTATTTTAACCATTATTAGTCATAAATGTTGCATAATTACTAATAAAAATAAAAAAGGAAGTCAGTTTTGCAACCGACTTCCTTCACGAATCATTAGTTCGTGTGGGTTTTGCATTTGTTCGGAAAACCATTTAAATAATAGCATAAGATAAATAAAAAGTCAATAGTTATTTTAAAAAAGGTGTAATGCATCAGTTACGGGAAGTAATAATAAAAATTGGAAATTCCTCTTAATATCCATTTAAAAAATGGAAAGAAAAAAATGAAAAATTTTTTAATTTCCCCTCGCCCTTTGATGGGAGAGGGGGAAGGGGAGAGGGTGATTTAAGAATTAAAAATTATCAATTAAAAATTTTCAATTGAAATGAAAAAAATAAATGACAATTGATAATTGGAAATTGATAATTAAAAACACCCCCTCTCTCTAACTCTCTCCCACGGAGGGGAGAGAGGATTTTTTAAAAAATTGGAAATTGGAAATTGATAATTGAAAATTGATAAACGCCCTGCTTAAAAGGGAAGAAACGGATTCCCCTCGCCCTTTGATGGGAGAGGGGGAAGGGGAGAGGGTGATTAAAAAAATTAAAAATTATCAATTAAGAATTTTCAATTAAAATGAAAAAATAATAAATGGCAATTAATAATTGGAAATTGATAATTGATAATTAAAACCGTCCCCTCTCTCTAACTCTCTCCCACGGAGCCTGTGCAAAAAACATAAAATTTGATATTTAAATTTTTTCTATTTTTATTTTCACATTATATTTTAATTATTTTTGTATGCCAGTTTTTCGTTTTTTATGTTTTACCCTATTTTTTGCACAAACTCCACGGAGTGGAGAGAGGAAAAAACAAATCCCACTATTTCTTATTTTTTAATTTCCCCTCTTTTTTAAATATGAGAGATTTTATTCATGTAAAAAAAGTAAAGCAAAAAAATTTACTTTATATTTTTTAAAAACCTATCGCGACTGAGGTGTTACATTATTGTGTGCGTATACGTAATAAAATAAAAAAGGAAGTCGGTTTTGCAACCGACTTCCTTTGAGGGAAAAGAAGTATGATAAAGATAGTAGCAGTTAGCTAATTAAAAATATACAAAAAAATCACAAAAAAGTCAATTTTAATTTAAAAATTGTTATTACGATTAGTTAAAAAATAATAATTGATTTTATAATTTATATAATATATCATTTTATTAAATGCGGACGTGGTGGAATTGGCAGACACGTTAGATTCAGGGTCTAATGGTCGCAAGGCTGTGTGGGTTCAAATCCCACCGTCCGCACCACAAATAATAAAAAAAAGGTATATCAAATGAAAAAAAGTGATGAATATTTTATAAAAAAAACCTTTGAATTAGCAGAAAAGGCAACAGGCAATACATCACCAAATCCGCTTGTTGGTTGTTTAATTGTTAAAAATGGTAAAATAATTTCAGAGGCATATCATAAAAAAGCAGGGGAAAAGCATGCGGAAAAAATCGCTCTTGAAAAAGCAGGGGAAAAAGCAAAGAACGCGATTTTGTATGTAAACCTTGAACCATGTTGCCATTTCGGAAAAACGCCGCCCTGCACAGATGCCATAATAAGGGCTGAAATAAAAAAAGTTGTTGCAGCGATGAAAGACCCAAACCCACTTGTTAATGGTAAAGGATTTAAGGAATTAAAAAATGCAGGGATTAAAATAAAAGAAGGAGTTTTAAAAAAAGAAGCGGAATTTTTAAATAGAATTTTTATAAAAAATGTGACACAAAAAAAACCATATATTTTTTTAAAAGCAGGTATTTCAGTTGATGGAAAAATTGCTTTAAAAAACGGACAATCAAAATGGATAACATCGGAAAAATCAAGGAAGCATTCACAGATTTTAAGAAAAATGGCAGATGCAATCCTTGTTGGAATTAACACGGTTTTAGTTGATAATCCATTTTTGGATTGCAGGATTGATAAAGAAAAGAGAATAAAAAAAATCATACTTGATTCCAATTGCAGAATTCCAATAAATGCAAATTTGTTTAAAAATTCAGAACCGAAAGATATTTTTATCTTTATAAAAAAAGGTGATAAATCAAAAATAAAAAAATTAGTTGATAATGGAGTAAATGTAATAATTGATAAATCAAAAGGAAATGTGATTGATGAAAATTTTGTAGTGGATAATTTATATAAAAATAATATAATGAGCGTGCTCGTGGAAGGTGGAAGTAAAATTGCGACTTCTTTTTTAAAAAAAAGATTGGTGGATGAAATTTATTTATACATATCACCAAAAATAATTGGAAATGATGGGATTTCTTTTTTCGGAGAATTAAATTTTACTGATTTGCATAAAATTTTCAGTATAAAAAAAACATCCATTGTTGAACTCGGAAGTGATATACTTTTAACAGGAACATTAAAATACAGGTGAAAAATGTTTACAGGTATAATTTATGATATTGGAAAGGTAAAAAATAAAATTTTAAGAAATGGTTTTTTAGAAATTACCATTCATCTTAATAAAGAAATAAAAAATGCAAACAAAGGTATGAGCATAGCGGTAAATGGTGCGTGTTTAACTGCTAAAAAAATAGTAAATTTATTTGAATTTTCTGCTGATTTATCCGAAGAAACAATTAACAGAACAACATTTAAAGAAATAAAAATAGGTGATAAAGTAAATATTGAATTACCTGTGACTACTTTTGATTTTTTCAGCGGGCATTTGGTCTCAGGACATATTGACACAGTTGGGAAGGTTTATGATATAATTAATAAAAATAATAATACAGTTATAAAATTTCAGTTTCCTGAGGAATTTAAAAATTACATAATTGAAAAGGGTTCAATTGCAATTGATGGAGTAAGTTTAACTGCGTACAATGTAAAAGATGATAAATTTGACGTTTCAATAATACCGGAAACATTGAAAAATACAATAATAAGTGAATATAAAAAAAATAGGAAAGTGAATTTAGAATTTGATTTGATTGGAAAATATGTTAATAAAATTTTAAAAAAGGAATAAATTATGAAAGTCCCAGAACCAATAGGAAAATACGGTGAACCAAAAATAAATATGGGTAAAGCAAAAAAGACAGGAGAAAAAAGACCTGCCAAAGGTGTTTTTAAGGATAGTGTTTATGAAACAAATTTTTTAAAAGAACTTGAATCAGCATCAGAAGAGCAGATAAAAAGGTCGCTTGATGAACTCATAGAAGAAATTGATAAACAGGCACAGATTTTAGAAAAACATAGAACCTTTGAAGAACTGGAAAAATACAGAAGAATGGTGCGTGATTTTATGGACCAGGCAATAAAAAAAATATACAGTGTGAAGGTTTCTGAAAGTTCAAAATTTATGATAAAAAGGAAAAAGGTCTTTGTCATTGTTGAAAAGGTAAATGCAGAACTTGAAGAACTTGCAAAAAAAGTATTAAGTAAACAGGCACAAACAATGGATTTACTCGCATCCCTTGAAAAAATAAAAGGACTTTTAGTTGATATGTATTCTTAAGGAAAAGAGGGTAAAATGGAAGATACAAAAATTTCATCAGTTGAAGAATCAGTTGAAGATTTAAAAAATGGTAAAATGATTATTGTTGTGGATGATGAGGCAAGGGAAAATGAAGGGGATTTAATTTGTCTTGCAGAAAAAGTAACACCGCAGATAATTACTTTTATGGCAAAAGAGGGAAGCGGGCTTATATGCCTTGCAATGGAAGATGCACAGATAAAAAAATTAAACCTTGATATGATGGTTATAGAAAACGAAGATAGACATAGAACTGCATTTACAGTGTCAATTGACGCGAGGGAAGGAACAACAACTGGAATTTCTGCCCAGGATAGGGCACTTACTATAAAAAAAGCAGTAAGTAAAGATGCAAAACCAGAAGATTTTGTAAAACCAGGTCATATTTTTCCGCTTGTTGCAAGAAAAGGCGGTGTCCTGGAGCGGGCAGGGCATACAGAGGCAGCTGTTGACCTTGCAAAAATAGCAGGAGCAAATGTGAATGCAGGGGTTATTTGTGAGATATTAAATGAAGATGGCACAATGGCAAGAATGCCTCAACTTATTGAATTTGCAAAAAAACACAATTTAAAAATTTTAACAATTGAGTCATTGATAAATTACAGACGGAAAAAAGAAAAACTAATAGAAAAAATAGAAGAAATTTTATTACCAACAAAATACGGAGAATTTAAATTAATTTTGTATTCGGATAAAATAGAAGAAAAATTACATCTCGCCCTTGTAAAAGGGGATATAAAAGAAGATGAACCGGTTTTAACACGTGTACATTCAGAGTGTTTAACCGGAGACATACTTGGTTCTTTGCGATGTGATTGTGGCGACCAGCTCCAAATGGCACTTCAAATGATACAAAAAGAGGGCAAAGGTGTTTTGTTGTATATGAGGCAGGAAGGCAGGGGAATTGGACTCGCAGCAAAAATAAAAGCATATAAATTGCAGATTGAAAAAGGACTTGATACAGTTGAGGCAAATAAAGCACTCGGATTTGCCGATGATTTGCGTGATTATGGTATTGGAGCACAAATACTTTATGACCTTGGCATAAGAAAAATACGGCTTATGACAAATAACCCAAAAAAAATAGTCGGACTTGAAGGATATGGATTAAAAATAGTTGAGAGAGTTCCCATAGAAGTATGTCCTAATGAAGTTAATAAAAAATATTTAGAAACAAAAAAAATAAAACTCGGGCATATTTTGCATATTTAATGGGGATAAATTATTTTGGCATTTTGCGTTCTCCTGTCTCATGGGCAAAAATAGGGAGATGTTTAATAAATGAATTTTTAAATCAAAATATAGATGTATGTATTTATGAAAGAAAAGGGTTTTGTTTTAATAAAAACTGGAAATTGGATTTTGAAGAAAAAGTAAAAAATGAATTTTTATATGAAAAAACATTAACATTTGAATACCCATTGAATTATAAATTTATTCCAACAAAATACAAATACGGGATGCTTGTGTATGAAACCACAGAAGTGCCAGAAAAATGGGTGGAAAATGTGAATAAACACCTTGATTTGCTTTTTTTACCAAATGAGTTTAATAAAAAAATTTTTATTAAATCAGGGGTTAAACCTGACATAATAAGAATTGCACCATATGGTATAAATCCTGAGATTTTTAATAATAAAAAAACAAATAAAAAAAATTCAAAATTTACTTTTTTATGTGTGTGTATGCCGCAGAAAAGGAAAGGAATTGATTTATTAATAAATGCATTTGAAAAATTGTTTAAAAATGATAAAGAAACGCAACTCATATTAAAATTACCTTATAAAAGTGGGAAATCGGATTATGACATAAAAATAGAGAATTTAAGCGAGAATATAAGAATAATTGAAAAAGAATACACAGAAAAGCAAATGGCTGATTTATACAACAATGCAGATATCTTTGTTTTGCCGAGCAGGGCTGAAGGGTTTGGTATGATTTATTTGGAAGCACTTGCCTGTGGTTTACCTGTTATTGCAACTGGCTGGGGCGGGCATATGGATTTTTTAAATAAAGAAAATGCGGTTTTAGTAAATTATAAATTAATTCCAGCAGGCGACTGCCAGTATGATAATAAAAATGGAAATGGTTTTATGGCAGAGCCAGACATAAATGATTTAATTGAAAAAATGATTTTTGCAAAAAAAAATGCGGAATTTTTAAAAGAAAAAATCAAAAAAATTGATTTAAAATGCTTTTACTGGTATAATATTGTAAAAAAAATGATAGGAGATATGTATGTCAGTTAATGAATGTGATAAGTTAAAAAAATATATTAATAATATAAATGAAATTTTTTTGGTGTTAGATAAAAAAGGTAAAATTGTTGATATTAATGAAAAGGGATGTGAAATTCTTGGGTGTTGCAGAAAAAAAATTATTGGAAAGGATTGGTTTTTAAATTTTTTGCCAAAAGAAATAAAAAAAGAAATTAAGGGAGTTTTTAATAAAATTTTAAAAGGTGAATTAAAAGAAGTTAAGACATACGAAAATGCAATAGTTGATGCAAAAGGGAATTATAAATTAATTTTATGGCGCAATTCATATATAAAAGATAAAAAGGGAAATATTCTGGAAGTTATTTCAGCTGGCAAAGATATAACAGAAGAAAGAAAAAAAGAAATAGAATTAAAACGGCAACAGTATCTTTTTAAAATGCTTTTTGATTATGCACCAGAAGGGTATTTTTTACTTGATTTTAAAGGAAATTTTTTGGATGGAAATAAAAAGACAGAAGAAATTATCGGTTATAAAAAAGAAAACCTGATTGGAAAAAATATTTTTAAATTAAAAATTTTACCTAAAAAATATTTTCCCACTGCAACAAAATCAATAATGTTGAATCTGGCTGGTAAGCAATCAGGTCCGTTTGAATATGAATTAATAAGAAAAAATGGAGAAAAGATATGGGTGGAAATTACTGCAAAACCATTAGAATTTATTGATAAAAATGTGATTTTGTGTATTGCAAGGGATATAACAGAAAGAAAAAAATTAATTGCCCAGATAATTCAGGACTCTTTTGTTTTGCACTCAACTCTGGAACCAGTTATTTTATTTGACGAAAATAATAAAATTGTTTTTATAAATAAGGCATTAAAAGAAATAACCGGTTTTACTGAACAAGAACTTTTAAATAAAAAAATAGATGAAATTCAGAAAGTGGAAGAAAGAAATAAAATAAAAAAAAGAAATACGATTATTTATGAAGGGCTTTTAATAAAAAAAGATGGTGGGGAAATTCCTGTGGAGGTTAATCAAAAGTTTATAAAACTTGATAATAAAAAATTTGGCTTATGTGTTATGCATGATATGACCCATAGAATAAAACAGGAAGAAGAAATAAGAAATACGATACAGGAATTGAATCAAATACTTGACTCAACATCGGGTGCTATTTGTATAACTGGAAGAGATGGAATAATACTAAAAGCAAATAAGAGATTTTATGAATTAGTAGAAAAAAAAGAAGATGAAGTTTTAGGCAGTTGGTGCGGCAACTCAATAAATATTCCAGTGCATGATTGTTTTTTTAAAAGTGTAATAAATGGGAATCAAATAAAGGATTTAGAACAAAAAATAAGTTTATCAAATGGAAAAGAAAAATACATTTTAATTAATGCTAACCCATTTAAAAATGCAAATGGAGAGATTGTCGGCGTTATTGCAGATTTTAAAGATATTTCAAAAATAAAAGAGGCAGAGGAAATAACAAAAAAAGCGTATGAAAAACTAAAAGAAGCGGATATGATAAAAACAACCTTTTTTTCAATGGTATCACATGAATTAAGGAATCCATTGACTTCAATAAAGGGTTTTTTAACTTTACTGGATAAAGGAGCTGCAGGGGAATTAAATAGCAAGCAAAAAGAATTTGTTGAAATTTTAACAAATAATACGGCACGGCTTTTGAATTTAATAAATGAATTACTTGATATGTCAAAAATTGAATCAGGCACATTTTCAATAACAAAAAGTTCGGTAAATATAATTGATACGATAAATAAGGCAGTAAAAGAAATAATGCCAATTGTAAGCCAGAAAAATATAACAATTGTAAATAATTTTACGGATAAAATTTTTACTGTGAATATTGATGAATATCGTATTATTCAGGTTATTGTAAATATAATAAATAATGCAACAAAATTTTCAAAAGAAAATACAAAAATTTATATAGACATAGACCGAGTTCAAAAGGAAAGTATAAATATACCGGATTATGCCGATACAAGCAAACTTAATGCAAGTGACTACATACTCATAAAAATAAAAGACGAAGGTCCTGGCATTGAAAAAGAAAATTTGGCAAAAATTTTTGATAGATTTTATCAGGTAAAAGAAACAGATAAACCGATTTTTAAAGGGCTCGGGCTTGGACTTTATATTGCAAAAGCAATAGTGGATGCCCATAATGGAGCAATATGGGTTGAATCAGAAGGAAAAGGGATGGGCGCAACTTTTTTAATTTTATTGCCTTTTTAATTTAAAAATAAATGAAAATCGAAAAATTACTAAAAAAAGTATTAGAAATTTTTATTTTATTTTTTATTTTTTTTTCACCTCTTATTTTTTATGGTGAGGCACTTGACCCCTTCTGGGTTGTTGAAAAATTTTATTTTGGATTTTCCTTTTCAATTTTGCTTATTTTAAATGTTTTGTATTTTATTAAAACAAAAAACATTGGTTTTGCAAAAACAGATTTTAATTTAATTTTTTTATTATTTATTATAGTAAATCTTCTTGGAATTTTTAAGGTTATAAATATATATTCATTTACCAATAAATTGTTTTTAAATTTATATTATATTTTATTTTTCTTTTTGATAATAAACTATTTAAGCGAAAATAAAGAAAATTTAAAAAAGGTTTTGCTTTCCATTATAATTTCAGTGAGTGTTATGTCTTTATACGGCATATTTCAGGTAAACGGCTTTGATATTTTTTCCTGGCGTTCAGATTTTTCAGGCAGGGCTGCATCAACTCTGGGAAATCCAAATTTTTTAGCAGGGCATTTGGTCTTGCTTTTGCCTTTGGTATTTGCTTTTGTCTTTTTATCGCATAATAAAATTAGATTAATTTATATTTTTCTCGCTTTATTAAATACTTATGGATTTATAATAACACAAACGAGGGGGGCATACCTTGGGTTTTTTGTTTCAGTGGTTTTTTTTATATGGCTTTTATTTTTTTATGAAAAAAATATTTTTGAAAAAGAAAAAAGAATTTTTTTCATTGGCAGTGCGATTTTAATTTTTATAATCATTTTTTATTTTGTTTTTAATAAATATGCCTTTCAAAGAATAAGAGATGTTTTGTTTTTAAAAGACGAGGCGGCGCATATACGAATAGCACTATGGAAAAACTCATTAAAACTTTTTTTTGATAATTTTTTATTTGGAACAGGGGCTGGGAATTTTTTTATAAAATATTCCTATTATCAGGCAAGCTCCCTTACACCGGATTTTTTTAGTAAAAGTGATTTTTACAGGTCATCTCATTCACATAATGATTATATTCAAATTGCAGCAGAATATGGCATTTTTGGTTTTTTAGTTTTTGTTTTATTTATTTTTATTATATTTTTTAATACATTAAAATACTTAAAACAAAATAGCGAAAATAAAATTATTGTTATTGGAATAATTTCAGGTATTTTGGGTTTACTCATTCATGCAATTTTTAATTTTCCTTTTTTAATAATACCAACATCTACGTATTTTTATTTATTTTCTGGAATTATTGCTTTTTTTACATCGCAAAAAGAAAAAATTATCATTTCAGATTATAAAAGAAATATTTTAATTTTTTTAATTTTAATAATTGCAATTTTAAATTTAGTTTTTTCTTATAAAACCTTATTATCCAATGTTTATTTAAGAAAGGCAAAAGAAAATGAGTATTTTAGCAAAATAAATGATGCGATTTATTATGCCAAAAAAGCAGTTGAAATAGATTCTTTAAATGATGAAAACAATTTCACCCTTGCTAATTTATACGAACGAACCCAGAATATGATGGCATGTGATTACTTTGAAAAAGTGTATAAACTAAATCCGGGATACTGGGAAGCAAATTTAAGTTTATTTAATTGTTTTATGATAAAAAATAATAAAGAAATGGTTTTAAAAATTGGTGAAAATTTATATAAATTATCTCCTTACTCAAAAAAAGCAATACAGTCATACGGCATTGCTCTTTATTTAAACCAAAAATATGATGAGGCAATTGATATTTTTAAAAATGGTTTAAAATATTTTAATGATGATTATGAAATTTTAAATTACCTTGCCATAGTTTATGGGGCAAAGGGTGATACGCAAAGTGCTGTATTTAATTTTAAAAAAGTAATTGAATTAAAACCGGATTTTAAGGATGCATACTATAATCTTGCGGTTGCTTACTATTCTGCGAAAAATTATAATGAAGCAAAAAATGTACTGCTTCTTATGAAAAAATTATCAATGGAAGATGAAAAATCACAAAATCTTTTAAAGGTAATAAAAAATGCAAAATAGAATAAATTTATTATTTGCTGTTTTCATATTTTTTGTTATTTTTTTTGTGTATTTAATAACATTAAACCCTGTATTTCATGCAGATGATTCACCGGAAACAATTTCCTGCTCATATACACTTGGGATTCAGCATCCGCCAGGTTATCCTTTGCCAACTTTGATTGGCAAAATTTCATCTTTAATACCGGTTGGGAATATAGGTTTCAGGTGCAACTTGCAGGCGGCATTTTTTGCTGTTCTGGCAAATATGGTTTTGTATTTCATAATTATAAATTTTTTTAAAATAAAAATTCTGGATAATTTTTACATAAATTTAATTGCTTTAATTACCACTTTAACTTTTGCTTTTTCCTATACTATATGGAGTCAGGCATTATCTGCAAAAGGTGGTATTTACACATTAAATGCATTTTTATTAACTCTGTTAATTTATGTGATGTTTTTATGGGAAAAAACAAAAAAAGACAAATTTATCTATCTTTTTATTTATCTTTTTGGTGTTTCGCTCGGTAATCACTGGGAGAGTATGGCAGTTGTAACTCCTGCTTTTTTGATATTTATTTTAATGAGTATGAAAGAGATGAATAAAAAAATAACAATAAAAAATATACTCTACTCTTTATTTTTTCTTTTGACAGGTATTTTTATTTATTATTATTTAATAATAAGGGCAAAAAATAATGCTTTTTTAAACTGGGGGGACCCGGTTGATTTAAAACAGCTTTTATGGGTTATAACAAGAGCAGAATATACTTCTCTGGAAAAAGCAAGGGACTTTGCAGTTATTTTAAAACAGATTAAAAGAATTTTTTCAAATATAGCTTTTGAGTTCACAATTTTTGGATTTATTTTATTCCTTTTGGGATGCATTTATTTTTTTAATAAAAAAAGGAAATACTTTATTTTTTTAATTTCACTTATGCTTTGTGTTCTTTTGAGTTTGGCGTTTTATCTTAATTTAAAAGATGAAATGCTGTGGATTATGGATGTTTTTTTAATACCGGTTTATGTTTCAATGGCACTGTTTTTAAGTGCAGGGATAATTTTTATTCTGGAAAAGGTAAAAGATAAAAAAATTTTATCTTTACTTTTGATTTTTGTTTTATTTGTTTTGCCATTTTATAATTTATTTTCTAATTATAAAAAGGCAGACCAAAGAAGATATTTTTATGCATACGATTTTGGTTTGAATATAATAAAATCAATTGATAAAGACAAAAAAAGTATTGCAATGCTTGAAGGTGATTTTTCAGTAATGCCAATTATGTTTTTTAAATATGTTTCCAAAAAAGTTGATTTCTGTCCTGTGACAACAATTTTTTTATATGTTCCCTGGAGTGTTAAAAATGTGAAAAATGAATGTCCTGATATAAATTTTACTTCAAAACCATCTGATTTATTGGGAGAAAAAATAAAAAATATAATTTATTTGAATTTTAAAGAAAGGGAAATTTATACATCCATATTCAGGGATGTTATGAAAGATTTTGCCCCGGATGTTTACAATTTTCTTGTATGTAATGGAATGACAATGAAATTATCTGCTTTTAGACGTGATACGCTTTTTAATGGGATGAAAAATTTAAAATTATTATCTTACAGAAATTTATTATGTGATAAATTGTTCTGGGATTCTTCTACAAAATTTTGCTTAAATAATTATTCAAGTGCTTATTTAGAACTTGCAAATGGGTTAAAGGATTTTAATTTAGATGAAATTGCTTTAAAACATTTTAAAAAAGCAGTAGTTTTGGCAAATGAAAATACAAAAGCAGAAAGTTTTACACATCTCGGGATACAGTATGCAAAAATGGGGAATTATGAGGAGGCGGTAAATTGTTATAAAAAAGCAATTGAAATAAAACCAAAACTTATAGAAGCATATTCGAATCTTGCCGGAACTTATAATACTTTAAAAAAATATGATGAAAGTATAAAATATGCAAGTGAGGCAATAAAAATAAAGCCGGATTTTTCTGAAGCGTATAATAATCTTGCAATTGCTTATTATTATAAAGGAGACAAAAAAAATGCTATAATGTATATGGAAAAAGCAGTTGGGTTAAATCCTAAAAATGAACTTGCAAGACAAAATTTAGAAATTATGAAAAAGGAATTAAAATGAACATACTTGTTTTAACACCTGTTTTTCCTTACCCACCAGGGGATGGGGACAGGTTAAGGATTTTTAATTTAATAAAACAGATGACAAAAGAAAATAAAATTTATTTAATAAGTTTCATAAGAAAAGGAGAAGAAAAATATATAAATGAGTTAAATAAATACTGCAAAAAAATTACGGTTGTTTATATTTCAAAGGCAGAAATTATTTTAAATTCAATTATTGCTCTTTTTTTAGGAAAACCATTAAATGTTTTTTCATATTATAAAAGTGAAATGCAAAAAAAAATAGATGGTCTTTTAAAAGAAAATAAAATTGATATTATTTTTTCATACAGAATACGTATGGCTCAATATGTTAAAGATATAAAATTTCCAAAAGTTCTTGATATGGTGGATTCGCTTGCTTATTATATGAAAAACAGGTTAAAATTTGAAAAAAATATTTTTTCAGTATTATATTTATTAATTGATTATTTCAGGGTTTTAAAATATGAAAAAAAATTAACCAGGGAATTTAATTATGTATTTTTAAATTATGAAAAGGATAAAGAATTTCTGGGCTCCGATAAAATAATAGTAATTCCAAATGGTGTTGATTTTGATGTAAAAGCAAAAAAAATAAAAAAAGAAAAAAATAAATATAAAATTGGATTTTTTGGCGATTTTAGATATGCCCCGAACCTTGATGGTATAAATTATTTTTATAAAAAAGTATGGAAAAATATAAAGGTTTCTGGTAAAAATATAGAATTAATTCTTGCAGGAAAAAAATCAGAAGAATTAAAAATTAAAGATGATAAAATCATAAAAAAAGGTTTTATTGAAAAAATAGATGAGGAAATAATGGGGTGGGATATTTGTATTGCCCCGGTAAGATATGGGGCTGGCAGGCAAAACAAGATATTAAAAGCATGGCTTAATTGTGTGCCTGTTGTTGCAACTTCTTTTGCAGCAGAAGGGGTCTATGGCAAAGATGGTTATAACTTGTTAATAGCAGATACAGAAAAAGAATTTGCAAATAAAATACTTTTTTTAATAAATAAAAAGAAAATGGTTAATAAAATAATTAAAAATGCAGATTATACACTTAAAAAATATTTTAATTGGAATAATTCTGGAAAAATTTTAAATAAGATATTGCGGAGTTTAAAATGAAAAAAATTGTACCGGTTTTATTGATATTTTTTGTTTTTACTTTTTTTTCCTGTAAAACAATGAAAAGACAGATTTCAGTAAAAATTCCTGAAACAAAAGAAGAACAGGTTTCTCTGGAAAAACAGGCAGAACAATTATATAACCAGGGGAAATATGTTGATGCAGTTGAAAATTTAAAGGCACTTTTGGAAAAAGATCCAAAGAATCCTGTTTACTGGAATCAGTTGGGCAGTGTCTATGCCCAGATGAATGAATATGATTATGCCATTTTTTCATATAAAAAGGCATTAAAATACAATCCAAAAAACACAAAAGCAATGTATAATTTAAGTATTATTTATTCAGAAAAAGGTGATGCGGATGAAGCGCTGAAAATTATAAAAAATGCAATTAAAATTGATCCCAAAAATCCTTTAATTCAGGCAAGTTTAGGAAACATATTAATTGATAAAGAAAAATATGATAAAGCCAAGACAGTTTATAAACGCATAGTTGAGGCAAAGCCGGATTTTGATATAGGGCATTTTAATTTAGGGGTTATTAATTTTAAAGAAAGAAATTTGGATGAAGCAGAACAAAATTATCTCGATGTTTTAAGGATTAATCCAAATGATGTAGAGGCAAAAGAAAATCTGGCAGCAATTTACGTTGTAAAAAATGAGTATGAAAAAGCAATCGATTATTTAAAGGCAGTGATTGAGGCAAATCCGGAAGATGATACAACACTTGAAAATGCTTATTACAATCTTGGGGTTGCTTATGTGAGAACAAAAAAATATAAAGAAGCGCTTGATTGTTTTGAAACAGCAATAAAAATAGAACCCTGGGATATGGCTGCGTATGTGAATGCGGCATTACTTTCAGAAAAACTTGGTTATAAAGATAAAGCAATAAAATACTGGCAGAAATACGATAGATTATTGCCTATAAATAAGCGTAAGGAAGAAATTAAAAAGCGGCTTGAAAAGATGGGGGTAAAGGTAGAAGAACCAGAACAATCACAGCAGAATTTGCCTGAGACGGTTTCGCCAGGGGCAAAGGAAATAAAAAAATGAGAAAAATTTTTATATTTATTTTTTGCATAACTGCAATTAATTTATTTTCTCAAAATGATTTATTAATAAAAAAAGCAAAAGAATTGATGGAACAGGAAAAATTTAAAGAAGCACTTCCATTACTGCTTCAAATTGAAAAAAATGCAGCAAAAAACGAACTTATGTCAATTTATTCTGATATTGGGATTTGCTACAGGCGACTGAATGATTTTAATAACGCAATTATTTATTACAAAAAAGCACTGGCTATTTCACCAAAAATCCCGGAACTTTATTACAATATTGGGCTTGCGTATTATTATAAAAATTCATATAAAGAGGCAATTAATTATTTGAATAAGGCAGTTGAACTTTCACCAGATTACGCAGAAGCATATGGAGCAATGGCAATGGCATACAGGGATTCCGGTTACCTTGATATGGCAATTAAAGTAATAAAAAAGGCATTGAATATTAACCCGGAATATGCAGGCGGTTATAATATTTTAGGGAATTGTTTTGAAGATAGAAAAATGCATACAAAGGCAATTGAAATGTATAAGAGGGCAATTATTTTAAGGCCTGATTATGTTTCGGCTTTTTACAATCTCGGCGTGGTTTATGATGAAATTGGCAGGTATTCGGATGCCATAGATGCATACAAACAGGCATTGAAGATGCAAAGTGATGCCCCTGACATTTATTATAATCTGGGGGTTACATTGATGAAAATTGAAAATTATTATGAAGCCCAGGATGTTTTTAAAAAAGTAATAAGATTGGATAATGAAAATATAAAGGCGTATGAAAATTTGATAATATGTTTAAGAAATTCAAAATTGGAAGGCGAAGCGAGAAAATGGGAAAAAATAAAATTTGATAAATTCGGGAAATAAAATGATTAAAATTTTTTATCTGGGATGCAGGGACTTTTTATTTTAAGGCATAAGTTTTTACAAACACGGCTTTTGATAAAAGTATTTTTTTTGATGAAATTAGTCCGGAAAATAAAAATTGAAAATTCTTCTCACTCTCCATTTTGAAACTAACCATTACTCAAAAGTTAGCCCGTGTTATGTAGCACATTCAATTTTTTTATTATTTCTATAAGATAATAGTTAACCGGGTACAAAAACATGGCTGCAGAGCAATTTTTTCATTTTTTTAATTTCTCCCTTTTCTAACCCTAACTCTGCAATTTTTTAGGGAATAAGTTTAACCTTAAACTATATTTTTTATAATATTATCAATTTGACTTTACAATATAAATTTAAAATTATTTTTTTTCTATTAAATTTTTTT
>Ga0078972_1011407_pt1 | contig 15953 bp, 8 predicted proteins | sample YelNatPaOPGAMG01_FD_67568 | JGI IMG/M metagenome (GOLD analysis project Ga0078972, IMG submission 67568) | Hot spring thermophilic microbial communities from Obsidian Pool, Yellowstone National Park, USA - OP-RAMG-01 (SPADES assembly) (version 2) | ecosystem: Environmental > Aquatic > Thermal...
TTCAATTTTGGTTAGCAATGCATTTACTCTATTATCATTGAATATTGAATTATATTTTTGTAGAAAAAGTGCAACAAAAGATGTTGTTATTAAATATCCTTCTTCTTTTCTTTGTCCTCGCCAATCCCATGGCAGTCCAAATGAACCATCATATCTTTTATTGTTAAGAAAGTATCTAACAATATGATCAAATATGCTAACATCAAAAATATTATTTTCCAATGAGTAAAGATTTAAGTATCCCAGACCCCATAGGGCATAAGCTTCATCATAATGGAATTTTAACTTTTGACAATATATATCAAAACCGAAACCAATATCATCTTTATTATACGTAACACGAGAGTTATGAACGCGCTCAATTAACGATAGAACTTTATTTTTCTCCTCTTTCAATTTATAACCCCCATACTCTCATCCAGATTTCCAAGCTTATACAACCCCATATATTCATCGCTTGTTTTTCTGATAAAATGGCATCTAAATTAGAAAGTATCCATTTTCTTGAGACGTAATCATCACTGCGGAAGTCATTAGAAGCAAAAATGTCTCTAATTTTATCTTTATTCTGTATTAGCCATCTGTTTTCAGGAGTAGCAAAGCCAAGTTTGGGTCTTCTAAGTCTAATTGACTCTGGTAAGATTCCCCTCATAGCATTTCTAAGAACTACTTTGCTCCATCCGTTTTTTATCTTTTGAGTAAGCGGAAGCTGAGATACAAACCTTGCAAATTCGGCATCAAGGAATGGGACACGGGCTTCTATGGAGAACGCCATAGAATTTCTATCTTCATAACGCAATAAAGTCAATAAACCATAACCCATAATCTGATCCATATAATTATTAAGATTGCAATATCTTGGACCAAAGAAGAACCTATCTTGATATTTATCATATAAATTTCTATTTATGAGCGGAGAGCGTTTTAGAGAAAGAGATTTAATAAACTTAACCGCTTTTCTAGGAAGAAAATCAGCTAAAGTAGATATAACTACGTTTTTAGGCTTAACTTTTATAACATCAGAGAAGGCTTTTATTTCATTCATCATTCTAAATGGATGACCTTTTTTAAGAAGCGTTTTTGCCCATACAGGAATAAATCTTGAATAATATCCTCCGAGAAGTTCATCTCCACCCTGTCCATCTAACAAAACCTTTATACCTTTATTAGCAGCTTTTCTCATTACATTCCATTGTGCATAGATGCTTGTTGAAAAAAAAGGTTCATCTTGATGCCACGTTACTTCTTCCAATTCTTGCCAAAGCATATCTCCGTCTGGAAATACAAAATTTTTTTCAGCAGAAGTTAATTGTATGACTTCCTCTGCATAATGGCTTTCATCAACGCCTTCATCATCGTAAACCGCGGTAAAAGTCTTTTGTCTTTCACCGATTATAGCTCTATCCACGATATTTTCGCCAAAAATCAGTTTATTAGCTAAACATACGACTGATGAGGAATCTAATCCTCCACTTAAACATGATCCTATCGGGACATCGCTTCTTAAATGTAATTTTATTGCGTTTGTAAAGAAATGCAAAAATTGTTCAGCATATTCCTTATCTTTTATATCAGATAAATCGCCTAATTCGCCATTAAATTTTATATTGTACCAGTTATTAACCTTGATATTTCCATTGCCATATAAGACAAGATATTGTGATGGAAGTAGTTGTTTAATACCATCAAAAAAGGTGTTGTCTGTATGATCAAGAATTTGTAAAGCGAGAAAATCGTAGATAATAGGTCCATTTGGTCTTTTGGGAACGTCAGGGTGTAAAAGTATAGCCTTAATTTCTGATGCAAACACAAATATTTTTCCATCAAAATAATAATAAAAAGGCTTAATACCAAATCTATCCCTTGCACAAAATAACCTTTTATTTAGGTCGTCCCATATAGCAAAGGCAAACATCCCATTGAATTTTTCAAGGCAATTTTCGCCCCATTTTTCATAAGATTTTATAATTACTTCTGTATCGGTATTAGTTTTAAATTTATAGCCATATTTGATTAACTCATCACGTAATTCTATATAGTTATATATTTCTCCATTATAGACGATCCATATTGTTTCGTCATCATTGCTCATCGGTTGATGACCAGCACTGGACAGATCAATAATGCTCAGTCTCCTATGACCAAGACCAATATTCTCATTGAAATAAAATCCCTCGTCGTCAGGACCGCGATGCTTGAGGATATAGGTCATTTTCTTTAATAAGGATTTGTCAATTTGGCATTTATTTAAATTAAATATACCTGCTATACCGCACATATCATCTGTATTTGTTATAACACGCTTATCTTTAAACCGTCTTGGTCAATGTCAAAATCAAAAAACCTTGCACGATCATTAGGCGGTTCTTTCTCCAATATTCGTTTAATTTCCGATGATTGTTCTGCACCCTTTGTGACCATAAAAAGAAAACCTCCACCACCTGCGCCTAATAATTTTGCACCATATATGAGATGAGAAATCTTATCAATTATTGATTCTATATCATCATTGCTTGTCCCCGGATCAAGAATTTTGTTAAGTTCCCAAATTTCACCGATCATTTTACCGAAAGCGTCAATGTCCCTATGATCAAGAGCTAACTTCATCTCATAAGATTTCTCTTTGAGTTTTCCTATCGTTTTAATTGTTGTTTCATCTCTATCAAGGTATCTGCCGACGATATTCCTTAGTATATTTTTAGCCATACGTCTATACCCAGTATAGTACAGTAAAAATCTATCGGAAAGATTCATATTGGACTTCACCTTTAGGTCTGTCCAAGATATTTTCGGAATTTGGAATAGACTTGGATCCGTTTGAATAAGCTTTACTCCACCGATCACCCCGCCAATCTGATCTTGCCAGCCCCCACCAGTAGTCATCAATTGTTCCATATACAATGTGCGATTGAAAAGCTCATCAGCAGTAAGACTTTGTCCTACGATTTTTGAAAGACAAGCTATAATTGCAGAACCTAATATGCTACTTGTTCCAAGCCCCGATCCAGATGGAACAGCACTGAAAAGCGTCAGATCGATTCCTGCACCAAGGTTTTTAAGTAATTCTTGCAAATCTATATCCATATTTTCAGGTATTATACCAGTAGTAATAAACGCCGCCTTCGGTAACGAAGTCCAATCTGATGGGTTTCTATAAGATAACATCTCTTGAATGTCTCTTATGATAATACTTTCACCTAAATCAATAGAATTTATCCTAATACATGGCTCTTTATATAGCTTACCTATAACTTGGATCGGATACTGACCATTTAGATTGACTGCTGCATTTAAGACGCTTCCACCATATTCAAGGCAATAAGGAGGAGTATCTGACCACCCACCAGCAAAGTCAAGCCTCGTTGATGCACATACCCAAACAACCTCATCAGAACGAATTTTGATCGTTGGTTCTGACTTTCTAAAATCAATCTCTGCACTTTCCAATCCCCTCTTTATTGCAGAAAGCACAAGATTATAAGCATATTCTTCATAATAAAATACTCTATCAGATTTTGGATTTTCATAAATTTTCAACGACAACGACTTTTTTACAATATTGCTAAGAAGTTTATATAGTCTTGCCCTAAATAGTATATCATCTGTCTTATTGATTATTGATAGGAGTTGCTCCTCTGCTTTTCTATAATCTCTTGGCTCCTTACACCAAGACAATATCTCTTCTGACGATAGTTCACTCTTTGGAATGAGTATTTCTGTAAGTCGTTCTAAATTGATCTTTTTACCAAGTTCTGTATAATTATCTAAAAATCTTTTGTAGTCAACGGACTTCAGTATCTCTTCCATTGACATACGTTTGCTTCTTTTCCATTCATCAAAATTGCCATTGCTAATATCCAAAGCTATTCTTACTGATTCAGATACATCTATGCTAAACGGAAATAGTTTCGCATTCCATAGATCATACCGCACATCTCCGTTCCATAAATCATCTATATTAAGATTATTCTCTTTGATCCAATCTGTTAGACGTTTATTAATAAGTGTAGCAGAATTGTCGTTCATAGACAATCCAAAATTATCATTAATCCCATAAATAATAGTCACCCAACCCTCTTCTGATCTAACTATAGGTATGCAAGATATACATATACCATTGTTTAATTTTAGTTCACCAACATCTTTCGGAATACCCGTAATTATGTTCTCTCCTGACAGATCAAGATTGCCTTTGATATGACATCCCTCAATAAATGACGATTTGCCTGATTTGATTGAAGACGATTCAATTAGTGAGTTATAGACAAAGATATTCTTGAATTCAGTTATATTTTTTATCTTTGACCTACATAAGTTTTGAAAGCCATACATTGAAGCGGTATGATTAATAGTATGGAAGTTTCGTAATAATTGCCTGCTTGTGCCAATATGAAAGAAACCACAATATGAAAGTAGGCATACAAAAAAAGATGTTTTACTGAATCTATCTATAAAAGAGTAGATTCCTGCTTTCGCAGGGATGACACCATTGGAATTTTCAGAAATTATACTGTTGGAATTTTTAAGAATGACATCGTCAGATTTTAACCCATCAAATATGTTTAAATTATTGTTAAGCATTATAAGAGGTATTTCTTTATAGATGTCAAGATAAACCCGACCTTCAATAAGTTGTTCACATAATCCATCTTTTTCAAGTGATAATTTACCGTTATCTATAAAAATTCCAGAAGCAGAGATCAGTTTTTCTAACGCATCTATTGAAAAGCTTAAAATTCCAGTATCAATAAAAGCTCTATCTGATTCATCAAGGGCATTATTTTGTATTAATTGCTCATAGCTTGGTTTTTGGAGAAAATCAGCGACTTTCATTAGATTTTGATCAGATTCCAATTGATTGGGAACATATACTCCATGACCAGATGCTACATTAGCAGAACCCGGGTATGCTACACCTGTGACACCATAGTTACTAAACTTAACTTCCGAGGGGTCAAAACTTAAGAGGACATCTCCTGAAGCAATTACCAGTTGTCCGCCATCTGTGTAAGGAAGCTTCATAAGATTGTTCAACAAGACATCAAATAACGTTATAAATTCTCTTTTGACGTATTCGTTTGGATTACTTCCAGGAAAGAAATCTAATGGTAGTGGAAAGAAAATTTTGCCAGTTGCCGAGTAAGCAGGAAGTCTTTTGCTATCTCCCCCTGAATGGAGTATAAGTATACGCTTTTGGGATAATATGTCATGTATGGAATTTAGCCTATCGTTGGATTCGGAACAAACATATTGTTCAATCAATTTATATAGAACATATATAGTGCTACCACCAGAGCCAATCCTTTTGCCATCAGGATCGGAAATTACAACAAATTCTGTCTCTTTTGGAAGTTCATTATTTTCTTTTCTTATCCTTATTCTCTCACGGTAACCGATAGCTTGATATTCATTCGCTGCTGTTATAACACAAATATCGTAAAAATTTTTTTCGTTGGACTTATGTTCCATGCTTAGATCTCATAACTTGTCAAATTCATAGCTTTTATATGAAATATTTTTAATCTATATCTACAAACTCTAATCTTTATCTTCATTATCTTTTTGATGATAGTAATAATTATAATAACGGCGATAGTAATAGCCATATTGCACATTATAATCAACACCAGTAAGCACTGTTCCGATTATTTTAGCATCAATATTGTTTAATATTTCTTTGCTGGTAAGAGCCATTTTGCGTTTAGTTTTGCCTGATCTTATTACAAATAAAACACCGTCAGTTCCTTTACATATTGCAGTTACACTAGAAATTATTAATATTGGCGCTGAGTCAATAATAACGAGATCAAACTTTTCTTTGAAAGCATTAATTAAATTTTCTAATCTGTCAGAATTGAACAGAGCATCTGAGTTAGGAACGTTTGATCCAGATGGAAGCAAGTAAAGGTTTTCTATAACCGTAGGTCTTATACTGCCATGAGAGACATAGTCAAATGTTTTGCCATTGGTTGTGTCGTCTATAGTTAAAAGGTCTGATAAGCCTGGTCTTCTGCTTTGCTGGAATATTCTATGTATCATTGGTCGCTTAAAATCCGCGTCTATAAGAAGCACCTTTGATCCTAATCTCGCATTAACAATGGCAAGATTGCTAGCTGTTGTTGTTTTCCTTTCCCCGGGAACCGAACTTGTCACAACAATAGATTTATAAGGGTTATCTAAATTAGCATATTTTATACTCATTGCTAAATTCCAATAGCTTTCTATGTCAGGGGTTTTTGCGTTACCATTTGGCGCATAAATAAGGCTATGACTTAAAAGATTTAATATCTCTTTACTTGGTTTTTGGCTATCTTTATGTTTTTTAGAATTAACATTTGCTTCAGTTCCCTTTTCAGAAATCAATAATGTGCTGGTCCTTCTCTTTGCAGCACTTTCAGGAATATTAAAAGGACCTATATTTGAAATCATGCCAACTACAGGTAATTCAATATGTCTTTCTACATCCTCTTTTGTCCTAATAATATCGCTTATATAATCAACGAAAAGTGAGATCATTAAACCAACAAATAGTCCCATAACACCGGCACCGATCATTATGAGTTTTTTCTTAGGTGCTATTGGACTTGTCGGTAAATATGCACTATCTACTATTTTCAGACCTGAACCCTTCATCTGTTGCATTAAACGCATATCTTGATATTTGCTTGCTAATGTGGTATATGCCTGCTCAAAAATTCGTGATTGTCGTTCTAAACGGATCAACTCCACTTGTTTAGAAGCGATCTCTGGATGCTCTTCTCTGAATTTTCTCAATCTTTCATTAATCAATGCACTTTTGCTTTCTAATCCTTTTAATGTAACGGTTAGAGTGACGAACTGCTGTGTGAGGCTTTGTAATTCTGAAATCGGATCAATTGTTGTTGATTCTGTATTGCTCAACATTTTGTTAAACTCTGCCTTCAATTGGTTTTGTGCAGACTCAATCTTCTTTTTGAGAGTAATAACTTCTGGATCCTTTTCTGTAAGAGTTTCTAACTTAGTATTCAAGTCCAACTGCATACTGATCAATCTTTGTTTAAGTTGATCAATTTCTGTGGATACTCCCATTGCTGATTCTGATTGTGCATATTTCTTTTTTTCCGCAATTAAATTTTCAAGCGTTTTCAATTGGGATTTAGTAAGCTCAATTTCGTTTTCTATCTCTATTGATTGTGTCTGTAATTCACCTAATTTGCCGAGTAATCCGCTTGTATCTGTTCCATAAGATTGCTGAGGAACAAGACCCTCTTTATCACGAAACTCATTTAAGGCTTTCTCTGTCTCGTGCATCTTTTCCTCAACCTGATTCATCTGAGCCTTTAAAAAATCAACTCCCTGACTTAATTCTGAGCTTTTCATTTCTGCCACTTTGGATATAAAAACATTTGCAGCAACATCAGCGATTATTTGTGCTTGTTCTGCTGTCGGAGCATTTGCAGTTAAAGTAACCACGTCTGGATCATTCTTACTAGTAGCTAATGACAAACTTGACCTAATTTTCATTAATGGAATATTTATGCCGTGATTCTGGCGAAGTTGACGCCTAATCTCCTCTAATGAGGGACGGCTTTTGAGCACAAGCAGTTGTCCTTCACTAATACCATAATTATAATAACTTCCTGTTCCGAAAACATTATATGGAAGATTATCATAGGTTGTCTCTCGCATCAATATTACATCGGACCTATAAACCGGTGGAGTTACCTTAATATAATAAAAAGCGGACCCTAAAAATACAACAAATATAGAAATTATGATCCATTTTCTAAATAATATGACCTTAACAAGGTCCTTTAAGGTAAATTCACTGCTTAACAAATGAGTTTTTATTTTGCTTGAAGTATTATCACGCATAATTTAACACCTTTTACAAAATTCTATTTAATACCATCTACGTCCAGTTATGAGATGAAACGTTAAAATAATAGTAGATATTTCAGATGATGTTCGGACTATAGTTCCCCAAAGAGTCTTTTCTTCTTTTCTCGGAATAAATATAGTATCTCCTGTGACAAGTTTAGGAAGAGATTCAAACTGACCTTTCGTAAGGACCTTTTGCAAATTTAATGACTGAAAGGACTCTGAGTTGCCCTTTTCATCTGATCTTCTAATAATCGTAACCTTTTTCAGATCAGCAGATGAAGTCGGTCCACCTGCCAACTTAATAATATCTAAAACACTCGCATTATCAAAAACGTTATATGTATCGGGTTTATTAATTTCTCCAATTATACTAACCTGCATAGAGGTTAAAAATATTTCATGAAAAGATGGAATTTGTTTCGCTTTGCTAGATAATGGAACATAAATAGTATCGCCTTTCATAAGCAAAGGATTAAACTCCTGATTTCCAGACACTATAAATTCTTTTACATTTACTTTCTTTTTAATCAAACTGCTGTCTTCATTACGGATTAACATTACATTTTCAACATCAGAATTTTCTGAAAATCCCCCTGCTTGATATATGGCATTTAAAAGCCGAGATTCTTTTGTAGCAGGATAAGTTCCCGGTCTTACTACTTGACCCATAACATTAATATCAAAGGGCTTTTCTTCTATCTTTTCTGGAACAAAAACCATATCACCAAAGGAAACTGTCGGATTAGCTTGAAAGTTTTTTCCGCTTATGAAGTCCTCAAAATTTACAGTCTTTTGTAAAATATTATTATCAGAAATTCTAATTATTGAGATTTCAGCTGGATTTGATCTTGATGAGAGACCACCTGCCATCGCTATTATAGTTGCAAGTGGCTGTGGTTCTTCCGTCTCTATAATTCCGGGTCTCCCAACTGCACCGTATACGGTTATACGTTTACTTGTCATAACCTTTTCGGGCATACGAGGAATTATTAAAGTATCCCCTGATTTTAATATCGGGTTTGATGATAGATCACCATTTTTAATGAAATTTGTTAGATCAACTATTGTTTCAATTGTTTTCCCTTCTTTTACATCATCAATTTTACGGATTAAACGGATATGCTCCTTATCGGAAAACTCAGTAAACCCGCCTGCTTTCGTTATAACTTCCTGCACCGTTGTGCCTTCGGGAACTTTTACGAAATCAGGACTTTTGACTTCACCAAGAACATGAACTGTAAATCCTTCCGAAGGAGTAATAGAGACAAAAATTGTAGGGTTTACGACATATTCTTTAACTCTGTCAGTCAATACTTTTGAGATCTCTGTGGCAGTCATACCTGCAACGGTTACCGCTCCAATAGGCATAGGAAGTGTTATATTCCCATTTGAATCAACAACAACTGTTCCAGAAAGCGATGGTCTTTCCCATACTGTAATAGATATAATATCTCCACGTTTTGCAGTATATTCCTGCATAGGATTTACTTGTGAAATCAATAACAAAAAAATTAATACGCTTGGCATTTATCACCTCAAAAAATAAAAAACAATTTGACACTATAAAATTTACGCAAAAAATATACCAATTGAAAATATCTATCTCTTTGAAAAAACACCAAAAAATTCCCAGTTATTTCAAAATGAGATAGAAAAAGATTTGAAAACATTTCTTAAAAACTAATTTGTTAAGCATTAACATTATTAATATCAAAACTTACTATCTCAATAAGCGATTGATACCTATGATTATGGATCATTTTGCAACAATATAGATTACGCAAATAAAAAAGTGGACATTTTCATTATTTAATATTAATACATTTGCTACTAAATGTCAACATAAATACCTGAGCTGTCAGAAAAACCCTTGACAGATTGACGTTTCTATGATATTATAACTTTTTGTGTCTAAATTATGTTCGTAGTTTTGAGTTTTAGCCTCTGTTAATAAAGAGGGATTTCAATGAAGACGTATTTTATAAAAAGTAGTGAAATTCAAAAGAAATGGTATGTCGTTAATGCTGATGGCAAAACTCTCGGAAGATTAACCAGCCAAATAGCAAGCATTTTGCGCGGGAAACATAAACCAACATATACTCCCCATGCGGATATGGGAGATAATGTAATAGTTGTAAACGCAGAAAAAGTCAGACTCACTGGAAAGAAAGCTGATAAGAAGGTCTATTATAGACATACTGGTTATCCCGGCGGAATAAAATTCACGAGCTTTAACGATATGATAAAAAACAAACCTGAGAGAGTCATTGAAATGGCAGTTAAAGGTATGTTGCCGCACAACAGACTTGGAAGAGCTATAATGAGACATTTGAAGGTTTATAGAGGTCCAGATCATCCTCATCAGGCACAACAGCCTGAACCGTTGGAACTCTAAGGAGGCACAAGTGGCAGAACTTTCATATTTTTATGGGACTGGTCGCAGAAAAACATCTACTGCACGAGTTCGGCTTCTACCCGGTGGAACTGGCAAGGTGATTGTAAACCGTAAATCAATAGATGAATACTTTGAAAGACCGGCGCTTGTTATGATGGCTATGCAACCTTTTGAAGTTACAAGCAACGTCGGAAAATTTGACGTGATTGCTAATGTCAGAGGTGGCGGAAAATCAGGACAAGCTGGTGCTGTTCGTCATGGTATATCAAGAGCGCTTCTCCAGATGTCACCGGACCTTAAGCCTATTCTGAAAAAATCGGGGTTCTTGACCCGAGATGCACGTGAAAAAGAACGTAAAAAATACGGTCAAAAAGGTGCAAGAGCAAGATACCAATTCAGCAAACGTTAATTTTTAGCAATTTAAGGATTTATATGTCAAATATTGTTGTAGTCGGCTCTCAATGGGGCGATGAAGGAAAAGGTAAAATAGTTGATTTCCTTGCGAAAGATGCTGACATAATTGCAAGGTATCAAGGCGGAGATAATGCAGGTCATACCATAGTCGTTGGTGATGAAAAGTTCATTTTTCATCTGATCCCCAGTGGCATACTCTATCCAGATAAAAAATGTGTTATCGGTAATGGTGTTGTTCTCTCGCCGAAAGTCCTTTTTGAGGAAATTGAAAATCTCAGAAGCCGAGGAATTTATGTTGGCGATAATCTATTGATAAGCGATAGAACGCATCTGATAATGCCCTATCATCTTCTTATTGAGTCTTATGATGAAAATAAGAGAGGGACAAAAAAAATCGGCACAACGGGAAAAGGTATCGGTCCCGCCTATATGGATAAAGCAGGCAGATTAGGAATAAGGGTTGGCGATCTATTAGACTTTAACGCATTCATTGAAAAACTTGATCTTAATTTGCCTATAAAAGCAAGGTTATTAAGTGAATCTGATAGCTGGATTAAATCTATGCGTTCAGCTATAATTGAGGAATATAAAGTCTATTCCGAAAAGATAAAACCCTTTGTCACTGATACATCTCTTTTCATCTACGATGCCGTAAAATCTGGAAAGAAAATTATCTTTGAGAGTGCTCAAGGAACGCTCCTTGATATAGATGTCGGGACATATCCTTATTGCACATCGTCAAATTCAATTGCTGGTGGAGTATGCACTGGTTTAGGCATTAGCCCAACTATGATAGATAAAGTGTTAGGCGTAGCCAAAGCATATACAACTCGTGTAGGATCAGGACCTTTCCCAACAGAGATGCCTGCGGAAATGAACGAAAGGATACGTCAAAAAGGGCAAGAGTTCGGCGCAACGACAGGTCGTCCAAGACGATGTGGATGGTTTGATGCGGTTGCAGTCAGATATTCATCAAGGATCAATGGTTTTTCAAGCATTGCGATTACAAAACTTGATGTTCTTGACGAGCTTGATAAATTAAATATCTGTGTCGGATATAAGTATAAAGGAAAAATTATTGATAATTTTCCAAGTCAGCTTGGCGCTCTTGATGGGGTTGAACCGATCTATGAGCAGGTTGAAGGTTGGCAGACGGATACATCAAATATTAGAGATTACAACGATCTTCCGAAAAATGCCAGAAAATATGTTGAAAAAATTTCTCAATTATTAGAATTAAAGATTGATTTTATAGCTATTGGACCGAAGAGAGAGCAGATAATAGAAATTCAATAGCTATCCATTAACAAACTTTGGACGATTTTGAGTTAAAAAGATACTGTTAGCTGACAAAATTTATTTTTAACCTTAAAATCCTCCTTTATCCCATACACATTAAGTTAAGGACTTTTAACCCCGAAGGGGTGATATATTTATAGAAAACACATAAAAAAATCTTTTAGCTCCGTCAGGAGCGACATATAACCTTTAACCTTTAACTTTTAACCTTTTTATCCATCATATTTCGCTCCGCTCAAAATGACATACTAAAGAAATAGTATAAAATGACATATTAAAAAATAGTATAACAAGTTATCTGAACTTATGTCTGATCTCAGAATCTACTGAAGATCGGACATGAGTTCGGACAATTTATTATCTAATTAAATTATCTAGGGAAATCCCTCTAAATCTCCCTTTTCCAAAGGGAGACTTTTAGGAATCCCCTCTTTGAAAAAATGGCTTTTTATTTTCCCCCTTTGAAAAAGGGGGATAAAGGGGGATTTTTGAAGTGTTTGGAAAAATTTAATTTTAGCAGAAAGTATTATTTTCACTTATCCTAGAAAATGTCCGAACTAATGTCTGATCTCAGAATTTAGCATTGACAAATTAGCAAAAATCGTGTATATTTTTTGTTCGCTTTTGGGGCGTTAGCTCAGTTGGTAGAGCACCTGACTTTTAATCAGGTGGTCGGAGGTTCGATCCCCCCACGCCTCACCAATTCTGTAATCAGTGATCAGGGATCAGTGATCAGTAATCAGTGATCTGTGATTAGTCCATTTACAACTTATCACTGATCCCTGATTACTAATAAATACCTCTTGCGTCCCTATCGTCTAGCCTGGTCTAGGACATCGGCCTTTCAAGCCGGTAACACGGGTTCAAATCCCGTTAGGGACGCTCTTTTTTTAAAACTCCGCTAATTCTGAGTCATCTAATGGAATTTGCTCAACTGGTTTCGCAGTGAAATTTGATTTCTTTCGCTCTTTTTTCGTTATCACATTATCTGCTTTAAATGTTTTTGTATTAATCAAAGACTCTGTCTTACGATGACCGTTGCCACTTAATTTGAATCTTGATATTAGATTCTGTAATTCTGCCGCTTGGGCGCTTAATTCTTGTGCTGCACTTGATGACTCTTCTGAATTTGCTGCGTTGGTTTGTGTCAGTTTATCCATATCTGCTACTGCTGTATTGATTTGACTTATCCCTTGTGACTGCTCTGTGCTTGCCGCTGAAATTTCCGCTATCAGATCGTTTACCTTATTGATATTCTGCGTGATCTCATTAAACGTCTTGACCACTTCCTCCGATATTTTAACGCCTTCATCTGCGTTAGATGTCGCTTGCTGGATCAGGTCTGATGTGTTCTTTGCTGCGCTTGCGCTACGTTGTGCTAAGTTACGCACTTCTTCTGCCACAACTGCAAAACCTTTGCCTGCCTCTCCTGCTCTTGCCGCCTCAACTGCTGCGTTCAATGCTAAAAGGTTGGTCTGGAATGCGATCTCATCTATGGTCTTGATTATCTTAGCGGTTTCATCTGATGATTCCTTGATTTTACCGATAGCATTAGTCATATCTTCCATAGCTTTATTGCCTGCTTTGGCGGAGTTGCTGGCTTCCTGAGACAGATTCTTTGCCTGACTGGCGTTATCTGCATTTTGTTTTGCCATTGATGACAATTCCTCAAGGCTACTGGATATTTCTTCAAGTGAGCTTGCCTGTTCGGATGCAGACTCAGCAAGGCTTTGACTGCCGGTTGCTATCTGTTCGCTGGCAGATGCAACTTGATTTGATGATACGCTAACCTGAGAGATGGTATTTTCAAGAGATTCAAACGCAGAGTTAATGCTATTTTTGAGGTCAGCTAACTGACCTTTGTAATCACCTTTAACTCTTGCAGTCAAGTCGCCATCCGCAGCAAGAGCTAATACTTGTGCTGCCTCATTTATCGGCTCTATTACTGCATCAAGGGTGTTGTTCATCCCCTCAACAATTTTAAGATAGTCACCTTTGAATTTTGATACATCTGCTCTTGTGCTAAGCTTGCCATCAATGGCTGCTGATGTTAGATTTTCTACTTCACTTATCAAAGCTAATAAGTTATTTCTGATCTTATCCATTCTTTCATTTGCAATTATCTGCTTGCCGGGAAGTTTTTCCAATACCTGAGAGAAGTCACCATCTGCATAAGAGCCTATGATGTCTAGTATCTTCAATATATTATTAACGTGTATCTTTACCGCCTCATTCACTCCAGCTGATGCTTGCCTGAACACTCCCAAGAACTTTGTGTCATCTATATAGTAATCAATATTACCGGCTAATTGTTCTTTATAGAGTTTATCCATCTCAGATATAAATATGTTAAAGTTGTCAATGAGCTTGTTGAGGTTATTCTTTATCTCATTGAAATCTCCATTGTAGTTATCGGTAATCTTTGGCGGTATATCACCTCTGCTGATCCTATCCACATATTCTGCTGCAACGTTCAATGGTCCTATGACCGCATCAAGGGTGTTGTTCATTCCCTCAACAATATCACGGTAACTGCCTTGAAATTTCTTTATATCTCCGCGAGTATCAAGCTTGCCTTCAACGGCTGCTTTTGTTAGATCTCCAGTTTCTGAAATCAAAGCCTTGATTGAATCTGTAACTTGGATAAAGCTCTTAGACAGCACATCTTGATCTGACTTTGGTTTAATTTCAATTGATAATTCCCCTTTGCTTATAGAAACTGCGGCATTAGCAATACCTTTGATATACTCAACTGTTTGTCTTAAGGCATTTGCAAGCTTGCCGATTTCATCACCAGATTTATAATCTATATTCTGTTCCACATCACCCAATGCGATTTTTTCTGCTACGTCAGTCATCTTTGATATTGGTCTGGTAATTGAAATTGTAAGGGCAACACCGATAGCTACTGCAACCAAGAATGCGAATATAGTCGCAACTAATGCGGTAATCTTTCCAGACCTTGCAGAATCATCAGAAACTTTATTATTTATGTCCGATAGTTCAGACAATAATTTTTGGAGTTCATTATAAGCTTCCCTTCCATCTGTAAAAGATAAATTTTGGGCTTCCTGTAATTTTCCGCTATCTGTTAATCTGTTGGTTTCATCATAATGTTCTTTCCAATGGTTATATGCTGTGACAAAGTTTTTCCATACAACAGCTTCTTCTTTTGTCTGTGGAAGTGGTTCATAAATTTTCCATCCTTTTTCTAATTCTCTCCAACTTTCCGCAATCCTTTGTTCTTGATTACGAAGATTTTCACTGTCAAGATTAGGGATTAGCTTTGTTCTTTCTGCCATTCTTAAGTTATTTATAGCAGATTGTATTAACCCAAGTCCATAAACACTTGGCAACCGAACATCTCCAATCTCTTTTATACTTTTATAGCCAATAATTCCCACCACCGCGGTAATTAAAGCGACAAAGACAAATCCGCCGATTAATTTTGGTCCTAATTTAACGTTGTTTAACATTGACGTTCTCTCCTTTTGTTAGATGTTTGTAAATTGTTGTTTAACCGAATTAGTTATTTGACTTGTAAAACCCTTATAAATCCCTCTAAATCTCCCTTTTTCAAAGGGAGACTTTTATGATCTCTTCCAAAGGGAGACTTTTTGTGCCTTTTTCAAAGGGAGACTTTTTGTGTCTCTTCCAAAGGGAGACTTTTTGTGCCTTTTTCAAAGGGAGGCTTTGATGACTTCCCCCCATTGAAAAGGAATAAAGGGGAATCTTTATAAAATCGTTAAAACTAATTCGGTCAATCAATATAAGCACAACTTTTGGTCAACAGTAAAAACCAATCAGGTTGACTGTTATCCAAAACAAAATTTTTCCCTTTACTTATCCCTCCCTTTTGCTTGCAACAGATCAACAGAAATTTAACTGAGAATTCTGAAAACCAGTTAAATCCAATTATCATAAGGATTAGAAAGCCATATAAAAATGAAAATGCTCCACATTTGTCATTCCCGTGAAAACG
>Ga0078972_1011409_pt1 | contig 15949 bp, 11 predicted proteins | sample YelNatPaOPGAMG01_FD_67568 | JGI IMG/M metagenome (GOLD analysis project Ga0078972, IMG submission 67568) | Hot spring thermophilic microbial communities from Obsidian Pool, Yellowstone National Park, USA - OP-RAMG-01 (SPADES assembly) (version 2) | ecosystem: Environmental > Aquatic > Thermal...
CCGTAGGCGAGCGCGACTGCGCTCGCCTCCGGCTCGCGGCTAAACGATTATTTCACCCGTAGGCGAGCGCGGTCGCGCTGGCCTGAACGAGGGAGCAATTCCATAGGATAAGAGAAGGCGACATTTGGGCATGAGGTCAATCATGGACACGCACGGACATCCTTTGGCCCGCTTCTCGCACTTCCTGCATCGGAACTTCCTTTGGTTGCTGTTGGGTTCCTACGTCGTGGCTGCCGTGGCGCCGCGGGCGGGGCTGGCGATCAAAAACGTCTCGCTGGGGCGTCTGCACCTGTTCGGCGAAGCGCTTCCTTTGTCGCTGCCGATGCTCCTGTTGGCGCTGCTGTTGCTTAACGCCGGGCTGGGCGTGCAAACCTCGCAGCTGCGCCATCTGCTGCGGCGGCCGTGGGGCCTCGTCGCTGGCTTGGCAGCTAACTTGTTCATTCCCATCGTTTACATCTTCCTCGTGGCCCAGACCATGCGTCTGTGGCACAACGCCGAGGAGGTGCAACACATTCTCGTCGGTTTGGCCCTCGTGGCAGCCATGCCGATTGCTGGTTCCTCGACGGCCTGGACGCAGAATGCCAACGGCGATCTGTCGTTGAGCCTGGGTCTGGTGCTGTTCTCGACTTTACTCAGCCCGCTGACGACACCGATTTGCTTCGACCTGGTAGAACATATGGCCGAGGGGGAGTATGCCCAAATTTTGGAGAACCTGGAGACGCAGGGCGGCGGTTGGTTCCTCATGATCTGTGTCATCCTGCCGTCTGTGCTGGGGATTGTGGTGCGGCTGACGCTCGGCGAAGTTCGCATGGCGGCGGCCAAACCGACGTTGAAGCTGCTCAATTCGCTCAACCTGCTGGTACTCAATTACTCCAACGCCGCAGTGTCGCTTCCCAAGGCGTTGGCCGAACCCGATTGGGACTTCCTGGGCGTGATCCTAATGATCGTTGTGGGCATGTGTGTGCTGGCCTTCGCGGCGGGCGGATTGCTCAGCCGCCTCTTTCGAGTGGAGTTGCCTCAGCGTATCAGCCTGATGTTCGGTCTGGGCATGAACAATAACGGCACCGGCCTGGTGTTGGCAACCGTGGCGCTGCCCCAATATCCGCGCGTCATGCTGCCGATCATCTTGTATAACTTAGTACAACACCTCGTGGCCGGCAGTATTGACTTCCTATTCTTCCGCCGCCTACCGCTAAATACCGAAGAAGACCATCATGAATTACGACAGGGGCTACACGAATAGCATAAAAGCTAAGAGAGAAGAGGCCACTAACTCTAAAAACGTTGGACGAAGAACTTTATCCACCTTGAAATAGGCGACGCCCCTCTGGCCTCGGTCTGGACTTTCTCGTTTCTCGCACCGTATAATCCGTACATTGGTTAATATGGTTGACGCCATGGCCGATCCGCTCATCACACTGACGACTGATTTCGGCACCGGCTCTCCCTATGTTGCCGCCGTCAAAGGGGTCATTCTCGCTCTCAATCCGGAAGTGCGCCTCGTCGATCTCAGCCACGACATTCCCGCCCAAGATCTGCGTCAGGCCGCCTTTTTCCTCGCCACGACGCTGCCGTATTATCCGCCGGAGACGTTGCATGTCGTCGTCGTGGATCCCGGCGTCGGCAGCCAGCGCTCCATTCTCTACGTCGAGGCGGCCTACGTGCGGCTGCTGGTGCCGGACAACGGCTGCTGGACATGGTTGCTAAACAGCGAGCGGAGACGGACGCGCGTCATCCGTTTGACCGAAAAGCGTTTCTGGCGCAACCGCGTCAGCGCCACCTTTCACGGCCGCGACATCTTCGCTCCTGTCGCCGCCAATCTGAGCCTCGGACTCGATCCCCGCGAATTGGGACCGATCGTCTCCGACTGGGTACGTCTGGAGCGCCCTGTGCCGCGCTACGAGGCCAACAACATCACCGGCGAAGTGCTTTATGTGGATCGTTTTGGCAATCTTATCACCAATATTCCCGGCGAGGCGCTGACACGAGACGATCAGCCCAAGCGCGTCCGCATCGCTGGCGTTGAGGTGCCTCGCATCGTTCGCACCTACTCCGAGGTTGAACCGGGCGCCCTTCTGGCCCTGGTGTCCAGTTCCGAGTTTCTGGAAGTGGCCGTCAACCAGGGCAATGCCGCTCGGCAATTGAACGTAGGGGTGGGCGCCCCGGTCCTTCTTGAATGGCAGACGTGATCTTCGTTTCGCTTTATAGGAACGGCATGACTCCCAGCCGCCAACAACTCGAGCAATGGGACCGCGATCACCTCTGGCATCCGTTTACACCGATGCAGACCTATGCCGCCGACAAACCGCTTATCATTGCCGCGGCGCGCGGCTGTTTCCTCATCGATCTGGACGGCCGCGAGTATCTCGACGGCGTCTCGTCGCTGTGGTGCAACGTCCACGGCCACCGTGTGCCGCAGCTCGACGCCGCCCTGCGGGAACAGCTCGACGCCGTGGCCCACAGCACCCTGCTGGGCCTTAGCAATGTGCCGGCCATTCGGTTGGCGCGACGGCTCGTCGAATTGGCGCCGCCGGGGTTGAATCACGTCTTTTTCTCTGACGACGGCGCCACCGCGGTCGAAGTGGCGCTGAAGATGGCGTTTCAATATTGGCGGCAGTGTTCCCGGCCGCGCCCGGAGAAAACGCAGTATCTCGCCCTGCACGGCGCCTATCACGGCGATACGCTCGGCGATGTTAGCGTCGGCGATATTGAGCGCTTCCACGGTCTGTTTACTCCTCTATTGTTTCCTACAGTTCGCGCTCCTGCACCTTATTGTTACCGTTGTCCGCTCGGTCTGGAGCGTTCGCGCTGCCGCATCGATTGCGCTCAGGAATTGGCGGAGTTAGTGCGGCGGCACGCGGACAGGTTGGCAGCAGTAGTCATCGAGCCCTTGGTACAAGGAGCAGCGGGGATGATTACGGCGCCGGAGGGCTATCTGCGGCAAGTCCGCGAAGTGACGCGCCGCCAGGAGGTGCTGCTCATCGCCGATGAGGTGGCGGTGGGATTTGGCCGCACCGGCACGATGTTTGCTTGCACGCAAGAAGACGTGGTCCCGGATTTCCTGTGTCTGGCCAAGGGGCTGACCGGCGGTTATCTGCCGTTGGCGGCGACATTAACGACCGATGAAGTCTACAATGCCTTCCTTGGCCCCCCAGAGGCGGGGCGGACGTTTTATCATGGCCATACCTACACCGGCAATCCGTTGGGCGCCGCCGTCGCGCTGGCCAATCTCGATCTCTTGCAAGCACCCTCCGGATTAGCGGCGCTGCCGGCAAAGATCGAACGCCTGCGCAAACAGTTGGATCGCTTGTGGGAGATACCAAGTGTCGGCGACATTCGCCAGAAGGGGCTGATGGCAGGCATTGAGCTGGTGCGCAACCGGGCGACCAAGGAGCGCTTTGCCGCCGAGCAGCGGATGGGAGCGCGTTTCTGTCGGCTGGCGCGCGAACAAGGCGTGCTGTTGCGGCCGCTGGGCGACGTGATCGTCGTTATGCCGCCCTTAGCAATCGACTTGCCATTGCTGGACCATTTGGGCGATGTCCTTTACAATTGTGCCAAGGCCCTTTAGGCTGTCCCTAGACCCTCACCGGCGAAATGCATGAACCGCGCCACCGCTTCCTTTCCCGCGCTGCAACGGCCCACCCGCGTGCGTTACGGCGTCCTCGGCTTCGCTTGCGCGTTGTCGATGATTACCTACCTGGACCGCGTCTGTTTTGCCACCGTCGCCCCGTATATCGAAAAAGAATTCACCCTGAACAAACAACAGCTGGGGTGGTTATTTACGGCCTTTGCTTTGGCCTATGCGATGTTTGAAGTACCGAGCGGTTGGATGGGCGATGTCTTCGGTCCCCGCCGCACCCTTATTCGCATTGTCTTGTGGTGGTCGGTGTTCACCGCCCTGACCGGCGTGATCTTTCCCACGCCCTCTTTACCGTGGCTGGCCTTCGCGGCCATGTTTCTGGTCCGTTTCCTGTTTGGCATGGGGGAGGCCGGCGCTTACCCCAACATCGCCCGATCGCTCCATAATTGGTTCCCCTTCGAGGAACGTGGCTTCGCTCAAGGGACGGTGTGGATGGCAGGCCGTCTCGCGGGCGGTCTGTCCTCCTTCGCTGTGCTGGCCTTGATGATCCACACGATAGCGCCAGACGGAACACCCGTTATCTTGTGGCGACACGCTTTCTGGATCTTCGGCAGCCTGGGCGCGGTCTGGTGTGCGGTCTTCTGGTGGTGGTTCCGCGATCGTCCGGAGCAGCATCCCCGTGTCAATCCGGCGGAATTGGCCCTCATTCGCGGGGGAACATTTGCAGAGCGCGTGTACAAATCTTGGCGCAAGGAGCCTACGCTCTCGGAGAAGAGCGGCGCTCAGGGAGCTTACGCTCCCCATTCAAAGGAAGAAAGCGACCCGTTTACGGCCGAGGAAGAGATGCTGGTTCAGGAAGGTGAAACCCATACCAACGTGCCGTGGCTCCGGCTGTTAGGCAGCGCCAATCTATGGGCCTTGTGTCTGATGTATTTCTGCGCCTCTTATGGTTGGTATTTCAACATTACTTGGCTGCCGAAATATCTGGAAAGCACCTATGGCGTCTCGCAGGAGACGCATGGCTTCTGGACCATGAGCTTGCTCTCGGGGTTGCCGCTTTTGCTCGGTTCGCTGGCCTGTCTGTGCGGCGGGCTGTTGACAGACGCCTTCATCCGCCGTACCGGTGACCGCAAATGGGGCCGACGCTTGTTCGGAGCTTTGGGGCACAGTGTCTGCGCTCTGTGCTATTTCGTTAGCCTGGGCGCTTCCTCGCCGTGGTTGTTTGTTTTGGCCATCGCCCTGGCGGCGTTTTGGAACGACTTAACGATGGGGGCCGCTTGGGCCAGCTGCATTGATATTGGGGGACGCTATTCGGGTATCGTTTCCGGCTGTATGAACACGATCGGCAACCTGGGCGGCGCCGCTGCCGGCATCGCTACGGGCCTGGTACTCGATCACTTCAAGCCGCATGGCTGGACGGTCAATTTCCTTATTTTCGGCAGCGTGTACGTGGCGGCCACGCTCCTGTGGCTGCGCTTCGATGCCACCACACCAATCGTGCCTGCCGATTCCTAGGGCGGCTTCTCACGAGTCGCTCAGATTGCCGTTGGAAACATGCAGCTTGTTCAGATGCAGTAACAGCGCAGTCAAGTCGCCAATCGTCAGGCCGCTGAAGATGGCGTCGATGGCCGCTTCATTAGCCCCCCCATCGTACTGAGGCGAGTTGGGATTGCCCACATTATTGAAAATGGAGGCAAACTTTGTCGAACCATGAATCTCGTAGGAGATCGATCCGATAGCGGCAAGGATCCCCTTGACGGAGCCGTTGACGTCCAGGTCGGTACCAAGTCCGGCGTCGCCGATTTCTCCGGCGGAGACGATAGCGCTGGTATTGCTCATGCCGCCATTGATGTTGATGTTGCCGAGAATGCCCTGACGCCCGGCGCCGAGATTATTGGGCGCACCCTGGGCGGCGATTCGGCCGCTCAGACCGCCGTTGATGAAAATGTCGCCGTAGATGTTCCCCAGGACGACCACGTCTCCAGAAAATCCCCCATTGACGGCCAGCCCGCCGACTCGCTTCAAGCTGGACGGGTCGAGATAGCCCAGATTGCCTCCAGCCGCAAGGACGCCGCTGAAGCCGCCGTTCACATGGACTTGACTGACAAGATCGCCCGTACTGATGATCTCTCCAGAGATGCCGTCGGAAGCCTGGATCGTGGTGACGCCGAGGACGTGGCCATTGGAAGTCAAAACGCGACCGAGATTGCCCGTGGTCGTCTGGATCGTACCGCTGATGCTGCCGTTGGCCATGATGTTGCCGAAAATGCTTGGTGCCGTAATGTTGGCCTCGATACCCTGCGGCGCTTGTAGGATCAGGTCGCCCAGGGCGTCGCTGCTTGTGATCGAAGCGGCGATTGGCTGCGCCGTCTGAATCGATCCACCGGCGCCGGTAAGATGGATAGTTTGAATGAGAGAAGGATCGTCATCGTCGTCGTGATCTCCGTGTTTGTCGTCGTCATTGGGAATGGTCACAGTCGTCTGGGCGAGAACCGGATTGCTTGCACCGATCACATTGCCCTCGTTGCCGAGCAAGACAACACGCGGATCGAAATGCCCCTTCGCGTCGCCGTCGTCATCGTTCGGGCCGGTATCAAGGAACAGCGCGACCGGCTGACTCAAGCCTTGCCCTGTTTGACCAGCGGCGGCCAGGAACGTGTTGTTGGCCTGGACGATAGCGGTCCCTGGCGCGAGCAGCTGGGCGGCATCCCAGGGCGTGGCGTCTGTTGCCGCGACTGTCACGGTCCTGGTTGGATCATAAGGAGCAGGACGGTCCTCCGTGATGGAAGCGAACGATACCGCCTCGATGCTGGCCGCTGTTACACTGCCGGACGGGGCATTGCCCATGATGCCCACACCAGCGAGAGCAGTGCCGGGCAAATACACCCCATTCACGTTGCTGGGAATGCCGATTTGGCTGTAATCGCCTGTATAAGGCGCCAAGTTTCCCTCAATGAGCACATTGCGTATATGGGCCGGGGCGGCGCCTACGTTGGTGAGTGCCGCCAGATCGAAACCAGAACCTGGAGCGGCGGAACTGCTCAACAGCTCCACATCATAACTGCCGGTATTGGCGCCGTCATTGACGGCCAAGGTGAGCTGAGCATCATTGCTATTCGGGTTGTGGTCATAGACGTAGCTGACAGATTGCGGAAGCGAGCCGCCTGGCGTGGCTGGCGCCAACTCCAGTTGGCGCGTAACACCGCCCTCAACAACCTTGAGCATCTGAGGATTGCCTGGCGCATTCTTCGCAATAAGGGAGTCGATGGTCCCAGCAATCAAAACGCCGGAAAAGACCGAGACACTAAGATTGCTCACTGTTCCAGTGGCCGTGATAGTGCCGAACGCGCCGATACTTGAGACCGACATCGTAGAAATCGTGTTAGCCGACACTGTACCCAAATTCGTGCCGATGGTGGTATTGGTGATTGTGCCCGAACCGGGGTTGTTATCCTTCACCGCGACGAAGGTGCCCTTGTTGGTGCCAATGTGTACGTTGCTGACGGTGCCCTGACCCGCGGCACTAATCGCACCACTGTTGGTACTCACCGACATCGTGGAGATGGAGCCCGCACTGACTGTACCGCTGTTGGTGCCGATGGTGGTGCTGGTCATCGTGCCGGAACCGGCATTGCTGTCCTCTACTGCCGCAAACGTCCCCGTGCTGGTGTTGGTGCCAATGCTGACATTCGACGTGGTCCCCTGACCCGACGCCCGAATCTTGCCACTGTTGGTGTTGACGGACATGGTGGCGATCGAACCCGCCGATACCGTACCACTGTTGGTGCCGATAAGCGTGTCATTCATCGTGCCGGAGCCAGGCGTCGAATCTTCCTTGGCTACAAACGTACCCTTGTTCTTGTTGATCGTCACATGACTGGTGGTCCCCTGCCCCGCTGCACTAATCGCACCACTGTTGGTACTCACCGACATGGTGGATATGGAACCCGCACTGACCGTGCCGCTGTTGGTGCCGATGGTGGTGCTGGTCATCGTCCCGGAACCGGTATTGCTGTCCTCTACTGCCGCAAATGTCCCCGTGCTGGTGTTGGTGCCAATGCTGACATTCGACGTGGTGCCCTGACCGGAAGCACGGATAATGCCTTCATTTTCTTTGACCAGCAAACCGTTAATGGAGCCGGCCAGGATATGGCCACTCGTGCTATTGAGCGTGACCGCCATGCCGGAGATAATGCCTGCCGATACCAGGCCGCTATTGGTGCCGATGGTCGTGCTGGACATGGCGCCGACATCAGGGTTGCCTGGAATTCCTACCTGGAACGTGCCTTTATTGGCGCCGATGCTAACATTGCTGGCCGTACCCGAGCCGGAGAGGCTAATCGTACCGTCGTTCTCCGTCGTCGTCAGACCCGTAATGGAGCCGCTGGCCAAGATGCTGCCGCTAGTATTGTTGGTCGTGACAGACATCGTGACGATAGCGCCGGCTGAAACCGTGCCGCTGTTGGCGGCAATCGAACTGTTGCTCAGCGTGCCGGTAACGGAAATGCTGCTGCCGGCCGTTATGGTCCCTGCCACATTCAACGACTGGAGGTTGCCCGGATTGTTAACAATCAAATTGCCGCCAAAATTGCCGGCGTCCGTGAACGTCGCGGTGCCGGCGACAGCATTGCCAATTACCAGCGTGTCGTTGAAACCGGCAGTACCATATTTCAGTGTCAGGGCGCCGCTGTTGTAAATATCGTCGTGGTTTCCGGCTGAATTGTTTGTAAAAGTAGAATTACTTACCGTAAGGGTGCTGTCATTATAGATAGCACCGCCTTGGTTTACGGCAGAATTGTTGGAGAGAATGCAATTGCTCACCGTCATCGTGCCGACATGGTTGTAAATGCCTCCACCAGAGCCAGCAGAATTGCCCGTGAGAGTGCAACTGCTCACAGTCACGCCGCCGCCGCTGTTGCTGATCCCCCCGCCAGCGTTGTGATTGATGGAATCGCCAATGAGGATGTTCTTGATAGAAGTTGCGCCGGTTATCTCAACCCCAGCCCCGGTGGTGTTGTATGCAATCCAATTGTTGCCGATGCTGTTCTTGCTGGCCCCGTAAATGGAGATGCCCGTGCCATTGCCTAGGGGCGCGGTACCTGTGACATCCGTACCAATATAGTTGCCGGCGACGGTGTTGGCCGTGGCGCTGCTGCCGTTGATGTCTATCCCATCGTTGCTATTACCGGAGATAATATTGCGACTCGCTGCCGTCGTGCCACCGATGATGTTGCCGGACGAGTTTATGATCGTGATGCCGTTGCCACCATTGCCCGCGGCACTGGTTCCGGTCGCATCGGTGCCGATATAGTCGCCCTCGATCACATCGCCACCGTTGCCCGTCAGGTCGATGCCGTCGCCGCTGAACTGGTTGATGACCAGACCCTTCACGGTGCTCTTGCCGCCGGTAATAACAAGGCCGTCGGCGCCGCTGCCGGCATTGAGGCCGCTCAGGACGACAATGGGCGTACCGCTATAGCCGGGCTGGGAGGTAGCATCGATGACGACGGGAGCAGTGATCGTTGGCAAGGCTGCCGTCGGCTGGATAGTCCAGACGCCGTTTTGGTAGCCGGCGTCGGAGGTGGCAATGTTGAAATCGATCGTCGAGCCGGGGTTGGCGTTGGCTTGGTTGATGGCATCACGAAGCGTTGTTTGCCCGGCGCTAGGGCCGTTGGGATCATCGGCAGTGGTTGTCACCGTGATTACGCCTTGGCCGCCGAGTTGCCCCCCTGAGGGCACTGTACGATCTTCGAGGCTTTCCAGACGGGGCCGGAACGATAAAGGTGTTTTTCGACGCCAAGCACGGCGTTGGTGGCGAGTGGGCCGGAGGGGAAAGCGTAACACACGGGCGATCCAGGAAGACAACAGCATGAGGGGGGCTCCTTGCTGCCGAACCAAGTCGGGTAGCGAATGCGTATGAAGACAAAAAGCCTCTTCAAACTCTGTATGGATTCTGCAAACTCGCAACGCGAAGTCAACAAAAGGGCCGCAATTTTGATACCGAGCAAAGGGAAAATAGGCACAGTCGGCACAAGTCGCAGAAGGATAGGAAGATACAGTTGAGATAGCGGAAAGGTGATGATCCTGCGTTTTCGGCTAATGATAACTTTTGTTAACGCCTCTCCGGGCGCCCTTTACATTTCGTTAACAAAAGTTAACGTCCCTTATGCTAGACGGCCCTTCCAGGGGTGATGGTCCACTCCGCCTCGTAGTACGTCTCCTTCTTCAGCCACCAACCACGAACCGTCGGCGGTGAAGTCGCCAGCGACACAATAAAGTTGACCACGTCTGCGCTCCAGCTGCGTTCTAAATCCTTACGGCTGGGTAGCGGCCCTGAGGTGGGATGCGAATGATAGACCGCCAACACTTCCCAGCCTTGGCGGCGAATGTCGCGATCGGCTGAAAAATGGCTCTGCGGCTCCGATTCGAACTCGACGGGGCTGGCGGCCGCATTGAGCAACGGATAGCGCAGCCTAACCTCGCCAATGCCGTCGTCTCGGATCACCCCTGCCAACAAGCCGCAGCATTCCAAAGGCTGCTCGGCCAGCGCATGCCATATCATCCCCTCATAAACGGATCGGGGAATACGCAAACGGCAGAAGCGATTCTCAGCCATGCCTTTCCGTCTCGTGTATGCACAGCTAGGATAGACAATCTCCTCAGCTTCAAGCGGGCGCTGGGGGCTGAGGAACGGAAGAGATAAGGGCTAACGGACAAAACTCCCTCCCCCCTTGTGGGGGAGGGCTGGGGTGGGGGGTGTAAGTATAATGCAGACAAGGAGTTCTACCTCCCCCCCATCCTAACCCTCCCCCACAGGGGGGGAGGGAAAAGTCCGCCAGTCCTAAGCTAGGGCGAACAAATGGCACGCAATAAAGTCATCTTAGCGTATTCCGGCGGGCTGGACACCAGCGTCATGGTGCCGTGGCTCCAAGAGAAATACAACCTCGACGTCATTACCTTCACGGTGGATCTCGGCCAGGGCGAGGACATCGAACGCATCCGTCAAAAAGCACTGCGAACCGGGGCCGTCGCCGCCGTCGCTCAGGATGCGCGTAACCTCTTCGTCGATTGTTTCGTGTTCCCGGCGCTCATGGCCGGGGCGATGTATGAAGGGAAATATCCGTTGGCCACGGCGCTGGGTCGGCCGCTTATCGCCAAATTGATGGTCGATGCCGCCCGCGAACACAACGCTGTCGCCGTCGCGCACGGCTGCACGGGCAAGGGCAACGATCAAGTCCGCTTTGATGTCACTTTCCAGACGCTGGCCCCCGATTTGAAGATCATTGCCCCCGTCCGCGAATGGAAGATGAGCCGTGAGGAGGAGATTGCCTTTGCGGCCCAGCATGGCATCCCGGTGGAAGCGACCAAAGCGAGTCCCTATAGCATCGACCTCAACTTATGGGGCCGCAGCTGCGAGGCCGGTGTTCTCGAAGATCCCTGGGAGGAACCGCCCGCCGACGCCTTCGCTTGGACGGTCGATCCGGCCAAGGCGCCGAACGAACCGCTTTATCTCACCCTTGATTTCGAGCAAGGCCGGCCGATCGCCTTGGATGGCCAGAGGCTCGACGGCGTGCCGTTGATCGAACGACTCAACAAGCTCGGTGGTCAGCATGGCGTCGGACGCATCGATCATGTCGAAAACCGCCTGGTCGGCATTAAATCGCGCGAACTGTATGAAGCGCCTGCCGCCGTCATCTTGCACGAGGCGCATCGCGAATTAGAATCGCTGTGCCTGAGCAAGCAAGCGCAGCGATTCAAGACTTTGGTATCGCAAGAATATGCCGACCTAATCTATAATGGATTGTGGTTCAGCGCGTTCCATCAGGACCTGTTCGCCTTTGTGTCCAGCAGCCAGCGCTTCGTAAGTGGTCAAGTCCGCGTCAAGCTGTTCAAGGGCAAGGCCACCGTGGTGGGCCGCAAGAGCGAACACAGCCTGTACAGTAAGCAGCTGGCCACCTACGAGAGTGGGGACGCATTTGATCACGAAGCTGCTCGCGGCTTCATCCGCTTGTTTGGTTTGAGTCAGCAGACGCAAGCGCAACGTCAGCTGCTCAAGGGCGGCAAGGGCTTCGACCTACCAGGACTGCTCGGGCCCGAAAAGGAGTGATCGGGTGCGAAAATAGCGAACTTTATTGGCCAAGAGGGTACGATTTGACGGCCCTCTGAGGAGGTGAAAGAAAGCATGGGGAGCGACATGATGGACATGGAGCAGTTGGCCGCTTACCTACAGCGCGACGTGCGTGAAGTGGGTAAGCTGGCCAGCCGTGGACACCTGCCTGGCCACAAGGTCGGCGGGCAATGGCGCTTTGCGCGCGCCGAGATCAATCAATGGATCGAGACACAGATGCCGTCGTTGACCGAAAAGGAGCTGACCCACCTGGAATCATCGGCGGCGCGTGGCGGCGACGCCGAGCCACTGCTGGCAAACCTGCTTTCGGAAGCCAGCATTGCTGTACCGTTGGCGGCTTCCACCCGCGCCTCGGTGTTGAAAGAACTGGTCAATTTGGCCGAGCAGTCCTGGCAAGTCTACGATCCTGAAGCCATTCTCGAAGCCGTTCGCCAACGCGAGGAAATGATGAGCACCGCCCTGCCTTCCGGGGTTGCCATTCCCCATCCGCGCCGTCCTCTGCCTGCCGCCCTGGGTGAATCGGTGATGGCCTACGCGCGCACGGCTTCTGGCATCCCCTTCGGCGATCCCCAGGGTGGGCTGACCGACCTATTTTTCCTCGTCTGTTGCCGCGACGACCGGACGCATTTGCGTGTTCTCGCCCGTCTGACGCGCCTGTTCTTGCGGCCTGGCTTCCTCGAGGAGTTGCGCGCTGCTCAAACGCCCAGCGAATCGTGGGAGAAAATCGCTTCAGCCGAACAACAGTTATTGCAAGCGTGAATGGACCCGCAACAGCGTGCGTTGATTTCTGCTTTTCATGCCGCTGGCTTACGCTGTGTCGTGGCCGTGACGGGCGGCGGAACAGGAGCGGTATCCTGGCTGCTGTCGGTGCCTGGCGGCTCCCGCAGCATTCTCGAAGTGATCGTGCCCTATGATGAAGGTAGCCTGGAGGAATTTTTAGGACAACGCCCCACCTCGTTCTGTTCGCCGGAGACGGCCCGCGTGATGGCCCGACGGGCGCGCGAACGCGCCCGCTGGCTGGCCCCAGGGCAAGCCGTGGCCGGCATCGCCTGCACTGCTAGCTTGCGTTCCGATCGTCCCAAGCACGGTGAGCACCGCTTTCACATCGCCATTCAAACAATTCAGCATACGTCTATTTATTCGCTGATACTCACCAAAGAAGCACGTTCGCGCGAAGAGGAAGAGCGCGTCCTCGACCTCGTTTTCCTCAACGCCTTGGCGGAATCACTGGATTTGGTCGAGCGCGTGGACGTGCCGTTGTTGCCGGGCGAAGCCGTTCACACGGAGAGACATCCCTCCGACGATGCCTTGGCCGCGCTCGAGGCGGGAAACCTCGCCGTCTTATGCATGGAGCGCGATGGACGGTTCTGCACGGAGGCCCCTCGACCGCAGGTGTTGTTGCCAGGTTCCTTCAACCCCCTTCACGCCGGCCACATAGGCTTGGCAGAGACGGCCGCCGAGCTGACAGGCTTCCCCTCAGCCTTCGAGCTAACGATCGTCAACGCCGACAAGCCGCCTTTGTCCGCCGAGGAGGCACGGTGCCGTTTGGCCCAATTTACGTGGAAAGCGCCTGTGTGGCTAACACGGGCGCCGACCTTTGCCGCCAAAGCCGAACTTTTCCCCGGAGTCATATTCGTTATCGGTGCCGATACGGCCGAGCGCATCCTCCAGCCGCGTTTTTATGGCGGCAGCGAAGACGATCTCGATCGAGCCATGAACGAGCTACGCCGCCGGAATTGTCGGTTCTTGGTGGCCGGCCGAGTCAACGCCGAAGGAAAGTTTATCGATCTTGATAGTCTGAATATACCGATGCAATACCGCGACCTATTCACTCCCATCCCCGCCAGCCGTTTCCGCATCGACCTATCATCGACGCAATTGCGCGGTTCCGGTTAGCGACGCTTCGCCGAAGCATCGTCGCGGATTTGCGCGAAGGGACTGCCATGCCGCCCAGGCGTACAAACCTGCACCGCGTATAGCGCAAACAATCGCCAAGGCGAGGAACAAGCAGTACACCACATGCTCTATCAGGAGCATTCCATGCCTCGCTGCGGCAGGGCCTTCGTGTCCTCGAAGACGGAGGGCCCACACCCAGTTGGCGAAGGGCTGGGCGGACGCGGCATATGGCGTTGGGGCCCTTTGGGACTAGATCAAGGGCCAGCGAGTGTAGTGAGCCGCCGGGTTTATCCTGGCAGCAGCGGCCGCGAGGATGAACCGCATCGCTCACTTGAGTTGCTTTACCAACCGCGAAATGGGTCTAACTTTTTTCCGCCAACCACAGCGGGACAACCATCCGTTTCGCTGCCGTCTCCTGCGAAGCGGTGAGCGCCGCCTTGTTCACGGCGATCACGTAAGCCTGCCCGGCATACGAATGGCAAAAGCGAAAACCCTGAAAACCGACTTGATATAGCCGCTGCTCAATCTCGCCGATGGGGAAATAATGAAAGCGCCCTCGCTTGGCTTCGCGCTGGAGCCAACGACCATAGGCCATCATCCGCAGTGCGTTGACGAGTGTTTTCGCCGGCTTGGAGAGGCGGAAGGCCAGCCGCAGCGACTTCCAGAAAATGGGCCAGAAGCGGACATTGGGCACATTGACGGAAAAGACCAACCGTCCGCCGGGCTTCAAGACCCGAAACATCTCGGCCAGCAAATGATTGTAAGCCTGATCGGTATAGCGGCCGGTGTGGGCATCACACGATTCGGCGTAGGAAATCGCCAGGCCCGAAACGATGCCGTCGAAGGTTTCGTCGGCAAATTGCGTCAGACCGGAACTAAAGTTGCCGACCAGAAAGCGGATCGGTGGTGTTTTGCCCGCCGCGGTCAGTTTCCGCCTCAGTTTGTCGATGGCCTCTGCATTGACGGCGTTGCAATCCACGGCGGTGATTTCGCCGATCTGGCCGCCGCTGCGCTGCCACAATGCCGCCGTCAATTGGCCGCAGCCGCAGCCGAGATCCAACCAATGTTCCCCTGGTTGGATGTCGAGCCAGCGAGCAGTGTCTTGCAAAAGCTCCTGATAGGGCAGGGCCAACCGCTGGTCCCAGAAAGCCTGGGCGCATTGCTGGTCGAGCCAGTAATTCTTGTCCTGCTGTGCCATGTCTTCACCCGTTCCTTTAAGCGCTCCAGGCCGATGCCATGCCGAGCAGCTCAGCGCAAATATCGTGGTTCAAAATCTGCTCCAGCAAGGCCAGAGCACGCGCGACGGTAGCTCCATCCATGACGCGATGATCGTAAATGATGCGCACCATTACCGTCCCCTCTTCGTCAATGACACCGTAATTGAGCGTGGATGTCAAAGGCGAGAGCGGATGCAGCGATTCTGAGCCGAGACCGGAATAGACGCTGAGGCCAAAAGTCCCCATACGCTTGGCGCGTTTGTGACCCGATTGGTTCAGGCCGAGCCACCAAAAGAAGCGGCGAAGCGGACGGGGAAAGCGGCTGACCAGCAAGCCACGGCGAAACAGTCCGATCTCCTCTAGCGGCGCTTCCTTCGTAATGCCGTATGGCCTCGTCCAATGCCGTCAGCGTTTGCGTTTCCGGGCTGCGGAAATGGCCGAAGAAGACTGCATCTTCTTTTCGGTATCGCCGTTCAAAGGCCACTGAGGCGATGCTGTAGGGATGCTCATAAAGCCGGGCGTATGGGAAAGACATATAGGCGCGGCGAAAGTGCGGCACTTCCAAGGCCATACGGCCAAAGCCCTTCAAAAAGAGCGCACACCAACTGATGCGGCTAGCCGCTCGCTTGCGAGCATCGCACAAGGGGTGTAGGTTCATCAGACGCTGGACGGGCACGCTGGGAATGCGTTGTGCGAAATGGAGCAAATCACAAATGAGGCGGCGCGGCAAGGAGAGAGGGACCGTTTTACCTTCGTTTGCCATCATGGCTCTCTACTCCGGATCACCAGCCATGCCCCGCTTGCTTGTCATCGGCAATCTGCCGTGCTTGGGTTAGCTTATTGAATCACTTTTGCCGTTCCCGTTTTACTGAAAAGGATGACTTTAGGGGAAATGACGGTTTTGTCCGATCCCGTCCCAAAGGATACGACGGAGGGAAAAAATCGCTGGTCGTAAGTGGCATCTGTTCGTGGATACGCTGGGGCTATGCTGGGCACGGGGGGATTTGACATTATTTTCTCTTTCCCCCCCACCCCAACCCTCCCCCACAAGGGGGGAGGGAGAACAAAGCTCCCTCCCCCCTTGTGGGGGAGGGAGAACAAAGCTCCCTCCCCCCTTGTGGGGGAGGG
>Ga0078972_1009958_pt1 | contig 15945 bp, 11 predicted proteins | sample YelNatPaOPGAMG01_FD_67568 | JGI IMG/M metagenome (GOLD analysis project Ga0078972, IMG submission 67568) | Hot spring thermophilic microbial communities from Obsidian Pool, Yellowstone National Park, USA - OP-RAMG-01 (SPADES assembly) (version 2) | ecosystem: Environmental > Aquatic > Thermal...
ATAACCAAAAAACCGGCAATGTCCGGTTTTTTGGTTATCTAGCTAGATTGCATAGACAAAACGCCAATATCAAGATAAAATCTTTTATAGAAACTGTTGCTAATTTATTTTTTAGCTTATTTAAGCCAAAAGTTTTCTAGCAAAGGATAGTTTTATCTAAATTTTTAAACGGGGCAAAAAAGTATGAGCAAAATCTTTCGTCGAATTCTTTTTTGGCTTCTATTCTTGCTCTTTTTGATCACGGCGATTATTACTATTCTCTTTTCTCAAGGCTATCGCTTTGACCAGAAAAAAATGATATTTGTTCACAGCGGCGCTATCACGGTGAAGTCTTTACCTGCCAGCGTCAATATTTCTCTAAACGGAAAACCGCAGTCTGGGAAAAGTCTTGACATCATCAACAACTCAATAACCATCGGGGGTTTAAGACCTGGAAATTATCGTATCCAGGCGAGTCTGCCTGGTTATAGCCGCTGGGAAAAGAATGTCGAAGTACACAGCGGCGTTTCAACGGAATTTTGGAATGTTATTCTTGTCCCCCAAAATATCAAAATAAACGAACTCCAAAGTCAGAAAGTTGGCCGCTTTTTTCCATCTCCCTTTGGCAAAAAAATAGCCTATTCCGAAGAACTTGAAAAAGGAATTTCTCTTTGGGTAATTGATTTCAAAAAAAATGAAAACCAGCTTGTTTTTTCCGAAAATAATGCTACTTTTTCAAAAGATAAGCTTGAGAATCTGGAATGGAATTCAAAAGAAGAATTGATTCTTGCTCCCGTAATCCGCAACAATCAAAATGATTATCTTATTGCCAGTTCCGAAGGAAATACTGATCCTTTGTTTTTATCGGAAATGACAAAATTTAAAGATATTCAAAATGCTCGGTGGAGTCCAAAAGACAAAAATGTTGTTTATTTTTTAGCCAAAGGAGATGATAAAATAAATAATCTTTACTCTTTCAATCTTGAAAGCCAGGCGCTTAATCTCGTTATTCCAGAAATATCTATTTATGATATTTCTCAAAACTCAATTTATTTTCTCAAAAAAAATAATATTCTCTTCAAAAGCGATTTGGATGGCAATCGCATTGAACAAGTCAGTAATCGCCCTTTCACAGATTCAGAGCCTGGGGAAAAATCTCGAATGATTGTTTATGACGAAAATAGACAAGTTTTTATTTCCGAAGACGGCAGGCTTTTTGTTCATAACAACGGAAAAAATGATCTTCTTCAAAAGATTGGCGATGGAATTATGGGCGCTCAATTTTCCGACGACGGGAAGAAGCTTCTTTTCTGGAGTAACTATGAGATAAAGGTTATGTTTCTTCGTCCCTGGGAAGTTCAGCCTTATCGCGATGAAAATGAAATTCAGACCGTTGTTAGGCTCTCCACTCCTATTGATAATGTTTTTTGGTTTCGCGACTACGAGCATGTTTTCTTTTCTGCAAAAAATAAAATCAAGCTTATCGAGCTTGATCCTCGCGATCGAAGAATTTGTCTTGATATTTTCGAAAATAATCTTGATGAATTTTCCGCCACTTATGATATTGGAAATGGATACTATTTTTTCACAAAAGATACAGGAAATGAAGAAAGGAAAATTTTCTATTTTATTCTACCAGAAAAAACAGGTCTTTTTTGAATAAAGCTCCCCGAGTTTACCTGCCTACCGACAGGCAGGTCTCTCCCGTAGGGCTAGAGGCGTTGCCGGTAGGCGCAGTTATGTTCTGCATAATGCATAAGGAGATAAAAAACTAAATTTTGATAATCAATTAAGCGCACAAATGTTCTTTTATTTGCCCTATCCCAAAGACCTAACTCTCTCTAAAAATTGCTTCTTTGGAATTTATCTAAAAAAACATTTTTTACAGACTTATATGTCTATTTTTTTAAGGCAAAGTTTTGCTAAGTAATAGGCTGAAATAAACTTTGCACCCCAATTTTGACTTTTAATCTTTGACTTTCTATAATAATTCAGTATGAGCGCTACTCTCTATCGCAAATATCGCCCGGCCACTTTTTCTGAGGTCATTGGACAAAAACACGTTGTTCGAACTCTTCAAAACGCGGTAAAATCCGGCCGAATTGGACAAGCTTATCTTTTTGCCGGTCCGCGCGGAACGGGGAAAACTTCCCTTGCCCGTATTTTTGCAAAGACTATCAACTGCGCCGCTAACTTGGAAACCGAATTTCCAAGTGGTGAGCCCTGTCTCAAATGCGAATCGTGCAAGACTATAAGCGACGGCCGCGCTCTTGATATCATTGAAATTGACGCTGCTTCTCATCGAGGCATAGAAAATATCCGAGAGCTCAGAGAAACTGTCAAACTTCCGCCCGGTATTCTCAAGTACAAGGTGTATATTATTGATGAAGTTCATATGCTTACTGGTGAAGCTTTTAATGCCCTCCTCAAAACCCTTGAAGAACCGCCGGCGCATGTGGTATTCATTTTAGCCACTACTGAAGTCCACAGAATTCCCGAAACGATTCTCTCTCGCGTCCAGCGTTTTGACTTCACCAGACTTACGGTTGAAGAAATAATTAAAAGACTTGAAGAACTCGCTAAACTGGAAAAAGTGAAAGTGGATCGCGAAGCGCTTGAAATCATCGCTACTCACTCCGAAGGCGGAATGCGAAACGCCGAAAGCCTACTAGGACAGATTATCGCCCTTGAGGACAAAAAAATCACCACCAAAGAAGTAGAATTTCTTCTCGGAACAATTTCTGAAAAAGAACTGACCGATTTCGTCAGCGCGGTAATTGAAAATGATATTTCTCAAGTTTTTTCAAAAATCAACGATCTTCGTGAAGCCGGGGTTGATTTCAAAAATTTCGGTAAATCACTCCTAAATTACCTTCGGCAGATGCTAGTTATGAAGATAAACCCGGAATTGGGCAAAAAGTTATCCTTTGAGCTGACCAAAGAAAGACTTGAGAAAATAAATAGGCAGATTGAGAAAATTGAGCTTGATCAAACTCTTGAACTAATCAACATTCTTCAGGAAAATATGGAAAAATTTAAATCCGGTCCTATTCCTCAGCTCTATCTCGAAGTCAGCCTGGCCAAAATCGCTTTTAGACGTCCGACGTCTAAAACATTAGAACTTGAAAATACCAAAGAAAAGACAGAAAAAAAGAGCGAGTCCTTTAGACGTCCGACGTCCTTTAGATGTCCGACGTCTAAGGCGCCCATAGCGACGAACAATGGTGATTTTGACCTTATTTTTTCCAATTGGCACCAAATTATAGAGGCTCTTAAGGAATATAACCATTCCCTTTCTTCTGTGCTGAAGATGTCTCGGCCAATGCTGATTGATGGAAACTATTTGATTCTCAAGACAAAATATTCCTTTTATAACGAGAAAATAGCCGAGACTCAAAATCGATTGACAATTGAAAAAACGATTGATAAGCTAACTGGCGTTAGTTTGAAAGTGAAAGCCCTTACCGAAAAAGAATTTTCCGAGCAATATCCTGATTTCAAAGAGGAAAAAAGTCTTCTTGAGGAGGCAGTGGATATTTTTGGCGGGAGAATTATAAAGGAATAAATTGCAACCAAGTGGAAAGGTATTCCCATCCCGACTTGTTGAGATGATTTAAGACCTAGATGAATTATGTTTATATAAGAAAACCCAGAAGAGAAGTTGTATGAGGAGAGGTTATATGAGGAGAGGTTGTATGAGGACAGGCTAGCAATCTAGATAATAGACTACTCAGATATAATTCCAACAAAGTCAAATCAATTGAAAATAAAAGCCCTTGGGAATAGTTTATCACAAAAAAATTGAAAATAGATCATTAGTAGTAAAACTATGAAAAGTATTTAAAATCTTTAAAAAATAAGAATTACATAAAAAGAGAAAATCATTCGGGGATCGTCTAATGGTAGGACAGCGGCCTTTGGAGCCGTTAATCGGGGTTCGAATCCCTGTCCCCGAGCAATTAATAAATAAAGACTTGTCGAGACATTTCGTAGGTTCGAATCCTACCGTCCTAGCCCGTTTTCTTTGCTCTTCTCTATCGCTTACCCCCAAAACCCAATTTATATTTTCAACAACTAAAAACCCAAAATCATGCAAAAAAATTCTTCCGGCTTTACTATGATCGTTCTTCTGGTAGCCGTTTTTATTGTATCTCTTCTTTTTATTTATTCAATGAACAAACTTTATTTTAGACAGTCGAAGGAAATGCAAGAAAATGATCTTCCGGAAAATAATGTCAATCAGCCGGTAACTCTTCCTAACGCTCAAAATCAAGTGGACGCTGTTAGAAACCGAATGAATGAAATTCAGAATGATTACAACAAAAAATTGAATGAGGCTTCACCGGAAAAGTAAGAGCGGTACTGCAAACAACTTTTGAATCTTGAAAATTCAACAGGAGTTGCGCCGTATAAAAATGCCTTATAAAAGCAATAAACCCAAAACTGCTCGCCCGCCGCAAAGGGCAAAACCTTAAAACAAATAAATGGATTCCGAATTAAAAGAAAAATTAGAAGCTCTTAAGCAAAAAATTGACGAAACCCACAGACTTACTGAGCGAACTTATAAAATAATCCTCTGGACAGCGATTGCCACCGCCGTTTTATTCTTCCTTCCCCTTCTTGCTCTTGCTTTCGTCATTCCCTATTTTCTGAAAACCCTGACAAGTATCACCGGATTATAAATCAGAGATTTAGAGAGAAATTTATAGAGAAAAAGAAAATACTTCAGTAATTTAATTTACTGAAGTGTTTTTGTTCGAGCGTTAAATGGCGCCGTCAGAATCCCCCTCAGCTCACTTGGTAATTCGGTGATTCTTTGGTGATGGTCACATCATGAACATGGCTTTCTTTGAGTCCCGCGCCCGAGATCCTAACAAATTTTGCTTTTTCGCGAAGCTCTTGCAAATTCACTGCTCCGCAATATCCCATTCCCGAACGAAGACCACCAACTAGTTGATGAACGCTTTGCGCCAGTGGTCCCTTGGTCGGCACCCGTCCCTCAATTCCTTCCGGCACCAGCTTGGAAGCTTCGACTTTTCCTTGCCCATACCGATCAGCCGACCCATCGAGCATCGCTCCCAGCGATCCCATTCCCCGATAGAGCTTATAATTTCGTCCTTGGTATAAAATGGTCTCTCCCGGCGCTTCATCTGTTCCCGCAAAAAGGCTTCCAATCATAACCGCGCTGGCTCCCGCTGCCAAGGCTTTGACAATATCGCCGGAAAATTTGATGCCGCCGTCAGCAATCACCGGAATTTTGTGCCTGGCTGCCACCTTCACAACATTGAAAATAGCCGTCAGTTGAGGCATTCCCGCTCCGGAAACAATTCGGGTGGTACAAATTGAACCAGGACCGACTCCTACTTTCAGCGCGTCGGCTCCGGCTTTGATAAGATCTTCCGCTCCTTTAGCCGTAACGATGTTTCCCGCCGCTACCGGAAGATCAAAATTTTTTTTGATTTCGCGCAAAGTTTTGAGTACCGCTTCTGAATGACCGTGCGCCCGATCAATGCAAATCAAGTCCACCCCGGCTTTTTTGAGAAGTTCTACTCGTTCCAAAACATTCGGATTTGTCCCGACAGCCGCTCCGACCCGGAGCCTGCCTAAGCTATCTTTGGCAGCCCTTGGGTATTTGCGCTTTTTTTCAATATCCTTGATGGTAATCAGCCCCTTGAGAGTGTATTGCTTGTCCACAATGGGCAATTTTTCAATTTTGTGCTTATGCAAGATCTTTTTGGCTTGCTCCAAAGTGGTTTTTTCTTCAGCGGTGATCAACTTTTCTTTTGTCATTACATTTCGCACCAATCTTTTCATATTAGTCTCAAAGCGCAGATCTCGATTAGTGATGATGCCTACCAATTTGTTTTTTTTGTCTGTTACCGGAATTCCAGAAATACGATAGTAATCCATCAGTTTTTTTACTTCTCCAATGGTGGCATTGGGACGCACTGTTACCGGATCGACAATCATTCCGCTTTCCGATTTTTTCACTTTTTCCACTTCCGCCGCCTGCCGAGACGGGGATAAATTGCGATGAATAATTCCTATCCCGCCTTCTTGAGCAAGGGCAATAGCCAGCCGCGATTCAGTCACCGTATCCATCGCCGCCGAAAGAAGAGGGACATTGATTTTGATATTTTTGGTGATATAGGTGCTCACATCAACTTCTTCGGGAAGTACTGCTGACTTTTGGGGAACAAGAAGCACATCATCAAAAGTCAGTCCTTCAATTATATTTTTTTCTTTGAACATAATCTTTTGAATTTTATTTATAACAAAAGAAGCCCTCAAAATTTAGGCTTTATTCTTTTTTAAATTGTAATAATTTTCAGAAATTATGTCAAAAAGAAAGAGCCGGATCATTGATCTGGCTCACACAATGTAAATAAAAACCTGTATTATTGCTATTATTACTTTTCTACAATAAAATTGCAACATATGAAATTCGAGCAAGAAGTAGCGGAAAAAATAAAAAGTGGCAGTATTGTCGTCATCCCCACCGACACAATCTATGGCATTGCCGCTTCGGTCTGGTCTAAAAAAGCGGTTGAGAGAGCCTACCAAATTATGAATCGGCATCCTCAAAAGCCTTTTATTATTCTTATTAGCTCCCTGAAAGATCTGGTCTTATTTAAAGTAAAATTAGACCACTCAACCCAAAAAATTCTCCAAAAAATCTGGCCCGGAAAAGTGAGTGTGGTCTTGCCTGTCCCCTCCTCAAAATTTCACTATCTTCACCGCGGAACCAAAACTTTGGCCTTCAGAGTTCCTCAAAAACCAAGCTTGAGAAAACTCCTCGAATATACCGGACCCCTCGTTTCCTCAAGCGCCAACCCTCAGGGGAAAAGGCCAGCCGAGACAATTACCCAAGCTAAAAAATATTTCGGAAGAAAAATTGACTTTTATATTGGAAAAGGTAAAATAAAATCACTTCCCTCGACGCTGGTCAAAATAAGAAACGGTCAAATAAGTGTACTAAGAAAAGGAGCAGATCAAATTCCTAAAAATATTCTTCAAAAAAATAATCAGTAACTTTTCAAAAGATGAGAAAAATTTCAAATTGTGGCAAACCACACAACGAGGAAGAAGAAATTGATAATGAAGAAGAAAAAGAGGAAGAAATGAGTAGCTGTTGTTCTTGCCGCGGTTGCGGTCATTTTTGTGAATAAGTTTCTTGGTCTTAAAAACAAGCCTGTTATTTTTTGAAATAATTCTACACTAACTGCAACTCAAAGTAATTCAATTTTAGAACCCCGATAGCTAAAGAAGGCCAACGTAGATTTTTCGATAAGCTAGCTAAATTTAGCGAAAGGAGGTGATAAAAATGAAAAAAATGAATGCTTTAGATTGGATTGCCGTAATTTTGGTGATTGTCGGAGGTTTGAATTGGGGTTTGGTTGGATTATTCAAATTTGACCTGGTTGCCGCTATTTTCGGGGATATGTCTCTTCTTTCCAGAATAATTTATGATCTGGTTGGTTTGGCCGCTCTCTATATGATTTTCATGAAATTTTCGATGGCTGCGGAAAAAAACGAATAACGAAAAACGAAAATAAACTTAATATACGCCTTAAATATCTCTTCCTTTATTAGGTGGGACGGTTGTTTTTTGGATTAAAGATTTCGACACAATTCTCCGCTACGAACTGGAAGAGGTGAATAAATAAACATGAAACGATATTATTATTTAAAACAATACTTCAATACTACGTAGTATTGAAGTATTGTCTTGATTTTGTTTAAGACTAAAAATCGTAGAAAATTTCCAGCATACTCAAAGTATACTAAAATTGAAAGCTAGTATTTTGCGTCCCTATGAGGAGTCGAACCTCAATTTCAGGCTCCGGAGGCCTGCGCTTTATCCATTAAGCTATAGGGACAATATTAATATGCTTCAGTATATTAAATTACTGAAGTATTTTAATTTTCCTTCCAATTTTTAACCGCGCTCTAAATCCCCGAACGTAAGCTGGCAAGAGATTCATTTTTCTAACATCGAAGGTTAGGTTTCCCGCCAACTTTCTCTTCTCAATTTCTTATGATAGCTGATCGCAAAGCGATGGGCCTCGCTCATAATATTAACTAAAAGAGGCTTATTGTCAAAAATACTTTTCAATTTTCCAATTTTGGATTTGGGAATCTCTTCAGAAACAAGAAATTGGAAATTGGGAATTTTTCTGGTCGGTCCCTTAGCCACTGCCGCCACCGGAATATCCATTTTCAGCTCTTTTAAAACATTTTGCGCCATATTGAGATGCCCCCTGCCCCCGTCCAATAATATCAGATTTGGTTTTGGCCAATTGTGACTGAATCTTCTGCGCAAAACTTCCCGCATCATTGCCACATCGTCAATTCCAGAAACAGTTTTTATCTTGAATTTTCGATACTGAGATTTATCCGATTCATTTCCTAAAAATACCACCATCGAACCAACTGCATAATCTCCTCCAATATTGGAAATATCATAAGCCTCGATTCGGAGTCTTGACGAAGGTTCAACCTTCAGAATTCTGAAGGTTGAACCTTCGCCAGAAATAAGCGCCACATCCTGAATATGTTCCAGCGCAAAAACACGGTTGCGGGTTTCGGCCGCTTTTTCAAATTCGTTGCTCTTGGCATATTCTTTCATCTGCTTTTTGAGTTCGGAAATCAAATTTTTCTTTTTTCCTCGCAAAATCATTTCAACTCCGCGAATATTTTTGAGATAATCTTTTCTTGAAATCGCGCCGATGTGCGGACCGGGACACAAACCTATTTGGTGTTCAAAGCAACAATTTCGCGAAACTTGTTTGGCGCTATGATAGGGAAAAATTTTGCGAATCAGTTTCAAAGCAATTTCCAGCTGTTTCTTTGATGTATATGGCCCATAAGTTTTAGAAAAGCTTGGCTTTGAGGAATTTCGAGAGTTTCGCTTGAGAAAGGAAAAAGCCAAACTTTGATGAGATTTGGAAATTGGAAATTTTTGCAGTTCGGTTTTTCTCACAATTAGAACTCTAGGATATTTCTCTCTTGTAATTATCACATACGCAAAAGATTTGTCATCTTTACCCTCAACATTATATTTCGGCTGGTATTTTTTGATGAAACTGGCTTCCAAAATCAACGCTTCAAGCACCGAATCTGTTTGGTGAATTTTTATGTCGGCTATTTGGGACACCATCATAGGGGTCCGACCGCCTACCTCATCAGGCTGCGGTCGGACCCCTTTTTGAAAACCGCGAAAATAACTCCCCACCCGATCCTTGAGACTCGTTGCTTTTCCAATATAAAGAATTTTCCCTTGTTTATCACGAAATTCATAAACGCCGGGAGACTTGGGAAGCTTGGAAATTTTGGATTTTAGGTTGTTCTTATTCTCATTTGACATAACTTAAAAAATAATTTTCCGATACTTGATATTGGAAATGCTTATACTTTTTGCTTTGTTATCTCGCACTTAATGCGGGATCCAGTTATAAATCACAAATCTTAAATTTTCTGGGTTCTCACTTTTGCTGGGATGACAATAGAGAATCGTTTATTTTCCCAAAACTTCTTTTAAAAATCTCGCTGTGTAGCTTTCTTTCCAGTATTTCGCTACTTCTTCCGGCTCTCCAGTGACGACCACGCGGCCGCCGAGGTCTCCCCCTTCGGGACCGAGGTCAATAATCCAATCAGCGGTTTTAATAACATCTAGGTTATGTTCAATTACAATAACCGTATTCCCCGCATCGACCAAGCGATGCAAAACGTCCAGCAATTTTTTCACGTCGTCAAAATGAAGACCGGTTGTCGGCTCATCGAGAATATAAAGGGTATTTCCAGTTGCCCGCCGCGAAAGTTCGGAGGCTAATTTAATTCTTTGCGCCTCTCCGCCCGAAAGCGTTGTCGCCGCTTGTCCCAGACTAATGTATCCCAATCCTACCTCCTCTAAAACTTTAAGCGGCTCAAAAATTCGCGGGTAGTTTTCAAAAAATTCGCGCCCTTCTGAAACCGTCATTGCCAAAACATCAGCAATATTTTTTCCTTTGTATCTCACTTCAAGCGTTTCTCTATTATATCTCTTTCCTTTGCAAACATCGCAAGGCAAAAATACATCCGGCATAAATTGCATTTCTACTTTCAAAAATCCTTCGCCTCGGCAATTATCGCATCTTCCGCCGGCAATATTAAACGAAAACCTTCCCGGCCCATAGCCTCGTTTTCGCGCGTCTTTGGTCATCGCAAAAAGTTCTCGAATAGCCGTGAAAAAACCAACATAAGTCGCTGGATTGGACCGGGGCGTGCGTCCAATCGGCGATTGATCAATACTGATTACTTTGTCCACGTACTGGGCTCCCAGAATTTCTTTATGTCGACCGGGTCTTTCCAGAAAACGCCCACCTCCGCCAAAGCCTCGGCGGGTAAACATAATTTTTGAAGATAATCCCTTACCTAAAATATCTTCTACCAGCGTCGATTTTCCACTTCCTGAAACTCCTGTCACACAAATAAAAGTCTTGAGGGGAAACTCCACCGTTATATTTTTCAAATTATGCTCCGTTGCCCCTTTCACAACGAGCCACTTTTTGTTTTTCACTGGACGGCGAAACTTTGGCACTTCTATCTTGGCTTCCCCTCGCAAATACTTTCCGGTTATTGATTTTTTTTCTTTCTCTATATCTTCCACTCGACCTTGAGCCACAATTCCACCACCCCATCGCCCGGCTCCCGGTCCAATATCCACAATATGATCAGCTCTCCGAATAGTTTCCTCATCGTGTTCAATCACAATCACCGTGTTTCCCAAATCTCGAAGTTTTTGCAAAGTTTCAAGCAGTTTAGCATTATCCCGAGCATGGAGCCCAACGGAAGGCTCGTCAAGAATATACAAAACTCCTACCAATTGCGAGCCAATTTGGGAGGCGAGCCGAATTCTTTGGGTCTCTCCCCCCGCCAGAGTATTTGCCGAGCGAGCCAGAGTCAAATATCCCAAGCCGACATCCTCCAAAAATTGAAGGCGATTTTTCACTTCTTTCAATATTCTGTCAGCAATCATTTTTTCTCGCTCACTGAGTTTCAAGCTTTTGAAAAAATCCAGAGCTTCCGTGATACTCATTGCCGATATTTCAGAGATATTTACTCCTCGCCAATTAAGTTTTTTCTTCTTCAAATTAGCCGCTGGAGAAGATGAGGTTGATTCGCTCTTGTTGGATTGATTATCCTCAAAACTTTTTTGGAATTGAGACCGGTTTTCCCCTCCAATAGTAACCCACAAAACTTCTGGTTTGTATCTTGATCCCCGACAAACACTGCAGGGACTTTGGGACATATATTTTTCAATGTCTTCTCGCACTGCTTCCGAATCAGTTTTGAAATAGCGCTCTCTCAGAAAGCCCAAAATTCCATTCCAAGTGATATCAAATCGCCAAACGGCTCCGGTTTTGGTTCGAAAGCGAACTTCGATTTCATCCGGATCTTCGTTTCCAAAAAGAAGAATCTTGCGCTGTCTTTCAGAAAGATCACAAAAGCGAACATTGTCAGGAATACGATAATAATTCGTTACCGCCCGCAAAATCGAACCTTGGTAATTGTTGGGTTTATAACTCCAAGGCATAATGGCTCCTTCGGCAATCGTGCGAGTTTTATCCGGAACAATCAGATCAGGGTCAATTTCTTTTTTCGTCCCCAAACCTTCACACTCCGAACAAGCTCCCTGAGGACTATTGAAAGAAAAAAGTCGCGGCTCCAGTTCCGGAAAAACGATTTCTTCATGATCCGGACAAGCCAGGTTTTGGTTGAAAATAACCTCAAGGTTCGACATTGAGGAATTTGGCAAAGTTTGGCCTTGGAGAATTCCAAGAGCTCCGCTCGAGAAAGGGAAAGGTCGAACCTTGTTTAATGTCGAGCCTTTATTATTATTTGCAGATTTTATCTTCACTAAACCGTTTGACAATTTCAGCGCGCTCTCCACGCTCTCAAAAACGCGACTTAAATTTTTGTCATTTATTTCTACCGTATCAATCAAAATATCAATACTGTGTTTTTTGTATCTCGCCAGCGCTTTTCCCTTTTTGGCTTCCTCTTTTAGCTTCACTCTTCCACCGTCAATATAGGCTTCCTCAAAGCCGCGTTTCCACATTTCGGCAAGCAAAGCGGCATAATCGCCTTTTCGCTCGCGGACAATGGGAGACAATATCTCGATTTTCTGTAGATGTCCGACGTCTACAAGTTTAGACGTCGGACGTCTACAGTTAAAGTCAATAATTCTATCCACAATTTCGTCAATTGACATTTTGGTTATTTCTTTTTGGCAAATTGGACAGTGATATCGGCCAATTTTAGCATATAAAAGCCGCAAATAGTCATGAATTTCGGTTACCGTTCCCACCGTTGAGCGCGGGTTGTGCGACGAGGTTTTCTGGTCAATCGAGATGGCTGGACTCAAACCCTCAATAGAATCCACGTCTGGCTTTTCCATTTGCCCCAAAAACTGCCGGGCATAACTTGAAAGACTTTCCAGATACCGCCTTTGCCCCTCGGCAAAAATAGTATCAAAAGCGAGAGTCGATTTTCCTGACCCACTGATTCCGGTGAAAACAATAAATTTTCCTCGAGGAAGTTCGAGGTCAATGTTTTTTAGATTATGTTCGCGCGCTCCGCGAATAATTATCTTGTCCATAAGGCTGTGATGCTAATCAACGAATAGATTCTAATCTACGAATTGCTAATTTACGGATAAAAAACATTCGCGATTAGTTGATTGGCATTTATTAGTAGATTAGCATCTTTGTCATTCGTAGAAATACAAAAACTTGCCCCAAATTGACATATACAAACACCAGCCCATTTTGGTGCGGGGGGTTTCACTAATATAATACTATTGAGTTAATAAATCAATTTCAGTAAACTTTCCTCACTTCAACTGCAATTTCCGCAACTGAGCAATCTCATCTCGTATTACCGCCGCGCGCTCAAATTCCAGATTTCGAGCCGCCGCTTTCATTTCCATTTCTTTTTGCTTGATATACCCCGCTATATCTTCCAGTGACTCCAGCTTCACAAATTCGCGCGGGATTTCCGGCTTGAGTTCATGATCAACAATCGAGGCTATTCTCTTTTGAATAGTCTTGGGAGTAATGCAGTGTTTTTTGTTGTAATCCAACTGAATTTTCCGCCGACGGTTAGTCTCATCAATTGCTCGCTTCATCGAGCCGGTGATTTGGTCAGCGTATAAAATCACCCGCCCGGAGACATTTCTTGCCGCCCGGCCAATTGTTTGAATAAGCGAGGTTTCGGATCTCAAAAATCCTTCTTTGTCCGCGTCAAGAATCGCCACCAGCGAAACTTCTGGCAAATCCAGCCCTTCACGTAAAAGATTAACGCCAACAAGCACATCAAATTTCCCCCGCCGCAAATTTTCCAAAATTCTTACTCTCTCCAAAGTATCTACCTCGGAGTGCAAGTACTCTGATTTTATCTTGTTTTCCTTCAAGAATTCTGCTAGGTCCTCGGCCATTTTTTTGGTAAGGGTCGTAGCCAAAACTCTTTCTTTTTTAGCTACCACTTTTTGAATTTCAGAAATAACATCCTTTACTTGCCCTTTCGCAGGCTTCACTATCAATTCCGGATCAACCAAGCCAGTTGGCCGGATGATTTGTTCAACAACACCTCTCTTTTGAGAGGTCTCTCCAAAAGCTAGATTTTCCCTTGAAAGATTGACTTTTAAGCCTTTTTTCGCCGCTTCCCAACTTTTTGTGAGCTCGTATTTTCCCGGCGTCGCTGAGGTAAAAATCACCTGGTTTATCTTATCCTCAAATTCTGAAAATTTTAGCGGCCGATTGTCAAAAGCGCTCGGTAGGCGAAAGCCGTTGTCCACCAGCGCCTTTTTTCGAGCGTGGTCACCGTTGTACATTCCGTTGAGTTGGGGTACCGTTACATGCGACTCATCTATCACGATCAAAAAATTTTTCGACCCGCCCGCCTTATTATGCAAAGCGTTATGGGCGAGGAAATAATCAATCAGGGTATAAGGCGGTTCTCCTGCTCTGCGGCCGGTAAGATAACGGGAATAATTTTCAATTCCATTGCAGTATCGCATTCCTTCGAAGCCCCGCAGTCAATTGCTTGATTGCCTTGGGCTGATCGCCGGCGGGTTTGAATTTTGAAGATATTTTAAACTTCATTTTTCCCTTGACGAGAGCTTGGCTTTCGTCAGTTTATTCAAGTAAAGATTTTTCATCTTCCTTTCTCTCTTTGAAGTGCTTTGTATTTTCCCTAGCTAGTTCCGCATAATAGCTATTCCTAAATTCTTTGATAACTGGATTTGAATTGCACAACAAGTCACTCTTATATTTCCCAAGATAAAAAGAGTGGCTACACCATTTATAATTTTCCGCTGGAGCAATCCCATGAATCTCACTGTTGCAATTCACATATGTCGTGAGATAAAAAAGTTTCCCATTATCTTTGATGCCTACCACCTTAAACCGTCCCTGAAAAAGCGCTCCACTTCTTTTATACTTTTTATTAAAGTGCATAGTATAACTTGTTCCCAGCCGATGCATAAATTTTTCTATCCCATCTTCTTCTATTTGCTGAACTATGAAATGATAGTGATTGGGATTCAGGCAATATGCTACAAAATCAACCAGCGGCCTTTCCTGCTGAAGGCTCAACCTTCGGAATTCCGAAGGTTGAGCCTTCGGATTACTTCTTTGGAAATTGCGAAATTTGTCAATTAGGCCATCTTCAACATTATTTAGCAGGATAAGTGAATTAAAAAAGCGCCAATAATCGCTTTCGTCCTCAAAAATTTTCCGCTTGTCCACCCCGCGGTTATAAATATGATAATATTTTCCCTGAACCAATTTTATTCTCCTCATATGCATAATTATTGACGAAGGTTGAGCCTTCGTCAAGAAAGTGATATAGTGAAAGTATGTTCAAACGCGGAATCGCTACTTTTACCCTCGATTACGGCAAATGTCCGAAATGGCTGTTTGAGCGGATGGTGAAGCTGGGACGGGAGATGGCGCGCCTGATTGTCGCCGAATACGGGCCCGATGAATTTGTGAAACGGATTGCCGATCCGGTTTGGTTTCAAGCGCTCGGAACGGTGCTGGCTTTTGATTGGAACGCGTCGGGGCTCACCACTATTCTCACCGCCGCGCTCAAGGAAGCTATTCGAGGAGAAGAACAAGATTTGGGAATATATATCTGCGGCGGGAAAGGAAAAACTTCGCTCAAGACGCCGGAGCAAATTTCTCTTCTTGGCGCCCGGGCAGGACTTCCGCAAGAAAAAATAAATTCGCTGGAATATAATTCAAAAATGGCTGCCAAGGTGGATTCTTCGCTTGTCCAAGATGGATTTCAAATTTATCATCACTGCTTCTTTTTTTCCCGAAACGGCGTCTGGGCCGTTGTCCAACAGGGCATGAATGAAAAAAATGTGACAGCGCGACGTTATCACTGGTATTCTGATGAAATAAAAAGTCTGGTTATTGAGCCACATAAGGGAATAATCTCTGACGGGCAAGGCTTGGGACTGAATATGACGGCGAAAGAAAGCGAAAACACGCAAAAAATCAGCACCGAGCTGGTGCAAGGGAATTATTCAACGCTACTAAGAGATTTTAAGTTACTTAAGAAATATAGTACGCCGCAAAGCGATGTTATTTCTTTCGTGAAAACTCAACCTTTGTCAAAACGAAGGTTGAGCCTTCGTCAAGAATTTGTAGATTTAAAACTCTACGACCGCGATTTCAAAGTTTTGCCAGTTATTGCGGAAGACTTCACTAAGAGCAAATACCTGCAAAAAATTCTCTACGAAGTTTCAGAAATTAAACCGAAAAATTATGAGGAGTTGGTGTCGCTAAAAGGCGTCGGACCCAAAACCATTCGGGCACTGGCTCTCACAGCTGAAGTGATTTATGGCGCCAAGCCTTCCTACGAAGATCCAGCTCGCTATTCTTTTGCGCACGGCGGAAAAGACGCTATTCCCTATCC
>Ga0078972_1011413_pt1 | contig 15942 bp, 15 predicted proteins | sample YelNatPaOPGAMG01_FD_67568 | JGI IMG/M metagenome (GOLD analysis project Ga0078972, IMG submission 67568) | Hot spring thermophilic microbial communities from Obsidian Pool, Yellowstone National Park, USA - OP-RAMG-01 (SPADES assembly) (version 2) | ecosystem: Environmental > Aquatic > Thermal...
CCATCGATGTGGCGTACCGGTTTTTTTCCACGCCGAAGCGCTCGTTCATCGTCGCCGACGCGCCGGGGCACGAGCAGTACACGCGCAATATGGCGGTGGCGGCGAGCACGGCGGACTGCGCGGTGGTGCTGGTCGATGCACGCAAGGGAGTGCTGACGCAAACGCGGCGCCATAGTCGCATCCTGGCGCTCATGGGCGTGCGCCGGGTGCTGCTGGCGGTGAACAAAATGGACTTGGTGGCGTGGAACGCAGAACGCTTTGCCGCCATCGCGCAAGACTATGCCGCGCTGGCCGAGGCGCTGGGGTTGACGGTGCAGGCGGTGCCGCTGTCGGCGCTGTCGGGCGACAACCTGACCACGCGCAGTACGCACACGCCTTGGTACGACGGCCCCACTCTGCTCGACTGGCTGGAGGCCGCGCCCACGGCGCAGGCGCTGGATGCGGCACCGCTGCGGCTGCCGGTGCAGCTGGTGCTGCGGCCCAACGCCGAGTTCCGCGGGTATTGCGGCACGGTGGTGCAGGGCACGGTGCGCGCGGGCGACCGGCTGGTGGTGCAGCCCTCCGGCGTAACGGCGACGGTGCAGTCGGTGCGCATCGGCTTCGACGAGGTGCCGGCAGCCGGCGCGGGCGATGCGGTTTGCGTGACCCTGCAGGAAGAGCGCGACATCAGTCGCGGCGACGTGCTGGCAGCCGCCGACGCGCCGCTGGAGCAGGCCGAGCAATTCCACGCGCACGTGGTGTGGGTGGGCGAGCAGCCGCTGCTGCCCGGGCGGCCTTACTGGCTGAAGCTGCACCATCGTACCGTCGGCGCGGTGGTGACAAGTATCCGCCACCAGATCGACGTGGACACGGGCACGCATCTGTCGGCGCGCGAGCTGGCGATGAACGGCATCGCCGCGGTGCACGTGAGCGTGGACCGGCCGCTGCCGTTTGCGCCTTACGCGGACCACCGCGATCTGGGCGGCTTCATCCTCATCGACCGGCTGACGCAAGCCACCGTGGGCGCAGGCATGATCGACTTTGCGCTGCGCCGCGACCACAACCTGCACTGGCAGGCGCTGGCGGTGGACAAGGCCGCACGCGCGTCGATCAAGCACCAGACGCCCAAATGCCTGTGGTTCACCGGATTGTCGGGTTCGGGCAAGAGCACGCTGGCCAACCTGCTGGAAAAGCGGCTGCACGCGCAGGGCCGCCACACCTACGTGCTCGACGGCGACAACGTGCGTCACGGGCTGAACCGCGACCTGGGGTTCACCGAAGCCGACCGGGTGGAAAACATCCGCCGTGTGGCCGAGGTGGCGCGGCTGATGGTCGATGCCGGGCTGATCGTCATCGTCGCATTCATATCGCCGTTCCGCGCCGAGCGCGAGTTCGCGCGCAGCCTGTTCGCGCCCGGCGAGTTCGTCGAGGTGTTCGTCGATACGCCGCTGCAGGAGTGCGAGCGGCGCGACCCCAAGGGGCTGTACGCCAAGGCGCGGCGCGGGGAAATTCCGGCGTTCACCGGCGTTTCCAGCCCGTACGAAGCGCCGCTGCAGCCGGAGTTTCACCTGCGCACCGGCGAGCACAGCGCGCAGGCGCTGGCCGAACAGCTCGCGCAAGCGCTGTGATGCCGATGCAGGCGGCCTACGCCGCGGCGGGCGCCGCGACCGGCTTGCTCGTCGGGCTGACCGGGGTGGGCGGCGGCGCGCTGATGACGCCGTTGCTGTTGTTTCTCGGCGTACCTGCAGCAGTGGCAGTGGCGACCGACTTGTGGTTTGCCGCGCTGACCAAACTCGCGGCGATTGCCAGCCACCGGCGGCACACCGTGATCGACTGGCCGGTGGTGCGGCGGTTGTGGCTGGGCAGCGTGCCGGTGGCGCTGGCCGTGGCGCTGTTGGCGACGGCCGGGGCGCGCGTCGGCAAAGTAGCCTGGCTGTCGCAGGCGGTGGGCGCGATGGTGTGCTTGGCCGCGCTCGGTCTGCTCCTCGGCCCGAAAGCGTTGCGCCGGCTGGCCGCCACCCCGGCGCAGGCAGATCCCCTACGCGGGCAGGCGGCTTTGACGGTGGCCGCCGGCGCGTTGATCGGCGGCGCGGTGGCGCTCACTTCGGTGGGCGCGGGCACGCTGGGCAGCGTGCTGCTGCTCGCGCTGTACCCGCAACGGTTGAATACGCACCGCCTGGTCATGGCCGACCTGGTACACGCCACCGGGCTGGCGGCCATCGCCGGGCTGACCTACGCCGCAGGCAGCCTGGTCGATTGGCGCATGCTGGGCTGGCTGCTCGCGGGCTCGCTGCCCGCAGCCGTGCTCGGCAGCCATCTGGCCGGGCGCCTGCCGGCACGCAAACTGCAGGTGGGCTTGGCTGCCGTGCTGTTGCTGGTCGGCGGCAAAGCAGCGCTGGGCTGAAACGCGGCGCGCAAGGCTGCACGTAACATGACGGGCTGGTTCGTCCCTCGCCTCGTCTCATGTCCGTGCTTGAAATGGGTTTTGCCGATCTGGCAGGCAGTTTGCGCGCCTGGAGGTTGTGGACGTTGCTCGGCTGGCTGGAAATCCGCCAGCGTTACGCCCGCTCCAAGCTCGGGCCATTTTGGCTGACGGTGAGCATGGGAGTGCTGGTGGGCGCGCTGGGCGTGGTCTACGGCACCTTGTTCGGACAAAAGCTCACCGACTATCTGCCGATGGTCGCCATCGGGCTGGTGACCTGGACGCTGTTTTCCAGCACGGTCAACGAAGGCAGCATGGCGTACATCAACAGTTCCAGTTATATCCGCCAGGTGAACACGCCGCGGCTGGTCTACGTGCTGCAAGTGGGCTGGCGCAATCTGGTGATCTTCGCGCACAACTTCGTCATCGTCGCCGTGGTGCTGGGGATTTTCGGCGTCAAAAGCTGGCTGACGTTGCCGCTGGTCATTCCCGGGATTTTGCTGTTGCTCGCCAATGCATTGTGGATGGGGATGATCGCCGGGCTGCTGTCGGCGAGGTTTCGTGACTTTCCGCAAATCATCGCCGCGCTGCTGCAGGTGGCGTTTTACGTCACGCCGATTTTGTTCCACGGCGCGATGCTGTCGCAGCAACACCGCTGGATCGTCACTTTCAATCCATTGGCGTACCTCATCGACGTGGTGCGGCAGCCGCTGGTGGGCGTCGAGCCGCCGGCATCGACCTGGACGATCACCGTGGGCATGGCGCTGGGCGGCGGGCTGCTGGCGCTGTGGATGACCGGGCGCTATCACAAGCGCATCCCGTATTGGGTTTGAACTCGCATCGACCATGAACGCCTCGATCCGCCTGCACCAGGTCTGCCTGGACTTGCCGATTTTCGACGTCTCGGCGCAATCGCTGAAAAAACGGGTGATGCGCCTGGGACGGCGCAACCGCATCGCCGAAGACAACACCGGCGTGGTCGTCGTGCGCTCGCTCGACGGTGTCAGCCTGGAATTGCAGCCGGGCGACCGGCTGGGGTTGATCGGGCACAACGGTGCAGGCAAGTCCAGCCTGCTGCGGGTTTTGGCCGGCATTTATTCGCCAACGGCCGGAACGGTCGAAGTGCATGGCCGCGCCGTGCCTTTGCTCGACATCAACCTCGGCATGGACGATCAGTCCACCGGACGGCAGAACATTCGCCTGCGTGGCCTGCTGCTGGGCATGGGCGATGACGAGATTCGTGCCAAAACGCAGGACATCGCCGACTTCACCGAGCTGGGCGATTATCTGGATCTGCCGCTGCGCACGTATTCGAGCGGCATGCGGCTGCGGCTGGCGTTTGCCATCGCCACGGCGGTGGACGCCGACATTCTGCTGCTCGACGAGGTGATCGGCGTGGGCGACGCCAGCTTCCAGGACAAGGCCGCCCGCCGCTTGGAACAGTTGCACGCCCGTGCCGAAATCGTCGTGCTGGCGATCCACGATGCCAAAGTCATCCGGCAGAGCTGCAACAAAACGTTGTGGCTCGACCGCGGCCGGGTGCGCGCATTCGGCGACGTCGAGTCGGTGCTCGACGCCTATTCGCGGCACGTCGCGGCTTGATCCGCGCCCGCCCTCACCGGCTGCTGCCCCGGCGGCCTCACTGCACCGGCAGCCGCACCTCGCCGTCTTGTTCGAAGGGAATGCGCAGCAGCGTCTGACCGATTTCCGCCGTGCCGTCGATGCGGTACGGCAGCCGGTCGCTCCCCGGCAGGGTCAGCAGTAGTTGCACCAGCGTCGGGCCGCTGACCGTCAGCCGCACCGGCAAACCCACGCGCCCTCCCGCGGGGATGGTGACCGGCGTGGTGCTGTGGCCCTGGCCGAGCATCGCCCCGCCCAGTTGCAGGGTGAAGTCGACGGACTGCAGCGGCAGCGCCAACGGCCCGGCGTTGCGCACCTGCAGCGTCATGTCGACAACGGCGTCGTTTCCTTCGATCGTCACTGCGTCGATCGACTGCAGCAGCACTTGCGGCGGTTGCGCCTGCGCGAATGCGGCCCCCGGCCATAGGGCCGCCAGACACAGGCCGAGCGCGCAGCGCCGCCGCGAGGCGTTCATCGGCACACTCAATGCCCGGCAAAATCCACCAGCGTGAACAGCGGCAGCCCGCTGTCGCGCAGCAGCTTGGAGCCGCCGAGTTCGGGCAGGTCGACGATGGCCGCGCCCTCGACCACGGCGCCGCCGAGTTTTTCGATCAGGCGCTTGCCGGCCATCATGGTGCCGCCGGTGGCGATGAGGTCGTCGATCAGCAGCACGGTGTCGCCCGGGCCGACCGCGTCGGTGTGCATTTCCACCGTGGCATTGCCGTATTCGAGCTCGTATTCCTCGGTGACGGTGGTGAACGGCAGTTTGCCTTTTTTGCGGATGGGCACGAAGCCCACGCCGAGTTCGTAGGCGACGACGGCGCCAAGGATGAAGCCGCGGGCGTCGATGCCGGCGACCACGTCCGGGCGCAGGTCGGGCGCCATGTAGCGGTGGACGAACTGGTCGATGAGCACGCGGAACACCCGCGGGTTTTGCAGCAGCGGGGTGATGTCGCGGAACTGCACACCCGGCTGCGGCCAGTCGGGCACGGTGCGGATGTGTTGCCGCAGGTAGTCGATGACGTTCATGGTGCGGCCTCTACAAGCGTCGGCTCGGCGCCGAAAACCTCATGGTACGAGGCGGCGGAGGCGCCCGACAGCACCGGAAACAGCACCAGCAGCCCCAGCCCCATCGGCAGCATCGCCAGCAGCGAAATCGGCAGCAGCAGCACGGTGAACACGGTGATCGGCGCGAGGTTGGCAAACCCGGCGCGCGCCGATAGTTTCACCGCGTCCCACGGCCGCACGCCGCCCAGCGCCACCAAGGTGTTGACGAACCAGAACGCCACGCTCAGCAGGTAGAGCACGAGCAGCAGCAGGAGCATCAAGGCCAGCATCGACCCGGCCATCGCCCCCATGCCCGCGGCCAGCCTCATTCCCGGCCCCATGCCCATGCCGTGGGTGAACGCCGTCAGACCGCCCAGGCCGATGCCGAGCATCGCCGCCAGCAGCACGACCACGACCGCGCCGATCACCCCGCCGAGCAGCAGCACCAGCAGCGACACCGTCAACAGCGCGCCGATGCGTGTGCGCCACACCTGCGCCGAAGCGGCGAGCGTGCCCTCGTCCTGCGGCTCGACCGGCATGCCCGGCGGGGTGATGGCCTGCGCCCGCGCCGCGCGCCGTCGCAGCGACGCGGCGAAAATCACCCCCAACGCCAGCAGCGGCAAGCTCAGCCACTGCGACAACAGCCCGCCCAGCGGCAGCCGCCCGAGCAGCCACAGCGCCGCGAGAAACGCTGCGGCCAGCCCCACCCACGGCAGCGGCGACTGGGTGAAACTGCGCCAGCCGTCACCCCACCAGCGCAAACCGGAGGCGGCGGGCACGCGGCGAAACGAAGGCATGGCAGAGAAATCGGTGGACATGGGTTTTCACGACGAACGCAAGGAACATTATCGGCGCGAAACTGGCAGGGCCCAAGCGCCCCAGCCGTTGCATCCACGCGCGCCCCTGCAGTGACGAGCGAACCCCGGAAAACGGCCAACCGCGGGATGACGAAGCGGCGTTTACCGTTCGATGTCCGCCCCCGCCCGCTTCACTTCTGCCCCGGCTGCAGCACCGTCGCGCCGGGCTGGCGCAGCAGTTGCGCCCATTCTTCGAGCTCGCGCGGCTCGCCGAACAAATAACCCTGCATGCTGCTCAAGCCCAGGCTGTGCAGCGCGGCGGCGCACTCGCGCGTTTCCACGCCTTCGGCGACGACGTGGATCGACAGCCGGCGCGAAAACTCCACCAGCGCGCGCACGATTTCGGCGTTGCGCAGGTCTTTGGTGATGTCCGAGGTGAAGCTGGCGGGAATTTTGATGTCGGTCGGGTCGAGGATTTTGAGGTATTCGAACGAGGCGTAGCCCTCGCCGAAGTCGTCCATCGCCACGCGCACCCCGGCGCGGCGCAGCGACTGCACGTTGCGCCCCACGCTGGGGAAGGCCGGGATCGCGCGGCGCTCGGTGACTTCGACCATCAGCCGCTCGGGCGCCCAGGAATAGCGCTGCATGGTGGTGTTGATGTGCTCGATCAGCGCCGGGTCGCCGATCTGGTCGGCCTCGATGTTGACCGACACATAGCCGTTCCACCCCGTCCAGTTCGACAGCACGCGGGCCTCGGACACCGCCTCCTCCATCACCCAGAAAAACAGCTCGCTGGTCTGCGCCGGGGTGAGCTGCGGCAAAAACATCAGCGGCGAATGGCGCTTGGGCGCGTCGTCGGCGCGCCAGCGAAACAGCACTTCCAGGCCGATGACCTGCCCGGACGGAAAGCTCACCTGCGGCTGGTAAACCAGCGCAGGCGAACCCGCCCCCGCATGCGCGGCAATTTCAGAAAAGACGTCGCGTTCCACGATGGCTGTGCCGCTGCAGGGTGAGGAGGAATCAGAGTGATTCCATCAGGTTAGCATGGGTTCTGCATCCTTCAAATGCGAATCAGCGCGCAGCGCGTTGTTGCGCCTTTGCGCGGCCGATTCGTCTGCACCAAGCAACACCTTGACTGCTCTTCGGCCTGAAGGCCGAAGATTCCCACTTCACAGAACCCAGCCAATGTCGCCTTACAGCAACACGGGACTTACAGACTCTCCATGGGCTGACACCGCAAGTCCTGCGGCCAAAATGTTGCGCGCTGCGTTGATGTCGCGGTCGTGGTGTGTGCCACATTCCGGGCACGTCCACTCCCGCACCGACAGCGGCATTGCGCCTTGGATATGGCCGCACGTCGAGCATCGCTTGCTGGAGGGATACCAGCGATCAATGCCGATCAGCGTGCGGCCGGCCCACTGCGCCTTATATTCCAACTGCCTGACGAACTCGGACCAGCTTGCATCGCTGATCGACGTCGAAAGACGGCGGTTGCGTTGCATGTTTTTCACGGCCAGCGTCTCCACGGCGATCACTTGGTTCTCGCTGACCAACCGGGTGGATAGCTTGTGCAGGAAGTCCCTGCGCGCGTCCGTGATATGCGCATGCAAGCGCGCAACCTTCAGCTTCAGCCTGGCTCGGTTCTTCGAGCCGAGCCTGGCCCTTGCCAGAGCCCGCTGGCGTCTGGCAAGACGCGCCTCGCAGTTACGAAACGCTTTTGGTGAGGCGATTTTCTCTCCTGTGGACAAGACGGCGAAATGGGTCAATCCCAAGTCGATGCCGATGCGCCCCGGCGCCTGCGGCTTGGGGTTGACGGTGTCGTCGCACAGGAGGGAGGCGAAGTACCGACCGGCTGCGTCGCGCGAGATCGTCACCGTGGTGAGCTTGGCCGCCTTTGGGATCGTGCGCGACCAGCGGATGTCCAGCGCCCCGTCCATTTTCGCCAGTCGCAGCTCGCGCCTGGCCGCATCCCAGCGAAAGGCGCTGGTGGTGTACTCGGCCGACTGCGGCCCGTCCTTGCGCTTGAACGACGGGTATCTCGCGCGCTTGGCAAAAAAGTTGGCAAAGGCCGTGTTCAGGTGCCGCAGCGCCTGCTGGACCGGAACGCTGCTGACATCGCCAAGCCAGGCGTGTTCGGGCGTCTTCTTGAGCGCTGTCAGCGCGGCGGAGGTTGCGTGATAGCCGACACGCTCCTGGCGCTGGAACCACGCATCGCTGCGCAGCCGCAGCATGTAGTTGTACGCAAAGCGCACGCACCCGAACGTGCGAGCCAGGACTTGCTCCTGCTCGGGCGTTGGGTAGAACCGAAAACGGTAGGCACGCTTGATGTCCATGTCTCACACTATACAATAGTTTCGTGTGAGATCAAAAACAAGTGCCGATCTCCGATCGGCGCTCCTTTCCTCCCCGCCCTGAACGGCGGGGTTTCTCGGAGCAACGGATGACCCGACCAGCCGCATCCGTCCCCCATCCCGCGCCGACGCCCTCTGCCCGCCCGCAGCGCGGCAGCGCCGCCGGCGGCCCGCACTACAGCGTGCGCTGCGCCGATGCGCAGGCGCATCACTTCGCCGTCGAGCTGCGCTTGGCCGACCCCGCGCCGGGCGGGCAGGAATTCTGGCTGCCGGTGTGGATTCCCGGCAGCTATCTGCTGCGCGAGTTCTCCCGCCACGTGCTGCGCGTGCAGGCGTGGTGCGGCGACAAGGCGGTGGCGATCGACAAAACCGCGAAAAACCGCTGGCGTGCCGCGCCTTGCCGCGGGCCGCTGACGCTGCGCTACACCGTCTACGCCTTCGACCTGTCGGTGCGCACCGCCTACCTCGACGACACGCGCGGGTTTTTCAACCCCAGCAGCCTACTGCTGGCGGCAAGCGGGCACGAGCACCTGCCGCACACGGTGCACCTGGCGCCGCCGCCCTTCGCGCCGCACTGGAGCGTGGCCACGACCCTGCCTGCGCTGGAGGTGGACGCCGCGGGCTTTGGCACGCGGCAGGCGGCGAACTACGCCGCGCTCATCGACCACCCGGTGGAAATGGGCGACTTGCTGCGGCTGACGTTTCGCGCCGGCGGCGCTGCGCACACCGTGGCGATCGCCTGCGGCCAGACGCTGCGCGGCGCGGTGGACGGCGCGCGGCTGGTGCGCGACCTCAAGCGGGTGTGCAGCGCGCAGATCGCGTTGTTCGAGCCGCAGCGCAAGCGCGCGCCGTTTGCGCAATACCTGTTCCTGGTCGCGCCCACCGCCGACGGCTACGGCGGCCTGGAGCACGCCGACAGCAGCGCGCTGATGTGTTCGCGCCGCAGCCTGCCGCACCCGCGCTGCAAAGACGCCGGCAGCGACTACCGCGACTTTCTCGGGCTGTGCAGCCACGAGTATTTCCATGCCTGGAACGTCAAGCGCATCAAGCCGCAGGCGTTCACCCCCTACGACCTGGAGCGCGAAAACCCCACCACCCTGCTCTGGCTGTTCGAGGGCTTCACCGCGTACTACGACGATCTGATGCTGCGCCGCGCCGGGCTGCTGAGCATGCAGCAATACCTCGACGGGCTGGCGCGCACCATCGCCGCGGTGTTGCGCACCGCCGGGCGCGAGGTGCAAAGCGTGGCCGAGGCCAGCCTGGACGCCTGGATCAAGTTCTACCGCCCCGACGAAAACACCGCCAACGCCACGGTGAGCTACTACCAGCTCGGCGCCCTGCTCGCGTTGTCGATCGACTTGCGCTTGCGGCAGCGCTGCGGCGCGAGCCTGGACGACGTCATGCGGCTGCTGTGGGCGCGTTACGGCCGCGACGACGCCGCGCTGCGCGCGCAAGGCGTGGCCGAAGACGCGCTGCCGGCGCTGCTGCGCGAAGTCGGCGGGCTGGATTGGCGCGGTTTTTTCCGCCGTCACGTCCACGGCTGCGAGCTGCCGCCGCTGCAAACCCAGCTTCGCGCGTTCGGCGTCACCTGGCTGACCGAAGCCGACAACGCCCTGGACGCGCTGGGGCTCGCCGTGCAGGAGCAGGCGGGCGGCTGGCTGAGCGTGCAGCGCGTGCGCCACGGCGGCTGGGCCGAGCGCGCCGGGCTGGCCGCAGGCGACGTGCTCGTCGCACTCAACGGCGAGCGCGCGCGCAAGGCGCTGATCGAGCGCGAACACGGCTTGGCGCGCCGCGGCGATGTCTGGCAGCTCACCAGCCTGCGGCAGGACCGGCTGCGGCAGACCGACACGCCGTGGTTCGCGCTGCCGCCGACGCGAGTGCAGCTGCGGCCAGCCGACAAACCCACTGCGGCGCAACGCAAGCGTCTGCGCGACTGGCTGGGCGAGGCGCCACGACGCACAGCGGCGAGTTAACCTGCGGTTTTCACGACACCCGGAGACACCGATGGATTCCACCCCGACAGACTCGCCCGTGCTCACTGCGACCCGCGGCGCGGTGGGCATCATCACCCTCAACCGCCCCAAGCAGCTCAACGCGCTGAACGACGCGCTGATGGACGCGCTGGCCGCCGCGCTCAAGGCCTTCGACGCCGATGCGCAGATCGGCTGCATCGTGCTCACCGGCAGCGACAAGGCGTTCGCCGCCGGCGCGGACATCGCGGCGATGGCGGAAAAAACCTTCCCCGAAACCTATACCGAAGACTTCATCACGCGTAACTGGGAGGCGGTGACGACCACGCGCAAGCCGGTGATCGCCGCGGTGCGCGGCTACTGCCTGGGCGGCGGCTGCGAGTTGGCGATGATGTGCGACACCATCGTCGCCGCAGACAACGCGCAGTTCGGCCAGCCGGAAATCAAAATCGGCATCATCCCCGGCGCCGGCGGCACGCAGCGGCTGACGCGCGCCATCGGCAAGGCCAAGGCGATGGATCTGGTGCTCACTGGCCGCATGATGGACGCGAACGAAGCCGAGCGCTGCGGGCTGGTGGCGCGCGTGGTGCCGCTGGAGCGCGCGCTCGACGAAGCCGTGGCGATGGCGCAAACCGTGTGCGCGTATTCGCGGCCTTCGGTGTTGCTGGCCAAGGAAAGCGTCAACCGCGCATTCGAAACCCCGCTGGCCGAGGGCCTGCGCTTCGAACGCCGGGTGTTCCAGGCGCTGTTCGCCACCGCCGACCAGAAAGAAGGCATGGCGGCGTTTCTGCAAAAACGCAAACCGCTTTTCAAGCAGCGTTGATGCGCTATACTGCGCGGCTTGTTTGCCCAAGGCGCTTTAGCTCAGTCGGTTAGAGCGACGGAATCATAATCCGCAGGTCCGGGGTTCGAGTCCCTGAAGCGCCACCAAAATTTGTAAGAGAAATCAAGGCCTTGCAGCGATGCAGGGCCTTTTTCACGTCTGGCGCCGTCAACCGCACGACGGCCACGAGACAGCGGAATCACTCAAGACTGCCCCGCACGAAGCTACGGTGCGAGTTGCGTGATGGTTGCACGTGCGGTTTCATGTCACTCGACATGCAACCAATGGGCGGCATCATGTCATCAACCCACGCATCGACCAACAAGGTCGCGCGTCACCGCGAGCGCATGCGTGCTGCGGGGCTGCGCCCTGTGCAGTTTTGGGTGCCGGACACCCGCTCGCCTGAGTTCACGGCACAGGTACGGCAGCAGTGCCAAAACCTCAAGGGCGACCCGGCAGAAGCCGACGTTTTGCGCTTCACCGAGGAGGCGGCAGCCCACGTTGAAGGTTGGATGCGACGCAGCGCGGCGATTTGGTCACGGTTTCCCTACACGGCGACTATGGCAAACCGTGCCCAGCCTTGGTCGTTCAATCCGACCTTTTTCATGGTGGACAAACTTTCGACGCTACCGCGCACCAAAATCAGCGAACCATTTGGCCGTCTCGATGAAGAGAGGATGAAGACGGTTGATCGGGCATTGCGACTGGTCGTCGGTGTGATCTGAGCCGCCGACGCCTTGTTCGTCAAACGATCTTGCGCTTTAGCGAAACCTTCGGTTTTCGCCACCCGCTCGAAGCCCACGACCAGGGCGCGCAGATCGCGGCCAGCGTCAACAGCCACCTGGCGCAGCGCGGCCTGCTGCTCAAGACCGGCGCCGTGGTCGATGCCACCCTGATTGCCGCGCCGAGCTCGAGCAGGAACAAAGAAGGTCGGCGCGACCCCGAGATGGTGAGCGGCGATGAGTCGCAGCCGCGAACGACGAAAAAAGGCAACCCATGGCACTTCGGCATGAAAGCGCGCATTGGCGTGGACGCTGATGGCGGCCTGGCGCACACCGTGGTGGGCCGCACGGCGGCCCACGCGCACGATGTCACACAAGCCGGCGCCTTGCTGCATGGTGAGGAAACGGACGTTTTTGCCGACTTCGGCTACCGCGGCGTGGAAAAGCGCGAGGAGGTGGTGCAAACCCATCCCGGCGTCGCCTGGCTGCAACACGGGAACGGCCCGAAAATCGGCCCAATCGGGTCAAAACACGGTGAACTCAGCACGAAATTCGACCATGATGTCACCATGTGGACATGGACGTATGAGTCTGCCTTTTGGCGGATGTTGGGCAGACCTTCCGTGATCTACCGTGTCATGAGGCAGAAGGTCTACATCGATGTAATCGCCGACGGTCGGCGGGATATGCCGTCGCTCTTGGCGCGTCGCCTGCTTGGGAATTGCTAAACTTTGCACTTTTCCCCGCCGTTTTCCGCTAGTCTGCGCGGCGCTGTGGTTGGGCCCTGGTGCTGCGCCGCCCGCCAGAGGATGGAGTCATGCGTCGTCCGCTTTCTTTGCTCGGTGTCGTGCTGCGCAATCTCGCTGCTGCCGGGCTGATCGCCGTCTGTCTGGCCTCTGCCGCGCTGGCGCAAACGGTCTACCCCGCAGGGAGTCTGCAGGGCCAGGCGCAGTTCGGCACGTTTCCGCAGGTGAGCATCAATTGCACCGACTACACCCTCGGCCCGGGGGTGCGGGTGCTCAGCGCGCAGCACCGCATCGTGCCGCTGCAGCAACTCGCCGGGGTGAACAGCCGGGTGGTGTTCCAGGTCGATGCGATGGGCAATGTGTTTCGCGTCTGGCTGATCCGGCCGCAGGATGCCGCGCAACTGCAGGTGCCGCAGGCGCCGGGGCAGTGCGGGCTGTTTTTCAGTGGCGCGCCCGCCTCGGGGGCCGCCAATCAGGGGCCATAGGCGCGATGAAAAAGGTTTACATCAAAACGTTCGGCTGCCAGATGAACGCGTACGACTCGGCCAAAATGGCCGACGTGCTCGGCGCAGCGCAAGGCTACACCCCGACCACCGACCCGGCCGAGGCCGACCTGATTCTGCTCAACACCTGCTCGATCCGCGAAAAAGCGCAGGAAAAAGTGTTCAGCGACTTGGGGCGGCTGCGCGAGCTCAAGGCGGACAAACCCGATCTGCTCATCGGCGTGGGCGGTTGCGTGGCCAGTCAGGAAGGGCAGGAGCTGGTCAGGCGCGCGCCTTACGTCGATCTGGTGTTCGGCCCGCAGACGCTGCACCGCCTGCCGCAGCTCATCGCCGAGCGCCGCGCGCAGGGCCGCGCGCAGGTGGACATCAGTTTTCCGGAAATCGAAAAGTTCGACAACCTGCCGCCGGCCCGCGTCGAAGGGCCGACGGCTTTCGTCTCGATCATGGAAGGCTGCAGCAAATACTGCAGCTACTGCGTCGTGCCGTACACCCGCGGCGAGGAAGTCTCGCGCCCGCTGGTGGACGTGCTCACCGAGGTGGCCGAGCTCGCGGCGCTGGGCGTGCGCGAAGTCACGCTGCTGGGGCAGAACGTCAACGCCTGGCGCGGCGGCGAAGGCGAGGATTTTGCATTTTTGCTCGACTGCGTGGCCGAGATCGACGGCATCGAGCGCATCCGCTACACCACCAGCCACCCCAAGGAATTCACCCAGCGGCTGATCGACGCCTACGGCCGCATCCCCAAGCTGGTCGGCCACGTGCACCTACCGGTGCAGCACGGCAGCGACCGCATTCTGGCGGCGATGAAACGCGGCTACACCGCGCTGGAGTTCAAGAGCATCGTGCGGCGGCTGCGCGCGGTGCGGCCGGGCATCGCCATCGGCTCGGATTTCATCGTCGGCTTTCCCGGCGAAACCGATGCCGACTTCGCGCTGCTGATGAAACTCGTCGACGACGTGCAGTTCGACGCCAGCTTCAGTTTCATTTTCAGCCCGCGGCCGGGCACGCCGGCGGCCAACTTGCCCGACGACACCACGGCCGAGGTCAAGCTGCAGCGGCTGCAAACGCTGCAGGCGCGCATCGACGAGTTTGCGCAGGCACGCAACCAGGCGATGGTCGGCACGGTGCAGCCCGTTCTGGTCGAGGGGCCGGGGCGGAAAAACCCGGTCGAACTGCAGGGCCGCACCGAGGACAACCGCATCGTGCACTTCGCCGGCGACACGCGGCTGATCGGGCAATTGCTGCCGGTGCGTATCACCACGGCGTACCCGCATGCGCTGCGCGGCGAAGTCTGCACCGGCCAAGCGCTGCACACCGCGGCGGCGTGACGTCCGCCACAGCGGCGCGCAAACCCGCCGGCGGCGGGCAGCGGCTCACTTGATCAGCAGCCGCAGACTGTCCCACGCCCGGCCGAAGATTCCGGCCTCGGGCACGGCCTTGATGACCTGCAGCGGGTAGGTGGCCAGCGGCTTACCGCTGATGCTCACGTCGAGCTGGCCGATGCGCTGCCCGGCGGCCAGCGGTGCCACCAGCGGGTCGGGACGCACGGCCTTGGTCTGGATGTCCTTGCCCATGCCGCGCGGCACGGTGATGACCACCGGCACCGTCGAGCCGAGCTCGGCCTTGTCGCTCGTACCTTTCCACACCGTGGCGGTGAGTACCGGCTTGCCGGGAGTGGCGAGCACGATGTCGTCGAAATTCTGGTAGCCCCAGTTGAGCAGCACCTGGCTTTCCTCGCCGCGGGCGCGCTCGCTGGGCGTGCCCATCACCACGGTGAGCAGACGCCGCGGGCCGTTGGGAAACTGCCGCAGCGCCGAAGTGATCATGCAGTAGCCGGCTTCGGCGGTGTAGCCGGTTTTCATGCCGTCGACCGACGGGTCGGTGAACAGCAGGCTGACGCGGTTGGGCTGGGTGATGTGGTTGTAGGTGAACTCCTTGACCTTGAAGTAGCGCGCGTAATCCTGCGGAAAGTCGCGGATGATGTGCGTGGCGATGACCGACAGGTCATACGCCGTGGTGTAGTGGCCGGGGTCGGGCAGGCCGGTGGGGTCCATGAAGTGCGTGCCTTTCAGGCCCCACTGCTGCGCCTGGCGGTTCATCATGGCGACGAAGGCGCTGGTCGAGCCCGCCACGGTCTGCGCCAGGGTCATCGCCGCGTCGTTGCCCGACTGCACGATCATGCCCAGCAGCAGGTCGTTGACCGACACCGGCACGCGCGGGTCGATGAACATGCGCGAACCGCCGGTTTTCCACGCCTCGGTCGACTCGGTGACCATCTGGTCAAGTTTGATCGTGCCCTCCTTGAGCGCCTTGAACGTGAGGTAAGCGGTCATCAGCTTGGTCAGCGACGCCGGGGCCTCCTGCTCGTGGGCGTTGTGCTCGGCGAGGATCTGGCCGCTGGTGAGATCGACCACGATCCAGGCACGGGCGTCGAGTTTGGGCGGCGGCACGGTGGCGAGCAGCGCCTGCATCGGCGTGAGCGGCGCAGCCGCCGCGCTGGCACTGGCCGCCGGGGCGGCAGCGGGCGCGGCAGCGGCCTGCGCCAAGGGCGACAGCGCGAGCGCACAGGCCGCGCCACAGGCAGCGAGCAAAGAGGTCAAATTCATGGGCAATCCTGATGTGAACGTCCGAAAAAAATCGACACCCTAGCAGCAGCCGCGCGGCTCAGGGGTGACGAAGTTTTGCCGCAACCGCGCTGCCAGTGGCGAGCGCGCATGCCGCAGCGATTCGACGCGGTCGCGCCGGCGCCTCGACGCCTGGCGCAAGACCGCTCCAGCCTAGAGTCCGTCGCGGCGAGAAGGTTCGCTCAAACCGGCGGTGGGCTGGCTTGGGCGCCATGCCAGCGGCACACCCAGTCGCGTAGCGGCACGAGCAGGCCGTGGAAAAAATGCCCGGCGCCGGGCCACACCACCACCGGCAACTGCTGCGGCCGCGCCCAGTCGAGTACCGCGGTCAGCGGCACCAC
>Ga0078972_1011414_pt1 | contig 15941 bp, 12 predicted proteins | sample YelNatPaOPGAMG01_FD_67568 | JGI IMG/M metagenome (GOLD analysis project Ga0078972, IMG submission 67568) | Hot spring thermophilic microbial communities from Obsidian Pool, Yellowstone National Park, USA - OP-RAMG-01 (SPADES assembly) (version 2) | ecosystem: Environmental > Aquatic > Thermal...
CTCAATTTTTACAGCTACTGAGGGAATTTTGTGGTGGTCCTAGGCAAGGCCCAACATTCCCAACCCCGGCTTAGAATGCGGAGAAGGGGAAGTGCGTGATTGCAAAGACTTCCATTAGCGCATTTTAACTTCATCGCCTCTCTACCCTCTTTCGGGATAGAAGCATGAGATTGTCCCTGTTCATTGTTTGAATTTTTTAATCTGTAAGGAGGTGGAAGGAATTTGTCAGACCTGAGCGGAGCAGAAGCGGAGGAGAAGCGGAGTTAACCCCTTCCAATCCTCATCAATAACTGTGTTGAGCTGAAGATAATTGAGCTGAATATAATCTTGTTGAGCTGAGCACCCCAGAAAGAGGCCAACTGGCTGAAATTTTTCCATTCCCGAGGCGATTGAGGGACCACTTTCCAGGGACCATTTTTTAGAGCAACTCAGCGCTTCCCACAATTCCCGGATTAAAACCCAGAATGAAACTGTGTCCCCGGGCAGGGTAAAGCTGCGAGTTAGATTGGGGGAACCCCAGCGGGAATGTGTTATTGCAAGACCTGACCCCGTTAGTCTTTGGGGACTGCGACCTCGGGAAGGAAAAGCTCGTCGCGGTCGTCATCATATTCGAAAATTTCCGCATAGCGGGCCCAGTCGATCAGGATGTCCAGCTGCTGTTCCGCATCCTGTGGGGACATGCGCTTTCTCAACAAATCGAGGAAGAAGGTGCGGGGAACCTTGTGGTTTGATTTGGATTGGAGCACGCGCAGGATTTGCTTTAAAGGGAGGACCTTTTCCAGAGCCAGTTCCTTGAAAAGTTCCTTCCGTTCCAGAACGTCAGCCTCGGCAAATTTTTTTCCGGCTTCGGTGAGCAGGAAGTCCCCTTTTTGCACCTCGGCCAGCCCCAGGATCTCGGAGGCTTCCACGATGGGAAGCAAGTCCTCTACGTCCATGAGCAGATCCTCCCCCAATTTGTAGAGATCAGCAGTGCCATTGAGATCATGCACAAGCTCGATCAAACCGGTTATCGAGCCCACGCTAACCTTGGGAAGGAGGGAGGGTTTTCTCTCCCGGAAAGGAATCTTTTCCAGGGGTTTCCCTGTGAGCAAGCCATAGGTTTGATCCACGAGTTCCAAAAATTCCTTCGATTTCTTGTCTCGCCAATGGGGAAGCTCCACCTTGATCTCCCGGATGATCCTTCCCGGATCTTTAGAGAGCAGAAGGACTCTATCTGCCAGATAAATGGCTTCCTCGATGCTGTGCGTGACCAGGATTATAGCCTTAGTGGGAATCTTGTCCTCGATCCAGAGCTCAATTAAGTCGTTTCTCAGGTTTTCCGCTGTGAGCACATCCAGAGCGGAGAAGGGCTCATCCAAAAGGAGAATATCGGGCTCCATGACCAGGGCCCGGGCAAAGCCCACCCTCTGTTTCATCCCTCCGGAAAGCTCCTTGGGATAAGCGTTCTCAAAACCATCCAGTCCGATGAGGTCGATAGCCTTCAATGCTTTTTCCTTCCGCACCTGGGGAGGAAGGCCCATCCCCTTCAGCCCCAGTTCTACGTTCTCTAAAACCGTGAGCCAGGGGAAAAGGGCAAAGTTCTGAAAAACCATGGAGACTCCAGGGTTTATGCCTTTGAGCTCCTGGCCTTTGTAGATAACCTTGCCTATTTTGGGCCTGATCAAACCGGCAATCACCCTGAGGATGGTGGATTTTCCTGACCCCGAAGGGCCAAGAAGCGCAAGGATTTCTCCCTCATCCAGGTAGAAGTTGACGTTATCTAGGACGTCCACCTCTCCTTCTGGAAAGGTAAAGCTGACCGTTATATTTTCTAACCTTAAGAGTTTCATCCCTTTCTCCCTTTAAGTGTACCTCTCTTCAGAAAGTTTGAAGAGTCTCTTCCAGAAAATGCGGTTAATTAAAACTACCATTAAGGCCATAGTTACGGTAGCGGCAGCCAGAAGGGCATTATTTCCAGAGGAAGTGGCCTCCGTGATCAGCGCTCCTAACCCCACTGTCTTGATCACCTTTCCTCCATAGACGATGTACTCGGAGACGATGCTGGCATTGAAAGCCCCTCCCATGGCAGTGATGCCCCCTGTGACCAGGTAAGGAAAAATTCCAGGAAAAATCAAATTCCTCCAGAGATCCCATTTCTTCAATCTGAGGATAGAGGCCGCCTCCAGAAGATCCTTCGGGATAGATGTGGCGCCGGCAATAATATTGAAAAGCAGATACCATTGAGTTCCCAAAAGCATTAAAAGAATACTGGCCAGGTTCAACCCTCCCGCCAGGTTGATTAATAGCAGAAGGACCACGGGGAAAAGCGCAGTGGCCGGAACGGAAGCCACAATTTGCACGATGGGTTGCAGAATTCGCGCTAGCCTGGGAGTAGTACCGATCTTTACTCCCACGGGCAGAGTCCAGAGGAGTCCAATGAGCACAGCCGAGGCTACTCTGGCTAAAGTGGCTAGAGCGGAGAGAAAAATTCTTCCCCAGCTGGAGAGAGGAAGCTTTAAAAAGAGGGAGAACAATCCCCAGAATCCGTAGAAAAGCAGGAAAATCAAAAGGGTCAGGAAGATGGCGTTCCTGAGTTTAACCCAGAAGGGGCTCCGCGTCTCCGGGACCTTCTTTTTCTCCCGTGCTCTAAAATAGCTGTCCAGCTTTTCGCTGAGGGGGCCCAAGACTCTTCCTCCTAAAAAGGAAAGGATACGGGATCGGCGATACCAGAGCAGGACAGTGGATTCTGAAGTCTCCTCCGCTTCCGTGAACTCTACTTTGAATTTTTGCACCCAGGAGGAAAGCGGCCTCCAGACAAGCTGATCTAAAAGGACGATCAGGGTAATGAGGGCGCCCAGGCCCCAAAGGATGTGCGCTACATCCCCCCTGAGGGAAGCCAGGGATAGGTAAGAGCCCAAACCCGGAAGGAGGAAATTCTGGTTCATCAGAGTGAACATCTCGCAGGCCATGAGGAAGAACCAGCCTCCAGCCACGGACATCATGGAGTTCCAGAGAAGCCCGATGGCGGAAAAGGGAAGCTCTAAATGCCAGAATCTCTGCCATTTGTTCAAACCTGTGATGTCTGCAGCTTCTCTCAATTCCCTGGGAATAGAGATCAAGGAATGATAAAAGCTGAAGACCATGTTCCAGGCCTGTCCTGTGAATATGAGAATAATAGAGGTAATTTCCAAGCCGATTCTGGAGTTGGGGAAAAGAGAGAGAACCCCCATGAAGACCGGAGGCAGAAAGGAAAGCACCGGTATTGATTGCAGGATATCCAGAAGGGGAACGAGGATTTTCTCTAATCTCTTGTTGTAGGCGGCGGTATAGCCGTAGACGATAGTGAAGAGAAAAGAGAGGCAATAAGCAAAAAACATGCGCAGGAGGGAAAAAAGGGAATAGAGGGGGAGCTTGGAGGGGGAAAGGTCAAAGGAGAGTGTCTGCTCTGGGCGGGTGTAATAGAAGTTCAGGGAGGAAATAGCGTAAATGAAGGCGATCAGAATGATCAGCAAGATGGCGTCGCCCAGGGAAAATTTGCGATAAAAGGTTAGAGGAGACCACGCTATCCGGGCCATCGCTCATGGTCCCCTTCTTTTCTTTTTTTGTCCATATATGAGGGAGAAAGCTGGATAACAGGCATTCTTCCTGGCCTCCTTCTGAGATTTTTCCGTTGGGTTCAGATACAAAGCAAGCATTACTTGGGTCACAATCGCCAGCGCTCATTTGTGGCTTTCTCCCTCCTTTCAAATTCAAAATTAAAAGGCTAAATCAATTTAAGTAACCACAAAGAGAAAGTCAACCCCCCTCAGGTCTTGCAATCACACAAACCTTGCTTGAAGTTCCTGTGCCAGGAGAAATTCTACAGATAGGGAGAGTTAGAGCGGGTTGCCGTCCGGCTGTAATAAATGATATGATGCAAGAGCAAAATTTTGTCATAAAAGGAATCAAAAGATAATGTCAATAGGAGGAACCTATGAAAGGTCTTAGCACCCAGGAAATAAGGAATGTCGTTTTACTCTCACATATGGGCGCCGGAAAAACTAGCCTGGTGGAGGGGCTGCTTTTTACTGCAGGAGCAGTTTCTCGTCTGGGAAGGGTGGAGGATGGGAATACAGTTTCCGACTTCGATGCCGAGGAAATCAGAAGGCACTGCTCCCTCCAGGCCACACCCCTCTATCTTTTCTGGGGCAATCATAAGGTTAACATCATCGATACCCCCGGGCTCCTGGACTTCATTGGAGAAATTCAGAGCGCTATTCGTGCTGTGGAAGGGGCGATCATGCTGGTTTCCGCCGTTTCTGGGGTGGAGGTAGGAACTGAACTTTACTGGCAGAACCTGGAAAGAAGGAACCTGCCCAGAGCCTTTTTCATTAACAAGATCGACAAGGAAAACACCGACTTTCAGAAGACCATGGCAGACCTGACCGAGGCCTTTGGCAAATCCGTGATCCCGGTGCAAATTCCCATGGGAAAAGAGGCCTCCTTTAAGGGTGTTTTGGACCTGCTTAAGATGAAAGCTCAGTATTTTCAGGAGCAGAGCGGGAAATTCGAAGAGAAGGAGATTCCCCAGGAACTTGTGAGAGAGGCAGAGAAAGCCAGAGAGAAGCTTCTGGAAGCCGTGACGGAGTCAGACGACGCCTTACTGGAGAAGTATTTGGAGGGTGAGGAAATCACCGAAGAGGAACTGAAGACCGGGCTAAGAAAGGCCATCAAAGAATGCAAGGTTTTTCCCGTTCTTGTAGGTTCCGCTACCAGAAACCAGGGGAGCGCTGCCCTCCTTGATTTTATCCTGGATTATTTCCCTTCCCCTCTGGATTTGGGAGAGATCCTGGCCACCGATCCCCGAAACAACTCCCAGGTTTCCCTCAAGGTGGATCCTCAGGGCCCGCTTGCCGCTTTAGTCTGGAAAACCATGGCCGACCCCTATGTGGGAAAAATCAACGTCCTTAAGGTGGTTTCCGGAACCCTGAGACCGGACAGCCGTGTTTGGAACTCCACCAGGGAAATGGAGGAAAGGATCGCCCAGCCCTTTTATTTAAGAGGTAAAACCCAGGAGGGAGCTCAGGAAATAATTGCAGGAGATATCGGAGCCGTTTCCAAGCTTACCGAGACCAAGACCGGGGACACCCTCTGCTTGAAGGAACAGCCTTTACTTCTTCCCCCGATAGAGTATCCCAAACCCGTGCTCTCTGCTGCCGTTAAACCTAAGTCCAAGGGGGATGAGGACAAAATTTCCAACGCTTTGACCCGTATGATGGAAGAGGACCCCACGATTGAGGTTTACAGGGATACCGAAGTAGGGCAGACCATCCTTTCCGGATTAGGACAGTCCCACTTAGAGGCAACTGTGGAAAGGATGAAGAGGAAATTTGGGGTAGATGTGATTTTAGAACCCCCCAAGGTGGCCTATAAAGAGACGATTCGCACCACCGTTCGCGCTGAAGGAAAGTACAAGAGGCAGACCGGGGGCCATGGCCAGTACGGACACTGCTTCCTGGAGATTTCTCCCCTGGAGCGGGGAAAGGGCTTCGAATTCGAGAACCGCATCGTAGGGGGAGTGATTCCCAAGCAATATATCCCGGCAGTGGAAAAGGGCGTGCGCGAGGCCATGGAGAAGGGGGTCCTGGCCGGATTTCCTGTAATTGATATCAAGGTGGCCGTTTACGACGGTTCCTATCATCCCGTGGACTCCTCGGAACTGGCCTTCAAGATTGCCTCTTCCATGGCCTTTAAAAAGGGAGCGGCTGAAGCTAAGCCCGTCCTCCTTGAGCCTGTTATGTCTGTTGAAGTACGCGTTCCGGAAGCATACATGGGCGATGTGATCTCGGATTTGAACTCCAAAAGAGGGCGGATCTTGGGGATGGAGGCCGTGGGGCGCACTCAGGTAATCAAGGCCTTAGTTCCTCTGGCGGAGATGCTTACCTACGCCAACGATCTCACTTCCATCACGCAGGGACGGGGCTATTACACCATGGAGTTTTCCCATTACGAGGAGGTCCCCACGCAGATCGCTGAGGGTATCATTGAGAAGGCGCAGAAGGAGAAGGAAGAGGAGAAGGAGTAAGGAAAATTTATCCTTAATACAAAATTCAGGGAAGGCCCTTGGGGGCCTTTCTTTTTTGGGCAGCCCTTTCCCTCCGCACCAAATAAAAAAATGGCAGGGAAAAACCTCCGGGCTACGGCTCCTTCAAAATAAGGGAAAGCACTGTAACAAATCTTCCCCTTCCGCATTTATATCAGTGAGAGGTGATGATCGTGAGAGAACTTGAAGGGGACAAATTGGAGGAGAGCTTAAGAGGAATCAAGTTTGAGGAAATCAAAAAAGAGGAGGTCCTGAAGAGAAAGGAAGATTTTAAAAGAAAAATCCTGGAATATTCAGGGGCCCTTCTTGAAAAAAGGAAGTCCATGGCGCTCAAAAGGAGAATTCTGGTTTCATCTCTGGCTCTGGTATGCGTTGCTCTGATAGCGACTTTGTTCCCGCTTTTAAATCTCTTCGAGAGCGCTCAGGCAAAGAGCGAAGCGTTAGGGCTGGTAAGAGAAATTTACCGAACCGAACCCATGAGGGTTAAGGTTGATTTAAAGAACAGAAGCGCTGAGGTTTACTTTTACAACGCCCAAGTGGTTCTGGACCTCGAGAATAAAAGAGTCATAAAGGTGCTTGCCCCGGTGAAAGAGGAGCTGAGCCAGGAGGAAAAAGAAAAGGCCTTCAAGATCGCCAGGGAGAGCGCTTTTTTGAGGAACTTTGCTTACAGTGAGGGAGGGGAGATTAAGGTGGTGGATCTCTCCCGCACAGAGCTTAAAGTGGAAAACGTAGAAGGCTATACCTTCGAAGGCGCAGGATTCAAGATAGCGAAAATAAAGCTCTCATCGGTAGCCCTTCCCCCAGACCTGGGAATTTTCCTCTATGTTGACCTGGCAAAGGGGAGTGTTGTCTCCGCTTACTCCTCTTTTAATAAAGAGGGGGAAAATGTCCAAATCTATCTCGTGCCCAGTATTCAGGACTGACAGGGAGTGATGGAAGAAGAAGACCTGATTGAAGAAGCCCGAATAACCCCTCAAGGTTTTGCCAGGATCGTTGACCGGTACTATGACCTGATTCTTAACTACATCTATAAGCGAACCCTGGATAGGGACCTATCCTTTGATTTGACTCAGCAGACTTTCTTGAAGGCCTTTTTGAACCTGGAGAAATTCAGGAAGAATCGAGAGATTCCTTATTCCCACTATCTTCTAAAACTGGCCACCAACGAAGTAAACATGTATTTGAGAAAAAGGAAAGAAACTTTAGGAATTGACCCCGATATTTGGGCGCGCTTCTCCTCTTTTGAAAAGGATTCTGAGGAGAACGAGACCAGGGAATTAATTTATAGGGCACTTGAGAAATTAAGTCCCAGGCACCAGTCCGTCATTTTTTTAAGGTACTTCCAGGAACTGAGCCCCCGGGAGGTGGCGCGCGTGCTGGGAGTCTCTGAGGTAGCCTGCAGGGTGATCACCCACAGAGCTCTCCAAAAGCTAAAGAAAGAGATCGAGGTTATGGAAAGGGAGACAGGGATCGGAAAATCTTCCGAACACCACGGGACTGAGCAGCCCTGAGAGTGTAGCGCTTTTTAATCAGTTTTTTCCGGTATTGACAATTTCCTTTTTCCCCTTTATGTTATCGTTAACGGGAACGATAACATGTTTAATGCGGGGAGCAAAAAGACCACAATCAGGGATGTGGCTAAAAAGGCGGGCGTCTCCTCACAGACCGTTTCCCGGGTACTGAATCAGCGACCGGATGTTGCCCCCCAAACCCGGGAAAAGGTGTTGCAGGCCATAGCTGATTTGAACTATCGGCCCTCGGGAATCGCTCGCAGCCTGCGCCTGAAAAGTACGGGCACGATCGGACTGATAGTGCCTGACTCCTCAAACCCCTTTTTTGCAGAACTGGGGCGTGCCATCGAGAAAACCGCTTTTGAAAATGGTTGCTCTGTGATCCTGTGCAATTCCGATGGCGATTTAGAAAGAGAATCGTTTTACATTGAAGCCCTGGTCTCCAAACAGGTGGACGGCCTGATCATCGTGGGCGCCAACCGAGCCTCCAGAAAGAACCCCATCCTCGATGGCAGCCTGCCCGTGGTCGTGGTGGACCGGGACCTCAACGGAGAAAGGTTCGACACCGTGCTGGCGGATAACCTTGAGGGAGGGGAAAAAGGCACCTCTTACCTGATTTCTCTGGGGCATGAGCGCATTGCTTTCATTGCGGGACCCTCCGGTCTGCCTACAAGCGCAGCCCGTCTGCGCGGTTATCGCCGCACTTTGGAAAAGCACCGCATTCCCTTAGAGAAAGAACTTGTGATCCTGGGGGACTTTCGTTATCAGGGAGGCTACCGGGCAATGGAAAAGCTCCTTAAGTTAACTCCTCCGCCTACAGCGGTCTTCGCCGCCAATGACATGATGGCTGTAGGGGCCATTGCCTGCATTCGCGATCATTATCTTAGGGTTCCTGAGGACATTTCCGTGTTAGGTTTCGATGACATTCCCCTGGCTTCTTTCTTGAACCCCAAGCTCACCACCATCTCCCAGCCCAGAGGGGAAATGGGAAGGATGGCTGTAACCATGCTGATGGAGAGGCTCCAGGACCGCAACCTCCCCGCCAGGCGCTACGTGCTTCCCGTGACCTTGGTGGAAAGGGAATCCTGCTCCCGGAGGAATCCATGAACCCCAGGGTTCTGGTTGTGGGCAGCATCAATATGGACTTGGTGATCAGGGCTCCCCGATTTCCGCAACCCGGGGAGACGGTCATCGGGGAAGAATTTGGTACATTCCCGGGAGGCAAGGGGGCCAATCAGGCCGTGGCCGCCAGGAGGCTGGGAGCCGAGGTGCGCATGATTGGCAAGGTGGGAAACGATTCCTTTGGCTTAAAATTGCGTGAAGGGCTGGCCCAGGAGGGAGTGGACGTCTCCGGAGTCTCTGTCTCTGACAATCAACCCACGGGCGTGGCCCTGATTGTCGTGGATCAAAGCGGACAAAATAGCATTGTGGTCTCCTCGGGGGCAAACATGAGCCTCTCACCCCAGGACCTGGAGGAACACCAGGAGGATTTTTCCTGGGCCAGGGTGGTCCTTTTTCAGCTGGAATCGCCCCTGGAAACAGTTTGGAAGGGAATAAAACTGGCACGAGAAAAAGGGGCTTATGTGATCCTGAATCCCGCACCGGCGCGCCCTTTGCCTCAGGAAATCTGGAAGGAGGTCGATCTCCTGGTGCCCAACGAGACCGAGGCCGCCATCCTTGCCAACAATTCCCTCCAGTCCCTGGACCCTGAGAGGGCTGCTCGAGAATTCGTAAGGAAAGGGGTGAAGGAAGTGATTGTCTCCCTGGGGGAGAAAGGGTGCCTTTACGCTTCTTCTCAAAAGGTAATTTCCCACCCAGCTTTTAGCGTTCAGGCCGTAGACTCCACTGCGGCAGGGGATGCCTTTGTGGGGGCCCTTTCCGTAGGTATGGCCCTGGAGTGGAAAATGGAAAAGAGCATTGCCTTCGCTTCCGCCAGCGGGGCACTTGCTGTGACCAAAAAGGGAGCCCAGTCCTCACTCCCTTTGAGGGAGGAAGTGGAGGAATTTTTGAGGGTTAAGGAAAAATTACACGAAGTTAATTTTGCTGGTGTCAATGGGTTAGAACCCATTACATAAACAGTAGAAAAAAACAGATAGGAGGAAAAAGCAATGAAAAGAGCAATCCTTGTTTTTCTTGTGGCCGCCATAATTTTGGCAAGTTTGGCGGGTTGTGCGCAACAAACATCTGCTCCCAAGTCTCAAAAAGTAGTTTATCTAATTAATGGTGCTTTGGGAGATAATGCCTTTTATGACTCAGGCAAAGCAGGTATTGACAACATTGCTAAACAGTATGGTGTTGAGACGCGCACCATTGAATGCAACTTTGATTCGTCAAAGTATCAACCAGCTCTTCAAGCAGCAGTGGACTATGCTGACATAATTTTCGTTATTTCCTATGGTTTTGAGGACCAGCTTAAGGAAATGGCGGATAAGTATCCTAATAAAATTTTCGTCAATATTGATACTGTAGTCCAAAACTCTAAGAATACGATCACATCTATTGACTACATTGAAGAAGAAAGCGCTTATCTTGCCGGAGTCGTGGCTGCTTTAACGACAACGAATACCTCTATAAAAAACATCAACCCAGACAAAATTATTGGTGTAGTGGGCGGTGACACAGATCCAGTAGTAAGCGCCTTCGTTTTTGCCTATGAAAATGGGGCTCATTCTGTCGACCCACAGATTCAAGTATTGAAAAAATCTCTAAGCGGTGCATGGGATGATTCCGCAAAGGGAAAACAAGCTGCTTTACAGCTATATGACCAGAAAGCTGATGTAGTTTTCCAAGTTGCCGCCGCTGCTGGCATAGGAGTGCTTCAAGCCGCAAAAGAACGGGATCTTTATGCCATTGGTGTGGACACTAATCAGAATGATCTAGAGCCCGGCCACGTAATTGCTAGCGATGTAAAAAATGTAGGAAAGTCTATCGAAGAGGTTTTTAAAACTATTAAAGATGGTACGTATAAGCCAGGGCAAGTGTTAGAATTCGGTTTAGCCCGAGGAGGGGTAGACATTGCTTTAGAAGCTAAGGTCCAAGTTCTTCCCCAAAGTATTGTAGATAAGGTAAAGTCTATCCGCCAAGAAATTATTGAGGGTAAATTAAAAATTGAGCGTTATGCTGGCCAAGACGTATGGAAATAAATTCAAGATAGGCTAGAAATGAAAACCGCGATAGACGATCTCATTATCATGCGGAATATAGTCAAGGTTTATCCTCCCTCTGTTGTGGCGGTGGACGATGTCTCAATTACTTTTCGGTCAGGAGAAATCCATGCTCTTGTTGGAGAAAACGGAGCAGGTAAAACTACCTTGATGAAGGTACTTTATGGTTTAGTCCCTAAAAACGCTGGAGAGATCGTCTATCGCGGCAAAACCGTCCAGTTTCGCAATCCAGGTGAGGCAATCGCTCAAGGAATTGGCATGGTTCATCAAGAAATTGTTTTAATACCTGAATATACAGTTTGGCAAAATGTCATTCTTGGAGTTGAACCTGTAAGCATTTTGGGACATTTGGATAAAGAGAAAGCTCGACGATTGGTACAGAGCAAGATCGATGAATTTCAATTTAACCTGAATCCAGATGCATTCGTTGGGGAAATCTCTGTAGCTGCAAAACAGAAGGTAGAGATCCTCAAACTGCTTTACCGCAATGTCTCAGTCTTAATAATGGACGAACCTACCTCTGTGCTTACACCTCAAGAGATTCCTCAACTGTTTAACGAATTACGCCGTCTCCGTGACAGCGGTCATACCATAATCTTCATTTCACATCGCTTAGAAGAAGTTCTTGAACTCAGTGATCGGATCACTGTAATGAGGCGCGGCAAGAAAGTGGACACCGTGGAAGCAGCAGCCACAAATAAAGAAGACTTAGCAAGGATGATGGTGGGCCGCAATGTGATTTTTACCTCGCAGCGAACTAAACATGAACCAGGTAAAGTTGTCTTTCGTATCAACGATCTATCATATATAGACAGTGAAGGACGTCAGCGTTTGAAGAATATTAATCTAGAAGTGCGTGCGGGCGAGATCGTGGGTGTAGCAGGTGTAGAGGGCAACGGGCAGTTTGAGTTAGTAAATACCATTATTGGTTTGATTGAGCCCTCTCAAGGAAGTATTAAAGTAAACGAGCAAGATATCACTCAGGCATCTATCTTGGAACGTCGTAAATTTATTTCTTATGTACCTCAAGATCGAGGCAAAATGGGAGCCAGTTTGAATGCTTCTATTTTAGAGAACGCCATTATGACCCATCATCGATTGAATAAACGTTTTTCACTTTTGAACGGTTTGCTTTTGAATTATAGCCAAGCGAAAACTTTCATGAATGATCTTGAGGCACGTTTTTCGGTGGTAATGGCCTCTCAGTTTAGTCCTTTTAAGTCTCTCTCTGGTGGCAATCAGCAGAAAGTAATTCTTGGGCGAGAACTAATGCTTCCTAGCCCCTTTGTTTTGTTGGATCAACCAACACGAGGACTGGACGTAGGTTCCATTGAATACGTTCATCAACTGGTGCTGAAAATGCGCTCAGAGGGCCGTGCTGTTTTATTAATTTCAGCAGAGCTGGAAGAGCTATTTTTAATTGCCGATCGTATCATAGTACTTTATCGCGGAGAAATTGTTGCTGATTTACCAGTGGAAAATACTTCCGTAGAAGAAATAGGCTATCTTATGTTGGAAGGAAAAACGTGGAAGAAGAATGAGTAAAAAGTTTATTAGCGGAATTATCGGAATTATTATCGCCTTGTTAATAGGCGCCTTGGTGATGATACTGCAAGGTTATAACCCGATTGAGACTTACCAAGCTCTTTTTCAAGTTTCCTTATTTGGATTGTCTCCACTGGCAACAACACTAAAGAACTCAGTGCCCTTGGTGCTAACAGGGCTCTCTGCTTCAGTTGCCTTTGCCAGCGGAGTAATTAACTTAGGGCAGCCCGGACAGCTGGTTATGGGTGCATTGTTGGCTACCCTCGGCGGTTTATATCTACACTTGCCATCTATTTTAATGGTGCCAATTTTAATTCTTTTAGCTATAGCAGGCGGCATCCTATGGGCCAGTGTAGCAGCCATTTTGAAGCATGTTTTTAATATGAGCGAGTTTATTTCAACTTTGATGTTAAATATGATTGCTGATTATTTTACAGCTTGGGCTATCGCTTATCCCTTTATGGACCATACTGCTTTCTCGCCCATGACTCCTCAAATTGATAAGGCTGGTTGGCTTCCGGATATTGGAGGCTTTAATCTCTCAATTCTGATCACGCTTTTGGCAATGGCATTTATTTGGATTGTTTTTAATCGGTGGACAGCTGGTTACGAATGGCGGATTTCTGGGCAAAACTCCCTATTTGCCCGTTTAGGCGGTTGCAACATTGAAAAGAACTTTATGGCAGTGATGTTGGTCACTGGTGCACTGGCTGGATTAGCAGGTGGACTAGTGGTTATGGCTGGCCCTCACCGTTTTTTGAAAGGCCTCGGTGCCAACTATGCGTGGGACGGAATTATGATTGCTATTGTAGCTAATAATGGATTATTAGGAACCTTGCTGTATGGCATTTTTTTTAGTGCTATTCAAACAGGTGCTTTAGGAATGGAGCTGATTACAAATGTACCAAGCGAAATTAGTCAGGTACTCCAAGCTGTTTTAGTACTTGTAATTGTGGCGGGGCGAGAGTTTTTGTCTACAGTAATGGACCGCTTAGAGGCTCGCCGAAAGGTCTTGGCAGCTCGCCGCAAACCTAAAGAAAGGGAAGCATGAATATTCTTACTGGTTTAATTACGGGAATGATTTCGGGTGCAACTCCTATCTTATTGGCTGCTTTAGGGGGTACCTTTACTTTCTACGCTGGAGTATTTAATATTGCAATGGAAGGCATGATGCTCACCGGAGCGTTTTTTGCTGTTTTAGGGTCTTATTTTTTTCAATCATGGGTAATTGGTATTTTATTTGCCATTTTAGGCTCTGTTCTGTTAGCATTAATCTTCATTTTTTTTGCAGTGAGCTTGCACACAGATGAGTTTGTGACTGGAATAGCGCTCAACTTATTTGCCTTAGGGGCGACTACTTATTTACTGCGTCAGATATTTAAGGTCAAAGGAGTTTTTTCCAGTCCGGGCATTTTAGCTATCCCTAATCTCCGCATTCCCTTCATTGACAAAATTCCATTTATAGGAGTGATCCTTTCTGGACAGAATTTAATGGTGTATATCACAGTGCTAATCATTTTATTGTCAGCATACCTAATCTTTCACACCCGCTTTGGGCTGCGCTTACGCGCAGCCGGATATAATGCTGTCAGTTTAGATTCAAGCGGCGTATCATCTGCATATATGCGTGTTTTGTCCTTGCTTATCTGCGGAATCTTTTGTGGATTAGCAGGAGCTTTTCTCTCTTTGGGATACGTGCGTCTTTTTGGCGAGAATATGTCGGCTGGCCGCGGCTGGATATCTTTGGCGGCTATTATTTTAGTTAACGGTAATCCATGGGGTATTGCTCTTATCTCGCTTGTATTTGGCTTTTTTGACGGACTAGGGCTGCTATTACAGGGTTATAATGTTCCGCCCCAGTTTACTTCGATGGTGCCATATTTAGCTACGCTAATCGCTTTATATTTTTACTCAATACGCACAAGGAAGAGCCCTTTAAAATGAATATTTTATCAGATCTTAACCCAAAGGATTGGATTGGTCACAGTGCTTGGGAGATTGATCGTTATCTTCGCTTGAACGCAATACCACTCGATCGCCGCAAGCACAAGAGTAATTGGAAAGCAACAGTAAATAGCTTTCCTTATGGTGGTGACGATTTAATCAATTTGTTTTGGGGCACATCTGTTCCTGGTTCTGGTGCGCCAGAAATTCCTTATGTTGAGATGGTTGAATCTATGGCTAACAAAGGCTACGATGTGAAAGTTGCCGAAGAATTACTTCCCATAGGATTAGATTTAGCCAAGCAAGGAAAACATGACGATTTGCGCGTACTGACATCTAAACTACTTGCAGCTCTGAGAGCTGCATCTCGTGATCCATCCTCACCCTATTGGAGTTATGAACACCCATCCGATTGGCAGAATCTAATCGCAACTATGGCTGTCAAAGAAGAAATACGTTACCCAAATGCTTTACAGAACTTAGAAGAGAAAATTTACTCAGGGTGGCTTGGGCAAATCGCAGGAGGTGCTTTTGGCACTCCTATTGAAGGATACCATTCACTGCGCATTGCCGAAGTTTATGGTGAGATCACTGATTATGTCACCGAACCAGAGACAATCAATGATGATGTAGTTTATGAACTTGTCTTTTTAGATGTTTTTGAACGTCACGGTAGAACATTAAAATCGTACGATATTGGATTAGAATGGGTAAGACAAATTCCTTTTGGTTGGTCTGCAGAGTGGGTGGCTCTTCATAATATGAGTGAGGGTATTTTCCCTCCAGAATCAGGTACTTATTTCAATCCTTATTCTGACTGGATTGGAGCACAAATGCGCGGCATGATATGCGGCATGTTAGCACCCGGCTGGCCATTAGAAGCTGCTCGTTTAGCGCATCTTGATGCAGTAGTTTCGCATTCAGCAAACGGTGTCTATGGCGAAATTTATGCTGCAGTACTAACTTCACTTGCTTTTGTTTGCCCAGACCCGCATTTGCTGTTGACCGAAGCGGCTCAATATCTCCCTCAACACAGCGAGTATTTTTCGGTATTATGTGAATGTTTGAATCTTGTGCGTTCCACACCGGATTATATTAATGCCTGGAAGATTTTGGACAAGCGTTTTGAACGATATAATTGGATTCATGCCTACCCTAACCTGGCAGCAGACGTCCTGGCGTTGTGGTATGGGGATGGTGATATGACTAAGTCTTTCAGCCTATTGGCTCATGCTGGGCTTGATGTAGACTGTAATGCGGGGTTAGTTGGCAACATATTAGGAATTATGAATGGTGTACCGGAGAAGTGGGCTAGTCCAATTGGTGATAAGTTGGAAACCTATCTAAAGGGTAAAGAGATCATCTCTATCCGAAATTTAGCAAAGCGCACTGCCCAGTTAGCGTACGAAAGTTACACTAAATAGAATTTCCTGCTTACTTTGTTATTGTATCAGCTTTTTGCTTACTTAATATTAACTTGGTCAGTTTTAATCAGCACTGTAGAGCATTTCACCTATAAAAGAGTTTAAAAGGTTTTTTCTACGCTCATGAAAAGATGAAAAAGAATTAGACTTTTCTTTGCCTAAATGTGGGATATTCTGTTAAACTAAAGTTAGGTTATCCTAACTTTGGAGGAGAACATGACACTGGCAGAGACCAAATCCGGAAGCAAAGTGAGAATAATTGGATTCAGGCACCCCGGCGCTGGATTTATCA
>Ga0078972_1011415_pt1 | contig 15939 bp, 10 predicted proteins | sample YelNatPaOPGAMG01_FD_67568 | JGI IMG/M metagenome (GOLD analysis project Ga0078972, IMG submission 67568) | Hot spring thermophilic microbial communities from Obsidian Pool, Yellowstone National Park, USA - OP-RAMG-01 (SPADES assembly) (version 2) | ecosystem: Environmental > Aquatic > Thermal...
TGCCATCCCATCGGCCGGCGGTACCGCAGGCAAGCGGTACTACGCCATATCCAACGCCGCAACAAGCCGGAGCGGCCTCCATAGACATCGCTGGGGACGCGGCAGGTAAATCACGGCTTGAGACTCTGCTATAGTAACTCTCATTACTCTTTTGGAGGTACACAATGGCGGGCAAATTATTGTTTCAAGGTGGTCGTGGTCTCGGCAGAGGTGGACAGGGCCGAGGTGGAGGGAACCGACCTGGTTCCGGCCCTGGTGGATATTGTGTCTGTCCGAAATGCGGCTACCGGACCCCACACATCGCCGGCCAGCGGTGCATGGACATAACCTGTCCGAACTGTGGAACGCGACTGATCAAGGAATAGGTGCTGAGCCATGAAAATTGCCATCCCAGCTAGTGCTCCGAGCCTGGACGCGCCCATGGATTCAAGGTTTGGGCGAAGTGCGTATTTCATCATAGTGGATACCAACACCATGCAATGGGAGGCCCATGAAAACCCGGCGGTGCGCGCCGGCGGCGGCGCCGGCTTGCAAGCGGTCCAATTTCTCAGCCGGTTCGGCACGCAGGCCGTTATCGGCAGTGACTTTGGGCCGAATGCCACCATGGCACTATCTGCCGCCGGCATCCTGATGTACCAGTGCAATTCACCGCTGACCGTGCGGGAAGCTGTCTCGCAGTTCTCCGCCGGCCAACTCCAACAGGTAGACAAGGCAACCAACCCGGGACACTATGGAAAGTAATATCCCTGGCACCACACCACGGCCGCTCCGCATCGCAGTTGCCAGCGGCAAAGGCGGAACTGGCAAGACCACGGTAGCCACCAGCCTGGCGTTGAGCCTTGTCGAACCACCCCTTACAGCGACATCACAGCCTCAGGTGGCCTTCCTGGACTGTGATGTCGAGGGGCCCAATGCCCATTTGTACCTGCGGCCCACATTCGACCGCCGGGAGGATGTTGTCATCCTGGTGCCGGAGGTTGATGCTTCGAAGTGCACCGTGTGCGGCAAATGTGCGGAGGTCTGCCAGTATCACGCCATTCTGGTATTGGGCACTACCCCGCTGGTCTTTCCGCACCTCTGCCATGGGTGCGGCAGTTGCGCACGAATCTGCCCGGAGAACGCGATATCTGAGCAGCCTCACCCGATCGGCGTAGTGGAGGCCGGTATTACACCCCACGGCATCTTTTTCGCTCGAGGGGTGCTCCAAACTGGGGAGCCGCTGGCAACCCCTATTATCCGCCGGCTCAAGCAGTGGGCCATCCCTCCATTCACGCCATCCCACAGCGTCATCATATTCGATGCGCCGCCAGGCACCTCATGTCCGGTCGTCGAGACCGCGCGTGGTGCCGATTTCCTGTTGTTAGTAACCGAACCCACTCCTTTCGGGCTTCATGACCTCCGCCTGGCGGCCCAGGTCGCCGGCGAGTTGGGAATCCCAGCCGGAGTAGTCATCAATCGCGACGGGATCGGCGATGAGTCCGTTACATCGTTCTGCGCGAGTGCAGGCCTCCCGATCCTGATGCGCATTCCTTTCCAGCGGGCCATTAGCGAGGGAATTGCACAAGGCCGGGCACTGCTCGACATCCACCCGGAGTACCGCACGCAGTTCTGGGACATGTTCCAACATATCCAGGATCTGCTGGAGCACCACTCCCAGGTGGGCCCTCTCCGAAAGCTCGCCACTGACAGCCAGTAGTTGCTGGAGGGGTAATGAAGCAACTCGTCATCGTAAGCGGTAAGGGCGGGACGGGCAAGACCAGCCTGGTCGCCTCATTTGCACATTTGGCTTCTCACCACTCCCCGCGAGTGCGCGCCGCTTTTGCGGATGCTGACGTGGACGCCGCCAATCTCGAATTGGTGCTGGCCCCTGACCGCCGCGAATCCCATGAGTTCTGGGGAAAATCGGTCGCGGAGATTGACCCTCATCGTTGTGAGGGATGCGGGATTTGCCACAATGTGTGCCGGTTTGATGCGGTGCTTGGTCCGCCGGCGCAGGGGGACAGCATCTTCTATCGCGTGGACCCCCTTGCCTGCGAGGGATGTGCCGCCTGCTTTTACCAATGCCCTGTCCAGGCCATTCGGATGGTGCCGCAGTTAGCCGGCCAGTGGTTTTATTCCGAAACCCCATATGGTCCGTTGTTCCACGCCGCCCTGCGGCCGGCACAGGAGAACTCCGGCAAGCTGGTGAGCCTGGTCAAACAACAGGCACTGCGCCACGCGGAGAATGCCGGCTACAACCTGCTGATCGTGGACGGGCCCCCTGGCATCGGTTGCCCGGCGATCTCAGCGGTATCCGGTGCGGACCTGGTACTCATCGTCGCGGAACCATCCGTCGCAGGGATTCATGACCTTCATCTTGTCCTTGAACTGACCATGCACTTCCACATTCTTACGCTCGTCTGCATCAACAAGGCGGACATTCATCCTCAGGGCGCTGCTCAGATCGAATCGTTCTGCGCTGAACACGACATTGAGGTGGTAGGCAGTATCCCCTTTGATCCATCAGTGAGCGAAGCAATCACCCGGGGATTGCCGGTTACCGTCTTCCGGCCATCCTCACCCGCATCCCAGCATATCGAACGCATTTGGCAAAGGCTTCTCCCGATGCTCTAACACGGTGAACTTTCTAGCCGGCCAAAAGGGGCCGCTCCAAGCGTTGGAGCGGCCCCTCGAACGTTCGCTGTATTGCCAGAATGCGCTTTCGCTTTACTCCGACTTCTCAATGGTGAACACGGCGGTCAGGGTGCCGGTGTTCTGGTCCGGGGAGATCATCACCGAGACCTTCGCCTTCTCGCCCTGAAATTCCAGCGTGGCGAAGGTATCGGTGATCGTGCTGGAATCCTCGATATACTTCAGTCCCTGATCGGTGAATCCCTTCTTGTAGAACTCAACCGCCTCGGCCAAGGTCATGCCGGACACATTGTACATGACCATGCCCTCCTGGGCCCAGGCCTGTTTGGCGCCGGCCGGCTCCGGGATGGTGAAGCCCAGGCCTTCCGTGACCGAGGGGACCTCGGGCGCGGTGATCTCGATGGGCGCGTTCAGGTCATAGACCTCGAAGGTGCTCTTGAGCTCGCCGGCCAGGTCGGGTTTGCTCTCTTCCACGCCTTTGCCGGCCATATGGGTGACCATCTTGACGATGTAGCCCTCATCCGCCAGATAGATGTCAATCTGTGCGACATCCAGGTTCTCATACTTGGCGCGCGTCTCTTCATCGAGCATGAACTGCAGGAAGGTCGGCTTATCGAAACGGTAATGGGTGGTATCGATGCCGTTCACCTTTTCTTTGCCAATTTTGGTGGCGGTCTCCCAGCCGGCGGTCAGTTGCTCAGGATGGAAGATCATGAACTGCTCGTCAAAATTGGGGGCCGTCTCCTGGCTGGACTGCATCCAGCTATTGCCCATCTTGATCCAGCTCTGGTTGCCGATCTGGATCATCTCCATGGAGTCCTCCGGCGTGGCGCCGGTGATGATATAGCGCACAGCCGGCGGCTCTTTGACGAACTCGCCCACCATTTCCAGCTTGGAGCTTTGCTGGTCGGCATAGGCTTCACCGGAGGTCTCGATCGTCATACGCATCCGGTACGACTTCAGCCAGGGTACTTTGCTCACATCTTCGACGGCCTGTGGGGTCTCCGTGGGAGCGGACACTGCCTGGGTGGGTGCCGGCGTCGCAGTAGGCGGCACCGGGGTCGGCTGTGCCGGCGCCTGTTGGGCGGTAGTGGCCTGAGCGGCAGGGGTCTCGCCAGCCGGCGTCGTGGCTTTGCCTCCACATCCAACCAGCAGAGCCATGACCGTCAGGGCCGCGAGGGTCAAGACAGCGATCTTACGTGCGGACATACGCATTCCTCCTTTAGGGGCTATGCGAACTTATGGGCCTGGGCCAACCATCCCGACGACCCCGGGCCTACGCGAGGGAGGAATGGGGAAGTCCAATCCGGTATAGCTCAGGCAAACAATCCAACGTTACTGTGTTATCATACCACTAAAGCATATCACTGTCAATTGTGTCCTCCGAGGGCGTTGAAAATAGCGGGCGCATCCCCAACACCCTCTCGCGCTGTGAGGTGACAGCCACTGTCAGGTGACAGCCGCTGCCAAGTGACAGTCACCTGTGAGGTGACTGTCACCTGGACTCGATCTTTCAGCGCCCCGCCCCTCCGAAAATTGCCCTGCGCCCCTTTCCTGGGTATACTGGTACATTATCCGAGGGATACCCTCAACGGGGGAAACCACTGCAGGGAGGCAAGGAAGCCGTGGAATATGCTGTGATTTTGGCCGGCGGAAGCGGGACCCGCCTATGGCCCCGCAGTCGTGGGAGCAAACCGAAACAGTTCCTGGACATCACCGGCCCCCGCACCATGCTGCAGGAGGCGGTTGACCGCATCCTGCCCCTTTTCCCTTACGAGCGCATCTGGGTCATCACCAACCGTTCCTATCTGCCGCTGGTGCGCGAGCAGGTGCCGGCTCTGCCGGAGCACAACCTCATTGGGGAGATCATGGGGCGGGGCACGGCGCCGGCCATCGGCCTGGCCGCCATGGTACTGCGCCGGCAGGACCCCGATGCCGTGATGGTGGTCCTGACGGCCGATCACCTCATCCGCCGGCGCGAGCAGTTCGTGCGCGCCCTTTCCGCCGCCATGCAAATCGCCCAAAAGGGCCATCTGGTCACCCTCGGCATCGAACCGCGCTACCCCGAGACGGGGTACGGCTATATCGAGCAGGGGGACCTGCTGTACCATGTGGACGGCTTCGGGGCCTATCGGGTGGTGCGCTTCACCGAGAAGCCGGACCGGCTGACCGCCCAGGAATTCATCTCCTCCGGCCGCTACGTGTGGAACAGCGGCATGTTCATCTGGCGGGTGGAGGCTATCCTGGCGGAGATGGCGCGCCAGATGCCGGCCCTGTACGCCCAGCTCCAGGAGATCGCGGACGCCTGGGGCACGCCGGCGCAGGAGGAGACGCTCCAGCGGGTCTGGCCGGCCATCCAGGCGCAGACCATTGACTTCGGCGTGATGGAGCATGCCCGCGACGTGGTGGTCATCCCGGTGGATATTGGCTGGAGCGATATCGGGAGTTGGGCGGCCCTGCTGGACATCCTGCCGGCGGACGAGCAGGGGAATGTGCTGGCGGGAGACGTGGAGGCGCTGGACACGCGCAACAGCTTTATCTACAGCGCCGGCCGGCTCATCGCCGTCATCGGGCTGAACGAGATGATCGTGGTGGATGCCGGCGATGCCCTGCTCATCTGCCCGCGCGATCGGGCGCAGGATGTGAGACATATCGTGGAACAGTTGAAGGAGCGCGGGCGCCGCGAGTATCTCTGAGGGGGATCACTTCTGGATGAAATCGCGGACGCGCTGACTGCGGGAGGGGTGGCGCAGCCGGCGCAGGGCCTTGGACTCGATCTGCCGCACCCGCTCCCGGGTGATGCCCAGCTTCTCCCCCACCTCTTTCAGCGTATAACTGCGGCCGTCCACGAAGCCGAAGCGCAGGCGGATGATCTCCGCCTCGCGCGGCTTCAGGTGCTCCAGCAGTTTGGCGACCTCCTGCTTCAGCAGTGTCTGGGAAGCTTTCTCCGTGGGGGAAGAGGTGTCATCATCCTGCACGAAATCGCCCAAGGAGTTGTCGCCATCCTCGCCGATGGGGGTTTCCAGAGAGACCGTATGGCGGGCGATGCGGCGCAGCCAGCGCACGCGGCTGAGGGCCAAGCCAAGCTCCTGGGCGATTTCCTCGTCGGTGGGCTGGCGGCCGAGCCGGTCGTTGAGAAGCTCTTCGGCGTTATGGAGCCGGCGGATCTCCTCGTGGATGTGCACCGGCAGGCGGATAGTACGGCCCTGGTCGGAAAGGGCACGCGTGATAGCCTGGCGGATCCACCAGGTGGCATAGGTGCTGAAGCGGGTGCCGCGGCGGTAATCGAACTTGTCGGCGGCCCGCATCAGCCCCAGATTGCCCTCCTGGATGAGGTCGCTGAAGGCAATGCCCCAGCCCCGATAGCGCTTGGCGATCTGGATGACCAGCCGGGTGTTGGCGCGGATCAGGTGGTCGCGCGCCTTATTGCCCTCGCGCACCTTTTCCGCCAACTGCCGGCGTTCCTCCTCAGTCAGGTGCTCGTCGCTGGCGAGCCGCTCCAGGGCCTCCCGCCCCTCGGCCATGCGGCGCGCTAACTCTTCCTCCTGCTCGGGGGTGAGCAGGGGGGTCCGGCTCATGTCGCGCAGATAGAGCCGGATGGGGTCGGGGCTTTCGTCGCCGGCTTCCTCCAGCTCGGCCTCGTCCTCCTCGACCTCTTCCAGCTCCTCGTCCATATCGAAGGACTCGCCCGGGAGCCCCTCGTCCTCCACGCTCTCCAGGCCAAGCTCTTCGAGCAGGTCTTCGTCCTCCGGGTCCATCGTCACGGGTCCGATTCCTAATCCATCAAGATTACAGGAATCCCTTTAACTGCCGGCTGCGGTGCGGATGGCGGAGCCGGCACAACGCCTGCGCCTCAATCTGGCGTATGCGCTCCCGCGTGACTCCGAACTTGCGGCCTACCTCCTCTAAAGTATACGTCCGGCCGTCCACAAAGCCAAATCGCAGTCGAAGGATGCGCGCCTGCTTGGGTGTCAGGGTATCGAGCAGTTGCTCCAGCTTTTCGCGCAGGAGCTCACGGTTGGCCACATCCATGGGCGCCGGCGACTGGGTATCCTCAATGAAATGCCCCAGCTCGCTCTCCTCGTCCTCCCCCACCGGTTTATGGAGGGAAAGGGTGTCGGAGGAGATGCGCAGCATCCATTCTACACGATTGACGGGCATTTGCAAGCGCTCTGCCAGCTCCTCCGGAGTAGGTGGCCGGCCCAGCTCCTGCTCCATATCGCGCGCGGTGCGGAAGAGCTTGCGCAGTCGGTCGCCCATGTGCACCGGCAGGCGGATAACCCGTCCCTGGTCCGCCAGGGCGCGGGTGATGGCCTGGCGGATCCACCAGGTGGCATAGGTGGAGAACTTGAACCCCCGGCGGTAGTCGAACTTGGAGACGGCCCGCATCAGGCCCAGGTTGCCCTCCTGGATCAGGTCGGGGAAGGGGACCCCGCGGCCGATGTAATGCTTGGCCACGCTGATGACCAGGCGGGTGTTGGCGCGGATGAGCTTATCGCGCGCTTCCCGGCCCTTCTGGACGAGCTGATGCAGGGCTTCCCGTTCCTCTTCGCTGAGGTTGCCGTTCTGGCCGGCGAGCCGCTGGGCGGCGACGCGCCCCTCGAACACGGCACGCGCCAGCTCTTTCTCCTCTTCCGGGCTGAGCAGGGGATACTGGCTCATCTCGCGGAAGTAGAGCGTGACGGTGTCGCTGAGGGGGCCATCGTCCAGGTATTCTTCCAGGTTCTCGGCGTCCAGGTCTTCCGATTCCTCAGCCCGCCAGTCATCGTCCCACACTGCCTGGAACGAGGCGGCGTGAAGCACGGCATCCTGCTCGGCCGGCTCTTCCGTTTGCTCGTACACCGGGATGCGCCGCGTGTGCAGTTGGGCGAAAAACCCTTCCAGCCCTTCCCTGTCCTCTTCCGGGGTAGGACAAACCTCTAAAATTTGGTCATATGTGACGTAGCCCTGATGGGAAGCCTGTTCCAGAAGCTCTTCCAGCGCTGCATTCCCTGCTTGCTCTTCACGCATCGCGCAACCTCACTTTATTGGTCATATGACAAATAATTCCGTTCCGGAAAATCTTGGGGCGCAGGATTCATGACAGTGACGCACATTTCGCGTTCCAGACACAAGAGGCGCGACAAACACCAAGGAGCGGTGACTGAGACAGGGGTTTGAAGAGAGCATCACCAAAACAAGATTACAAATCGTCCCTTTCCCCTTTCCTCGAGTTTTATTCCATTTCATTATACAACAAATGCGATAGTTTGTCAATGGAAAAATTTTAAATTTTAGAAAATGTTGCGTTAATTTTCGTCGCACAGATGGCGGTGGGAAGGGGTCAAAAACAGGCCCCCGACACTGCGGGGGCCTGGTATCCTGCAAAGGGTCTTATTTCGGGGTCACCCACAGCCAGCGTTCGGTGTCAAGCGGGTACTGCAGGAGTTCGTCTTCACGGAAGAAGAGGGCAATTTCGTTGGCGGCGGTCTCCGGGCCGTCGGAGCCGTGCACCAGGTTGCGGTCCACCGTGAGGGCCAGATCGGCGCGAATGGTTCCCGGTGCCGCCTTGGCGGGGTCGGTGGCGCCCATTGTAGCGCGCACGACTTCGATGGCGCGAGGGCCTTCCAGCACCATTAATACCACTGGCGCGGAAGTGATGTAGGCGATCAGCCCTTCGAAGAAGGGCTTGCCCTCATGGATGGCGTAATGCCGGCGCGCGATTTCCTCGGATAACTGCACCATCTTCATGGCAATGATTTTCAGTCCCCGCCGTTCCAGCCGGCTGATGATCTCCCCGACCAGCCCTCGCTGTACGGCGTCTGGCTTGAGAATGACGAGTGTGCGTTCCACGGTGCTCACCTCAGCGTGTGATGATATGGCTCTTACGCCGGCTTGCGGCCCAGGGCGCGCCGGTAGGCATCCAGCGCGTCGGACAGCCGCCCCTGACGCATATACGCATCTCCCAACACGGTCCAGGCCGGCGCGGACCCCATCCCCTCCTCCAGCTCCGCGATCAGATGTTCCAGATCGCTGACGATGGATTCGACGAACTGGTCCGCTTCCACCAGGGTGCTGTATTCCTGCAGGGCGGATTCGATCTGGCCGGCGTCGCGCCAGGCGCGCGCCAGCGCCAGCCGCATCTCATGGTCATCCGGACGCACCCGCAGGCGCTCCTGCGCCTGGGCGATGAAGGGCGAGGGGGATGGCAGTTCCTCGACCGCCCGTTCCTCTGTCAGGGGTACTGGCGCCTCCTCCACCTTTTCCTCCGCCGGCGTTTCCGCTTCCAGCGCCTGCGGGACGGGCGCGATCTCCTCTTCGTGGATCAGCGGCATCCCCTCGGCCGCGGCCATCCAGATCTCTTCCAGCATAGAGGTGGATATGACGGCGCCGGCCTCCTCTTCCGGAGAGGGTAACTCCTCGACCGCCGGCGCCGGCCCCAGCTCCTGGGCCGGCACGCCCGTCTCCTGCTCCAGCATCATCTCCTCGCCGGCGGCCAGCTCGCTCTTCAGCGAGGGCATGTCCTGGATGGCGGCCTGGCGCAGTCGTTGTAACCACTCGGGGATTTCCTCAACAGGCGCCTCCTCCTCGGCCGGGACGCCGGCTTCGGCCGGCCCCACCTCTTCCAGGCGGGATTCCAGCCAAGGCGGGACGTCCTCTTCTTCCTGCTCCTCCGCCGGCGCTTGTGCGGCGATTTCTTTCTGGGCCAGCTCGCGCAGCCAGGCGGGGATTTCCTCTTCTCCGGCTTGCGCCGGCGCGGTTTCCTCGGCCGGCGCGGATATCACTTCCGCACGTTCTTCTTCCTCGGCCATCTCCGCCAGCCAGGGCGGTAGCTCGACCTCGGCGGGAGCCGCTTCGCCGGCGGGAGCGGCCGGCGCCGTGATCTCCCCGGCCATGGCTTCTTCCACCAGGGCACGCAGTTCCTCGGGGAGTTCCGCCGCCAGCTTCAGCAGGTCCTCCGGCGCGGCAGGGGTTTCCGCTTCTTCTATCGGGCCGGCCGGCGGTATTTCCTCCAAGGCCTCCGGCGTGGGCGGCGGTATCAGCTCTTCTATGAGGGTCGCGGCTTCGGCGGGAAGTTCCTCTTCGCTGACCGGTGCAGAGGGCGCCGTCAGCTCTGCCAGCCATTCGGGCACCGCCGGTTCTGCCGCGGGTGCCTCCGCCTCTTCCGCAGGCATTTCCTCCGTGGGTAGGAAGACCGGGGGTGGTGCCGCTTCGGCCGGCGGTGCGATCTCCTCTACCCAGGCAGGAGCCTCTTCGGGCGGCGCGGGGACGGCTTCTGCCCGCGGCTGTTCCGCGAGCGCCTCGATTTCCTCCGGCTCCTCCGGGACCGGTGAGACCGGCGGTTTGGCTTCGGGGCGTGCCGGCGCGGGGACGCGGAGGCCGGCCGGCAGTACGCCCACCGGCGGGAGCACCGGTTCTTTCGGCGGGAGCGGGGATTGTTCGCCCAGCAGTTGGGCCGCGCGGCGGTTCTCCGGGTCCATGGCTTCCGCCATGCGGAGCAGGCGCTCGCCGGCCTCGGGCTGGTCGCCGCGGCTCCAGATGGTGCCCAGGATGAGGGCGGCCGGCAGACAGTTGGGGAGGGTTTCCAGGATATCCTGGCAGACTGCGGCGGCTTCCACCCGCCGGTCCATGCGCCACAGCGCCGTCGCCAGGCCCACGTGCACATGATAATAGTCGGGGTGTTTGTCGAGGGCGGCTTGAAATTCCTCGACAGCCAGATGATAAAGCCCGCCCCGCAGGTAGATGCGGCCCAGGGCCGGCCCGTTCAGCTTGACGCGCAGTTCCTTCACCCCGCGCACCTGGGCATACAGCCGCTGAAGCTCTGCCCGCAGGTCCGGGTTCGTGGGGTCCACCTCAAAGGCGCGTTCCAGGTACCACAGGCCCAGTTCGGGCAGTTCGTCTTGCTGATAGGCCTCGGCCATCCCCACCCAGGCCATGAGGTTTTCGGGGTCCGCGCTGAGGACGCGCTGGAACATCTCGATGGCCTCGCGGGTACTGCCGCTTTCCAGGCAGGCCTCGCCCAGCAGGAGGTAGGTGTCCAGGTGTTTGGGGAAGTAGTAGAGCACATGCCGGGCGGTGTGGATGGCCTCGGTGTAGGCCTGGCGCTGGATGAGCGAGCGGATTTCATCGCCGAACTCACGTAAGGTTCGCTGGGACATCCCGAGCTCCTTATGACGGATTGCCGGCGCGCCGGCGGCGCGCGACCTGTAGACCAAGCGCTACCCTAATTATGCAGGGTTTCGGGGGAAAAGTCAACCGCATGGGGAAATTGAAACATAAAAAATGCGCCGGCTGTCTGGACAGCCGGCGTATAGTGTGCCCCCGACTGGACTCGAACCAGCACGCCCTTACGGGCACAGGCCCTCAACCTGCCGTGTATACCAATTCCACCACGGGGGCAACACCTGGTGCTATTATACTCCTGGCCGGCAATCTTGTCAACTGCTGGGCTCCTGTGCTATAATGTGTGCACTGCCCCTGTAGCTCAGAGGATAGAGCAGCGGTTTCCTAAACCGCGTGTCGGGGGTTCGACTCCCTCCAGGGGCGCCTGATACAATGTTTAGCCTCTTTGGCATCCTCACGGGTAGCACCGGATGTGTAGCAAACACCCTTACAGATGGTCTGGGTGTTGAGATTCCGCCCTATGTTGCCCAGCTCGAACTTCCCATTCGGAGGAGAAGGGGCGCCATGAATATCAAGGCCGGCGATATTCTCCAGAGCCCAAGATGGAACGACCCCATTGAAGTGATCCAGATCTCGTCCATGGGAGACGATAGATTCCGACTGATCGGGAAAAAGGTCGCATCCGGCGAACTCATCGACCAGATACTGACCCAGCAAGATCTTGAGGCACTGTCTTCCTCACAACTGGGTGGGGATTTTTCGGCTCCAGCCCGGGATGTGTTCCTGGGATTGGAGGCCCTTCGCTACCGCTTTGCCTCGATGTTCGATCCCCTCCTAGCAATGAACGTCTCGAAGGTTGATCCGCTTCCGCACCAAATCGAGGCGGTCTATGGATATGTGCTCAATCTACCGCGCATCCGATTCCTGATCGCTGATGATCCGGGTGCCGGCAAAACTATCATGGCCGGCCTGATCCTGAAAGAGTTGAAACTGCGCGGTCTGGCCCACCGCATCCTGATCATCGTCCCCGGCCACCTCAAAGACCAATGGCGCCGCGAGATGAAAGAACGTTTCGAGGAACACTTCTTCGTCGTCGATCGCCAATCCATGGACGCTTGTTACGGAGAAAATATCTGGAACCGAGAAAATCAAATCATCACATCCATTGACTTCGCCAAACGCGATGACGTGCTCCCCAGCCTGGACGCAGTCACTTTCGACCTGGTGATTGTCGATGAGGCGCATAAAATGAGCGCCTATCGCTATGGCAATAAGCTGGAGAAAACGAACCGGTATCAATTGGGCGAAGTATTGTCGCGCAATGCTGTACATATGCTGTTCCTCACTGCCACCCCCCATAAGGGAGATCCCGAGAACTTCCGCCTATTTCTGGACCTGTTAGAACCGGGCTTCTTCGCAACCGATGACCTGCTTCAGAACTCTATTTCGGAACGCGACAATCCCCTCCTCATCCGACGAATGAAGGAGGATCTGAAAGATTTTGAAGGAAGACCCCTCTTTCTCCCCCGGCATGTAGAGACCATCAGCTTTGATTTGGGAACCGAATCGCCGGCGGAAAAGGAATTGTATAACGAGCTCTCTCGCTATGTCGAAACCCAGTTCAACAAGGCGCTGCAGAGCGATAAACGGCGCAATGTGGCCTTCGCGTTGGTGATCCTGCAAAGACGCCTCGCATCCAGCACCTATGCCCTCCTCCGATCCCTGGAGAGACGCAAAGGCCGGCTCCAGGAGCTCCTGCGTATGGCAGACCCCGAGCTGAGAAAACAGGCCGAGAAATCCATAGCCTTCGATCTGGAGGAAGCAGAGGACGCCGCGGAAGAGGAGCGCTGGGAACTGGAACGAACCTGGGAAACCTTGAGTGTGGCAGAGAACCGCCAAGAGCTCGAGAAAGAAATCGCCACCATAGAAGGACTGTTGAACCAGGCCAAAGCCATTATCGAAAAAGGCGATGAACTGAAGCTCCGACGCTTTCAAGAGGCATTGGAACAGCTACAAAAGGATTTCCCCGGCGAGAAAATCCTCGTATTTACGGAATCCAAGGACACGATGGAATATCTGACCCATCGATTGGGAGAATGGGGGTATCAGGTCTGCAATATCCACGGCGGGATGAGGCTGGAAGACCGCATTGCGGCAGAGGGGATTTTCAAGAACCAAGCCCAGGTGCTGGTAGCCACAGAGGCCGCCGGCGAAGGCATTAACTTGCAATTCTGCCACCTCCTGATCAACTATGACCTGCCCTGGAACCCCAACCGCCTGGAGCAACGCATGGGCCGCATCCACCGCTATGGCCAGACGAAAGAAGTCTACATCTTTAACCTGGTCGCCGGCGACACGCGGGAAGGACGCGTTTTGACGCGCGTCTTCGAGAAATTGGAACAGATCCGTCAAGCAATTGGCTCAGACAAGGTATTCGACGTGCTGGGCGAGATCTACTACGACAAGAACCTGGCACAGCTTCTTCTGGAAGCGGCCGCCAATGCCCGCAGCCTAGAAGAGATCCTACGGGAAATTGATATCCGCGTGGACGAAGAATACATCCAACGGGTCAAAAACAGCCTGGGCGAAAGCCTCGCCACCCGCTATATCGACTACACCCGCATGAAAGAAATGGCCGAGCAGGCCCGCGAGCACCGACTGGTTCCCGAATATACCGAGGGCTTTTTCATGAAGGCATGGGCCGCCGCCGGCGGCCGCATCACCCGCCGCGCCGACGGATTCCTCACCGTGGATCAGATGCCCTTCGCAATCAAGCAGATCGCGGAAGAAGATGATTTCCGCCGGCAGTATGGACAACTTCTCCCCTCCTATGAGCGCGTCACCTTCGACAAAGATGTCGCCACTCGCGTCGCCAATGCCGAATTCGTCTCCTTCGGCCATCCCCTGTTCGAAGCGGTACTGCGCTGGGTGGAACGACATGCACAGGATGATCTGCTCAAAGGAGCGGTCTTTATCGACCCGGACGGCCGGCTGGATGGCACCGTGCTCTTTTACATCGGGGAAATTATTGACGGTTTGAATAACCCCGCCGGCCGGCGTCTGTTCGCCTTCTATGTGGATCGCCACACCAACGAGGTGCATCCCTTCAACCCGGCCGGCCTATGGGACCTCCAGGAAGGCAGCCCCGTTCCGGGGGACTTCGCTCCCTCCCTCGACCATCTCAAGTCCTCGGTGCTTATCCATGCGGCGCACGCCCTGGGAGGGTACGAGAAAGAACTCTTACAACAACGTCAACGCCAGGCAGACATCAAGCGGAAATATGGGGTGCGTTCCCTGGAACATCTCATTGTGGAACTGGACGGCCAATTGATCCGGCTGGAAGAACGCCGCAGCAAAGGGGAAAACGTAGACCTGGTCATGCGCAATAAGAAGGAACAAAAACAGCGTTACGAAAGTGCACTCAAAGAATTGGAAGAGACTATTCAGCGCGAAGTGCAACTGAACAAGAACACGCCCCGCTTCGTGGGCGCCGTCCGAGTGATGCCGGCACCAGCGCCCTCCCAGGACATGCAGGAAAACCCCGAACTGGAGCGGATCGGCATGGAATTGGCCATGCAGTACGAGCGCGCACAAGGCCGCGAGCCGGAGGACGTCAGCGCCGAAAACCTGGGATTTGACATCCGCTCCCTGGAGAGGCATACTGGACGCCGGCGCTACATCGAGGTCAAAACGCGCGCCGGCATCGGAGATGTCCTGCTCACCCGCAACGAGTGGTTCAAGGCACAGCGCTTCGGTCAGGACTATTACCTGTATGTCGTATTGAACGCCGCCACCAGCCCGTCGTTGCACATTATCCAGGACCCGGCCCATAGACTCCAGCCGGCCCAGGAGGTCGAGGTGCGCTTCAGGCTCCACTCGCAGGACATCCTCCGGCAAGCGCAAGAGAGCAACCCGGATGCGCACCACCATGCCCATGGGAGAGGACTATGACCCAGGATGATCGCCGCCTCATCGAAACAACCTTCCCTGTCCGCGAGGTGAGCGCGGAATCCGCCAGGGAGAAGAACATCCGCCACGGGCATATCAGCACCCTGCACATCTGGTGGGCGCGGCGACCGTTGGCTGCCTCGCGCGCCACCGCCTATGCCGCGCTGGTCCCACCGCCGGCCACCCCGGAAGAATGGCAGAAACAACAGGACTTTATCATCAACCTCAGCCAATGGGAGAACTCGCTCAACGCGCCCCTGCTGGAGCGCGCCCGCCGCGCCATCTACGCCGCCCATGCCGAGCGCCTGAGCGCCGAGCTGGGCCGGCCGGTCACCATCGAGGATATCCAGGCCGGCCGCTTCCCGCCGCCGCGCGTGCTGGACCCCTTCGCCGGCGGCGGTTCCTACCCGCTGGAGGCGCTGCGCTTGGGCTGCGAAGCCTACGCCAACGACTATAACCCGGTCGCTGTGCTGATCCTCAAGGCGACGCTGGAATACCCGCAGAAGTTCGGCAAGCCTTTCGAGGGGATGCCGCCGCATCTGAAGCCCTCCGATCCATCCCACACACCCGCGAAAAAGCAGATGGAGAACGGCACCCTCTTCGGCATGGAGAGGCAGGCAAACACCGCGCCTAGTAACCCACTGCTGGAGGCGGTGCGCTATTGGGGCGAGTGGGTGCTGGAGCAAGCGCGCCGGGAGTTAGGGAGATTCTATACGGCAACCTGGTACACCCGGTCCGAAGCCGCGGAGGAAGCAGAGCCGGAACCGGAGCACTGGCACATTCCCGAAAGCCTCCGGCGCAAGATGGTGGAAATCGCCCGCCAGTTTCGCAAGAACCCAACGCCCAGTGAAAAGATACTTTGGCAGGCGCTGCGCGGAAAACAATTAGATGGCGTCAAGTTCCGCCGGCAACAACCTATTGGGCCGTTCGTTGTGGATTTCTTTGCCCCTTCCCGCCGCCTGATCGTTGAAGTGGACGGCCCGATTCACGAGACGCAACAAGCCGCCGATGCAGAACGCCAGCGTTTGCTGGAATCGCTGGGCCTGCGGTTCGTCCGCTTGCCGGCCAGCCTGGTGGAACAAAATCTGCCTGCGGCGCTGGAGAGGATACGGGCGGCGTTGGACCCCCACCCCCGCCCCCCCGCCCCTCAAAAGGGAGGGGGGGATCCCCCCCCCCCCCCCCCCCCCCCCCCAAAAGGGGGGGGGGCACCCCCCCCCCCCCCCCCCCCCCCCCCCAAACGGGGGGCGGCACCCCCCC
>Ga0078972_1011416_pt1 | contig 15939 bp, 12 predicted proteins | sample YelNatPaOPGAMG01_FD_67568 | JGI IMG/M metagenome (GOLD analysis project Ga0078972, IMG submission 67568) | Hot spring thermophilic microbial communities from Obsidian Pool, Yellowstone National Park, USA - OP-RAMG-01 (SPADES assembly) (version 2) | ecosystem: Environmental > Aquatic > Thermal...
GTTCCTCCTGCGGCCACCGGCAGAAAATGCCCATGTCCGACCGGACGTATCGTTGTCCGTGTTGTGGAATGGAAAAAGACCGGGACCACAACGCCTCCCTGAACATTTTGAGACTCGGGCTAAAGTCTCGGGGTTAGCCCCCGGAAGCTCCGGCGTTCACGCCGGGGAGCAGTCACTCCGTCTTTTTCGTTGACAAGAAACCGTCCCCCGTGATGAAATCAGGGGACCGCGAGCCAATACCCGCAACAGGCATGACACACGGTCCCAGCCGTCTGCCGGCCCACTACCGCTTGACCGGCGCTTGACCGGCGCTTGACCGGTAGTCCTTATTCCGGCATCGCTCCGGATTGGAGCGATCTCCAAAATGCTATCTTTTTTTTGGGGGGGGAACTCAGGGCTGACCGGCGAGAACTAAGGGGCAGAAGGGGATTCGGATCCGGTCGGGGAAGACCCGTCAGAACGACAGACGAATGATGCGAGGCCTTCCGGCCTCCCATGAGACGACGCCGCGAGGCTTTCTTCGCCCCTCAGTCGTCCGGGGATTTTCGGCTCCCCCCAACGACTGAAACGGAGACGGACCTCAATCATAAAGCCTTTATCGGGGAGATCGAACATGAGACAGGACTGGATCAAGGGACGGACCGGAGTGGTCACCCAGATGCATTATGCCAAAAAGGGAGAGATCACCCCCGAGATGGCCTATGTCGCCTCGATCGAGAAGGTCGAACCGGAGTTCATTCGCTCCGAAATCGCCCGGGGCCGGATGATCATCCCCGCCAATATCCGCCATCCCGAACTCGTTCCCATGGGAATCGGCATCGGACTCAACTGCAAGATCAACGCCAATATCGGGAACTCCTCCCTCGTTCCCGACATCGAAAACGAGACCAACAAGCTCTCGGTCTGCCTAAAGCACGGAGCCGACACCGTCATGGATCTCTCGACGGGACCGAAGATCCCGGAGATCCGCGAGGCAATGCTCCGCATGAGCCCGGTCCCCCTTGGGACCGTCCCCATCTACGAGGCGATCCATCAGGTCGGAGACCCCCTCGAGCTAACCACTGAGGACCTTCTCCGGGTGATCCGCTCCCAGGCGGAACAGGGCGTCGACTACATGACGGTCCATTGCGGACTTCTCAAGGACTTCATCCCCCTGACAGCCAGCCGGATCACCGGCATCGTCAGCCGGGGAGGCTCCCTCATGGCCCAGTGGATGCTCCGCCACGGCAAGGAAAACCCCCTCTATACCGCCTTCGACCAGATTCTCGAGATCTGCCGGGAGTTCGACGTCACGCTCTCCCTCGGCGACGGACTGCGCCCGGGATGTCTTGCCGACGCCTCCGACGCCGCCCAGTTCGCCGAGCTCGAGGTTCTCGGGAAGCTTACGAAGCGGGCATGGGAGGCGGACGTCCAGGTCATGATCGAAGGTCCGGGCCATGTTCCCTACGACCAGATCCCCATGAACGTGGAAAAACAGCAGATCCTCTGCCACGAGGCTCCCTTTTACGTCCTGGGCCCCCTCGTCACCGACATCGCCCCGGGCTACGACCACATCACCTCGGCGATCGGCGCCACAGCCGCCGCGACGGCGGGAGCGGCCCTCCTCTGCTATGTCACCCCCAAGGAGCATCTGGGTCTCCCCGACCTCGAAGACGTGAGAAACGGCATCATCGCCTACAAGATCGCCGCGCACGCCGCGGACATCGCACGCCACAGGAAGGGGGCCCGCGACCGGGACGACAGCCTCTCCCGCGCCCGCTACGCCTTCGACTGGAAAAGCCAGTTCGACCTCTCGCTCGATCCCGACCGCGCCCGCTCCATGCACGACGAGACGCTTCCCCAGGAGACCTTCAAGCACGCGGAGTTCTGCTCGATGTGCGGACCCAAGTTCTGTTCGATGCACATCAACCACCAGATCCGCGAGGAGACGGAACGGCTCGTCTCGATCGACTCCCTCCCCCGCCAGGCGGTCTCCTGACCGGAGGGCAGGGGTAAATCAGTAAATGCAAGGCGGATTTTTTCTGTCCGCCGGGTACGCCATTGCCCCATAGGCCTCTCGGGACCGTCTCCGACTCTCGACTTCGAGTGTCAGGGGACGGTCCCGTTCTTGTTCCCGGGCTTGTTCCCGGGGGAAGCTTCCCGCTCTGAGCCCCCACACAGGGACCGGCTCCTGCGTGGAATCTCCGGACCCGGCCTGTGGTATGATGGTCCCGCCCTGTCGTTTGAAACGGCAAGAGGCCGACCCCTATCAAATGAGCGAAAGGATACGATGCCGGCTATTCGCCTGGGCCACCCCCTCTTTTTTCACAATATTCCCTTCGAGATCGAGGAGCGGCAGATTCTCCGGGAGATGCGCATCCCGAAGAAAGCCTCCCTTGCGGAGCTGAACGAACCGGCCATGGAGCGGGCGATCGGCCAGGCGATCGAAGAGGGATACCGGATGATCGAGGGCCAGGGAGTCTACAGGACCCTCACGATTACGGAGATCGGGGAGGACCGGGTTCTGACCCGGGAGAGCGAGACACTCTTCCTTGGACAGAAGATGGTCAAGCTCCTCCGGCATTGCGACTACGCCTCCCTGATCGTTGCGACTATCGGCCCGAAGATCGAGACGGAGGTCGACCGGCTTTCCGGCCCGGAGCCGGCCCACGCCTACTTTCTTGAGCGCGTCGGGGCATGGATGGCCGACTACATGGGCATCTGGCTCGACAGGATGCTCGAGCGGGAGATCGTCCGCGCGGGCTATCAAAGAACCTACCGCTTCGGCGTCGGCTACGGGGACTGGCCCCTCTCCTCGCAAACCGAAGTCATGGCCCTGACGGAGGCCCACAAGATCGGCATCGCCCTCAACGAGGCCTTTATCATGATCCCCCGCCTGTCCATCTCTGCCGTCATCGGATGGCAGAAGCCCGGGACAGGCCCCCAATCGACCCCCGACCCGGAGAGCGACTCTTGACCCCCCTTCTCGAACGTCTCAAACAGGACATCCTTATTCTCGACGGCTCCATGGGAGCCCTTCTCCAGGGCCGGGGGCTCCCCCCCGGCTACGCCCCCGACCTCTGGAATCTCGAGCGCCCCCAGGACATCCAGGCCGTCCACGCCGAGTACCGGGCCGCAGGCTCCGACATCCTTCTCACCAACACCTTCGGCGCCTCCCGCCGAAGACTCGCCGAATACCAGGCCGAGGGGAGGATCCGGGAGATCAATGTGGCCGGAGTCGACCTCGCCCGCCGGGCCGCCGCAGGAAAGGCCTACGTCGCCGGCGACATCGGGCCCTTCGGGTCGACCATCGCCCCCTTCGGAGACACCACCTTCGAGGAGGCGGTGGCGATCTTCCGCGAGCAGGCCGCCATCCTTGCCTCCGCCGGGGTCGACCTGATCGCCATCGAAACGATGTTCGACATCCAGGAGATGCGGGCCGCCCTTATCGGGGTCCGGGAAGGCGCCCCCCGCGTTCCCATAATGGCCTTCATGACCTACAACGCCGACGGGATCACCGACTCCGGATCCGACCCCGAGACGGTGGCCGCCGTCCTCGAGGGGTTCTCGGTCGAGATCATGGGCCTCAACTGTTCGGTGGGGCCGGAGGCCATGGTGCCGGTTCTCGAGCGGCTCGGGCGCGCCACCCATACCTATCTGGGGATCGAGCCCAATGCGGGCCTTCCGATCCATCGCGACGGCAAGACCGTCTATCCATCCGGCGCCGAAGAGATGGCCGCCTTCGCCCCCGCCTTCGTCGGGGCCGGAGCCAACATCATCGGCGGCTGCTGCGGGACGACCCCCGAATACATCCGCCTGATCTCGAAGAGGCTCAAGGGGACAAAGCCCCGCCGGAGAACGCCCAGCCCCCACACGCGCATCGCCTCCCGGACCGGCGTCGTGCCCATCGGAGCGGGAGTTCCCTTCGTCCTTATCGGAGAGAAGATCAATCCCACGGGAAAAAAGCTCTTCTCCGAGGCGATCGCCGAAGGACGCACCGATCTCATCGTGGCGGAGGCCCGGAAGGAGGCGGCCGCCGGCGCCCACGCCCTCGACGTCAACGTGGGGGTTCCTCTCGTCGACGAAGCCCGGATGATGGAAAAGGCCGTCATCGCCATCGGCAATGTCGTCTCCTCCCCGCTCGTCATCGACAGCTCCTTCGCCTCGGCACTCGAGTCGGGGCTCCGGATCTATCCGGGACGGGCTCTCGTCAACTCCGTCAATGCGGAAGAGGAGCGGCTCGAGGAGGTTCTTCCCCTGATCCGCCGTTACGGGGCCGCCGTGATTGCCCTCCTGTCCGGCGACGACATCCCGGAGAAGGCCGCCGACCGGATGAAGAATGCGGAGAAGATCCTGCGGGCGGCGGAGAGGTTCGGGCTTCGACCGGAGGATATCGTCTTCGACACTCTGGCACTCACCGTCAGCGCCGTCCAGGAGGCCGCCCGCCAGACGCTTGAAACGATCCGGCTCCTGAAGTCGGAGTGGAACGCCCGGACCATCGTCGGCCTCTCGAACGTCTCCTTCGGCCTTCCCATGAGGAAGACCGTCCACGACACCTTCCTTGCCATGGCGATCGGCGCCGGCCTCGACGGGGCTATTTGCGACCCCTATGACCCCCTCCTCCACCAGACTGTGGCGGCGGCCAGCCTCTTTGCGGGACGGGATCCCGAATGCCGGGCCTTCATCGACAAGGCCGCCGGATGGACACCCCTTGTGCCCCAGGCCGAGAAAGGGGCGGAAGGGACGACAGGCACGGCCGGAGCCTCCGCCTCAAAGACCCCGGATCACCCGCTCACGACCCGGGAAAAGATCGAACGCGCCATCATCGAAGGGGAGAGGGAGGCGATCGTCCCCCTCGTCACCCAGGCCTTAGCCGAGGGATCCGCCCCTTTCGAGATCTTCGTCGAACAGATGACCCCCGCCATCAGAAAGCTCGGAGACCTTTTCGGCGCCCGACAGAAGTTCATCCCTCACCTGATTGCCGGGGCCGACACCATGAAAAAGGGTGTCGAGGTCCTGCAGCCCCTGCTCGAGGCCAAGGGCCCCACCCAGCCCAAGGGGACGATCGTCTTCGCCACCGTCAAGGGCGACATCCACGACATCGGCAAGAACATCTGCATCCTCATGCTCCGCAACTTCGGCTACCGGGTTATCGACCTCGGGAGGAACGTCGCGATCGAGACGATCCTTGAGACGGCAGAAAAGGAGAAGGCACAGATCGTGGCTCTCTCCGCCCTTATGACAACTACGATGATCCAGATGAAGGTGGCGGTCGACGCGATCCGCGAGAGGAATCTTCCCTACAAGGTCATGGTGGGGGGGGCGGTCGTCACGCCCAAGTTCACGACGGAGATCGGCGCGGACGGGTACGGAAAGGATGTGGGAGAGGTGGTTCCGCTGACGGAGAGGATCCTTGCGGCCCTTGCCGAAACGGGGAGAGTGCCGGAAGGGGTCTAGAGAAGGATCCGGAGACCGTCGTAGGCGGGACGGATCCCGGAGGGAAGTTCGGCCTCGAGCGTCGCGTGGTCCATCCGGTGGGAGATGTGGGTGATGTAGGCCATCCGGGGGGAGACCTCCCGGATCTCAGCGATGGCCTGGTCGAGCCCGAAGTGCGAGAGGTGGGGTTCGTAGCGAACCACGCCAACGATCAAGACCTTCGACCCCTTCATGACCTCCTTCCCTTCCGGGAGAACGGCGTTGCAGTCGGTCAGATAGACGAGATCCCCGATCCGGAGGGCGGTGTTCCGGGTGGGTCCATGCTCCACCAGAAACGGTCTAAAGGGAACGCCAAAGATCTCCATTGGACCGTCTAGGGTGTGCGGCACAAGATCGGGCCGCGTCACCCCTTCCCTGTTCACATCGGAAAAGGCATAGGAGAACATCGCCCGGATCCGGTCGAGAACCGGGGACGGCGCGTAGATCGGGATCTCCTTCTCCATGATGAAGTTGAAGGTCCGAAGCTCGTCGAGGCCCAGAACATGGTCGGCATGGGCGTGCGTGTAGACGACGGCATCGACTCTGTCGAGGCCATGTCGCAGGGATTGAAGGCGCAGGTCGGGAGAGGTGTCGACAAGAATATTCTTCCCGTTTGCGCTGACAAGGAGGGAGGAGCGGGTCCGATGGTTTCTCCGGTCGGGAGAGAGGCAGACGGCGCAGCGGCACCCGATCATGGGGACGCCCACCGAGCTTCCCGTTCCGAGAAAGAGAGCCTCCATGGGGGGAGGAGGTGACGAGGTCACATCCTCCCCCTCACAGAGGGCCGTGCTTCGGGAGCGCCGGTCCCGGGGACTGGGCAAAAATCAGGGAGCGACGCGGATAATCTTGACATGGAGGATTGTCACCGGGGTGAGGGGACGGTCGTTCTTGCCGGTCGGAACCTGAGAGATCTTGTCGGCAACATCCTGTCCCGAGACCACCTGGCCGAAGATGGAATAGGAGCCATCGAGCCAGGTCGCCGGAGCCACGGTGATGAAGAACTGGCTTCCGTTGGTGTCCGGACCGGCATTGGCCATGGCCATGACGCCCTTGCGGTCGAAATGCAGGGAGGGGTCGACCTCGTTCTTGAACTGGTAGCCCGGCCCTCCGGTCCCGTTGCCCAGAGGATCGCCGCCCTGGATCATGAAGTCCTTGATGACGCGGTGAAAGACCAGCCCGTCAAAGAAGGCTCTCTTGACGGATGTTCCCGTCCGGGGGTCGATGAACTCCTTCGTTCCTTCGGCAAGGCCCACGAAGTTGGCCACCGTCTCGGGAGCCGAGGCGGGGAAGAGCTGGCAGACGATCGTCCCCATGGAGGTCTCGAGTTCGGCGTACTCTCCGGGGGGAAGGGATGCGGTATTTGTGGCTGCGGCACTGGCAGTCATAGGAATTCCTCCGTCTAGAAAGGTGGAAAGGAGCGGGGAAAGAAGGACGGACAGAACAAGAACCGTCAGGCCAAAGACGCCTTTTGTTTTCAATGTCATCATTTTTTCGAGGCCCTCCGTCTCTCCTGCTCGTTCAAGATACGTTTTCTGATGCGGAGGGCTTCGGGAGTCACCTCCATGATCTCGTCGTCCTCGAGAAATTCGAGGGCCTGCTCAAGGGAGAGCAGCTTGGGGGGGACAAGGGTAATGGCTTCCTCGGCGTTCGAGGAGCGGATATTGTTCAGATGCTTCTTCTTGCAGGGGTTCACGGCAAGATCGGTCGGCCGCGAATGGGCGCCGATAATCATACCCTCGTAAACCTTGACCCCGGGCCCCACAAAGAGAACGCCGCGATCCTGAACACTTTCGAGGGCGTAAGCCACCGTCTCCCCGGTCTCCATCGAGATTAGGCCGCCGTTGACGCGTCCGGGGATCTCCCCCTTGTAGTCGCCGTAGCCGTGGAAGGTATGGTTCAGAAGGCCCGTTCCCTTCGTATCGGAGAGAAACTCGCTCCGGTATCCCAGAAGCCCCCGGGCGGGAATGAGGTACTCCAGGCGCACATGGCCGTCCTGTTGGGGAGCCATGTTGAGCATCTCCCCCTTCCGGGGGCCCAGCTTTTCGATGACGGCGCCCACAAAGTCCTCCGCGACGTCCACGACGAGATACTCGTAAGGCTCCTGGCGCTGCGATCCCTCTCCCTTGAAGAGGACGTGGGGACGCGACACCTGGAACTCGTACCCCTCCCGGCGCATTGTCTCGATCAGGATGCCGATGTGGAGCTCGCCACGTCCCGAGACCTTGAATGCATCCGGGCTTCCCGTCTCCTCGACGCGAAGGGCCACGTTGGTGCGGATCTCCTTCATAAGGCGATCGCGGAGGTTCCGGCTCGTGACGAACTTTCCTTCCTGCCCGCAGAAGGGGGAGTTGTTCACGATGAACTCGAGCGAGATGGTGGGCTCACCGATCTCGATGGGGGGAAGGGATCCCAATTCGGTGACGTCCGAGAGAATATCCCCAATCCGGAGATCGTCGAAGACGGCCATCAGGATGATGTCGCCGGCTTTTGCGGAGGGAACCTCGACCCGCTTCAGCCCTTCGAAGGAGAGGATCTTCTTCACCTTGTTTTTCTCGACTAAGGCCCCGTCGACCACCCGGGCGATCGTCTCCCCGTTTGCGACCGTCCCGCTAACGATCTTGCCCAGGGCGATCTGTCCCAGATAGGAGTCGTATTCGAAGCTTGTCACCTGCATGAGGAAGGGGCCGTTCTCGTCCACCTCCGGAGGCGGCACGTAATTGATGATGGTGTCGAAAAGGGCGATCAGATCCTTGCCCTCCGCAGTGGCATCGAGGGAGGCAATCCCCTTCTTGGCCGAGGCGAAGACAGTCGGGAACTCCATCTGGGCATCGGTGGCGCCGAGCTCGATGAAGAGGCTGAAGACCTCGTTCTGAACATCGATCGGCCGGGCTCCCGGACGGTCGATCTTGTTGATCACCACCACGGGACGAAGGCCCATGCGAAGAGCCTTGTTCAGCACGAAACGTGTCTGGGGCATCGGACCGTCGAAGGCGTCGACCACAAGAAGAACACCGTCCACCAGTGTCAGAGTCCGTTCGACCTCGCCGGAAAAGTCGGCGTGGCCGGGGGTGTCGACAATGTTGATCCGGTAGTCCTGGTAGAAGATGCAGGTATTCTTCGCCAGGATCGTGATGCCGCGCTCCTTCTCGAGGGCGTTGGAGTCCATGACGCGCTCCTCGACAACCTCGTTATCCCGAAAAACGTGTCCCTGCTGGAGCATCTTGTCGACGAGAGTCGTCTTCCCGTGGTCGACGTGGGCGATGATCGCGATGTTCCTCGTGTGCATGAGTGAAGCCGTCATCCTCTGCGCGCATTGGAAACCTCGGCATTTACGCCGGGAGAAATGCGCTCTCCTTTCTCTTTAAAGTAGTGTGGGACTTCCACCCACCTTGTCTTGCGACTCTGCCCTTACGGACCCTGAAACGCGCTTCTTGCGAAGCATCTCCCCTCGGGAATGGCACGAACCAGCTCCCGTCTTTCGACGGCGATCCGAACCTTCGGCGCTTTCCCTTTCGCCAGCATGATCCGGACCTTCCAGTGCCCGGGACTGAGGAAGCATCCCGGGGTGGGTCTTGGCGACCTGTTCGTAACGGAGCGACTTTCGCCGCATACCCTGGTCAACCTAGCTTGTCGGATCCTGCCCTTCTTTGAGGGAGTCGGTGAACCGATCAACTCCCAAGGCATCAGGCCTCTGGATCTTTCAAGCTCCGGACTTTAGTCCGGGGTAGTTGACAAGACATGTCCGCCTTGTAGAAATAAAGTGTCGTAGGTCCCGGGACTCCCCGTTGGGCTCAAAAAGGAGCCTTCCTCACCTGCCGCGCCTGCTCTCCCTGATACTCGGCAAAAATATACTCGGCAAAAATGGCCACCCGGAAAACCCGAACTCGGTCAAGAGGGTCAGACCGCCGGAAGAGCCCATATCCGCCGGGAACCCGGGACAAGATGCCCACGGGAGGCCTCAGGGCAAGGATGTATAATGAGAAGAGAGGGCCTTGCAAAATCAAAAGAAATACTATTGTAGGCCGGATCCGGTCAGAAGGTCAACTGGCGGATTTTCCGAAAGATCGGAAAATCCCTGTCGATATCGCCTCCCCGGCTCCCTTTTTCGACCTGTTTTGAGGGGAGGCGCAACGATCAGTCTCCGACATGGAAGGCGGCGCACTTGAGATAGTCGAGCTCCGGCATCGACAAAAGGCGCGGATGGTCCCAGGAGGCCTTCCCCGAGTAGAAAAGACGCCCTGTGCGCTCCTCCTTGCGGAAGACCGCCCGGAGAATTCCCGAAAAATCTTCCCACGAAAGCAGTGCCGAGCAGGAACAGACGATGAAGATCCCCTCCCGGTCGAGAAGGGAAAGCCCCAGACGAAAGGCCTTGTGGTATCCCTCGATCCCCTCCTTCACCAGACGACGGCTCTTGATGAAGGCCGGCGGATCAAGAATCACGGCGTCGAAACGACGACCGGCCTTCCGGGCTGCCTCCCCCCAGGAAAAGAAGTCGGCCGCGATCCCCTCTCCGGTCGGGACGTTCTGGCGGTAGAAGGAGATCGCCTTCTCGGAGGCGTCCACACCGGTAAGGGTGGCACCGGGAGAAGCGGCGGCCACCCCCATCGACCAGGCTCCCACATAAGAGAATGCGTCGAGGATCCGCCCCCCTCCGATCCGTCCCGAAAGCGCCTTCACGTTGTCCTTCTGGTCGAGGAAGAGCCCTGTCTTCTGGCCCTCCCGGAAGGGAAATCGGATCGTCTTCTCCCCAAGCGAAACGGCAAGCTCCTCCGGAACATCTCCCACGAAATGGTCCTCTCCTACGGGAAGCCCCTCCGTCTCCCGGGCCCGAAGGCCGCGATCCACCCGTATTCCCCGAGGAGACAGTGCCTCGGCAAGGCTCTCGAGAATCGCAGGCAGGAGGGCCTCCATCGCCCGGGTGGTGATCTGGACCGAGAGTCGATCCCCGTAGCGGTCGACGACGACCCCGGGGAGGCCATCGGCCTCCGAGTGGACGAGGCGAATCGCCTCTTCTCCCATTCCGAGGCGCTCCCGCATGGCGATCGCGGCAGAGATCCTCTCGGCGATATAGTCTTCAAGGCTCTCGATGCGCCCCTCGAGGAGCCGGACGGCAATCAGTGAATGGGGGTTATAGAGGCCGGTTCCCAAAAACCTTCCGGAGGCCGCACGAACGTCGACGAGAAGGGGGGGCTCCCCTCCGGAGGTCCGGGAGGCCGTGGGGGACAGGCGGGCCACCTCGTTGGAAAAGATCCAGCGATGGCCTGCCATCACCCGCCGTTCCTCATTTTTCCCGAGGATGACCTCACCCCGGAGCGTTTTTTCGGCCGCTCCCTCATCTGTCCCGTACTCTTCCTGTCCCATCAACGGATCTCCCGAGTTGCACCTAAAGAAGTTTGATATTAAACTATATACAAATGCCCTAATGCCTGAGACCTAATTGCCTTAGGATGGCAAGCCCTCGTCAAGAATCGGAGCGTAACAAAACTATGAGGATACCACCAATCGTGTCGAAATTGCCCGTTTCCCCTTCCGCCGTCAAAAACCTTGGAGCGGCCATCCTCCTTCTTGCCCTTTCCTGCCAGTCGGCAAAGGCCGCTCCGGCCCCTGCCGACAACAGCGGCCCGCCGCCTGCCGCCAACGCGACCCTCGACTCCCGGGATCCGCCCATTGGCGCTCCGGGGGTTCTCTCGATCGGCGACGGCACGTCTCGTCTTGTCATTTTCCCCTCCCAGGACGTCTTCACCCCTCTCCTCTCCGATCCCCGCGAGCCGCTCAGCACGATCGAATTCTTCGCGGCCTCGAACATGCCCTCCGCCATTCAGTTCAACGGGAACATGGCGGGCAACATCGGAATCGCCCGGTGGGAGTCGAATGCCGAAGGGGTCGACCGGGCCCTCCAGTTCGGACTTGTGGGAGGCGAGTTTTCGCGCTTCGGGATCTTCGGCGCCAACACCTACCTCATGGACTCGGACTACATGGTCGGCGCCACCCTGACAGGACGAATCGGAGCCTTTTCCCAGCGGCTCTTCTTCTACCACGAGAGCTCCCACACCGGCTACAACTACACCACTCTCACCAACCTCAACAAACTCTCCGACTTTGGCCAGGAGATCATTCAGGAAGTCTCATCCGAGGACATCACCCCCCATCTGAGACTCTACGGAGGGGCCGCCTACCGGGTCGAGGGCTTCGGCTACTACTCCACAGCACAGGACGCCCTGATCCTGCTCGGCGGTGCCGAAGCCTATACCGACACATTTTCCTCCCTCGACCACCTGGGCCGGGGCTACGCCTCCTTTTTTATCGAATCCCGGGGCATCAACGGCTACACCCCCAACGAGGACCTTCAGGTGGGACTTCTCTTCCACCGCCCGGGATCGTACTTTCAGGTCCGCCCGATGATCGATCTCTACAACGGATACTCCTACATGGGCGACCTCCTCTTCAACAAAGACCGGTACGCGGCTCTCGGCATTTCCTTTGACTTTTGAGGGGGTCTTCCCCCAGAATATGACCGGAGGATCGACCCGGACAGCCTGTCCGCCTGCCTGCGATCAGGGCGTCCGGGAACCGGCAACGGGGGCCGTTCTCGACCTTCACGCTCTCCCCTCCCCACGGAACGCATCCGGAGATTTTCTTGACAAAGTCACTTCTGCGAGGTCTTCTGCCCCTTCTGACCGGTATTGCCGTCCTGACATCGGCCGGGATCCTCGTGCATCTCTATCGGTCGACGTGGACGGCGGGCCCCGATATCGAACCCCATCTGCCCCGGGCCCAGACGACATTCTCCGTGCGCCTTCCCACCTTGCCGGCGGGCGGGCCAACTCACCGGTCTCTTCTTTTGCGGGCGGTCAAGGAGAGCTCTGACCCCCTCTCGGTTGGCTACTGGCCTTCGGGGCGTACGGTCTTCCAGATGCCGGTCGCGATTCCTCCCCCAGACCTAGGAAAGCCTCCCGCCTCGGTCCGGCTCGTGCTCTGGGATCCCGGTCGCTATGAGATCACCTTCTCCGACCCGACCACACAACTCACAGTTGAGACCCTCCCGGTCCATGTCGTCGCTCCCCTGACCCTCTACAGAAACGATGTGCTTCTTCTTCTCTTTCTGGGAGTGGCCGGATACCTCTCGGGCCGTTTCGTCAGAGCCCCCTCCCCCGAGGGTCTCAGAAAAGACAAGAGCACTCCTTCCGGAAAGAGCCCCCTCATTCGCCACCGGAGCGCCGTTGCCGCCACAGCCCTTCTGGCGGGACTCCTTCTCGTCCTGCTGGAGCATTCTCTTCCGGCGCCACGCACTCCTCTTTCCACGCTCACCGGAGGGCTCGGTGGAACCTATGAGTCCGAGGGAAGAAAAGACGCCGCCCGCATGCCGATCCCCCTTTCGTCGGGCCCGGGGCAGAGTCCGGAGGCCTTTCTCGTCCTCCGCCACCGCATGGACAGCTGGGCCGCCTATGGCCACGACCTGACACTCTTTGCCGGACCGGTCGACCTCAGGCTCGGATCCCGGGCCTATCTACTTCCCCCAGACGACGGCCGCTATCGTCTCACACTCTGGACAAGTGACAGCACAGGGCGTCTTCTGGCCCTTCGGCAGGTCACCCGGGCCCTTCCCGTCTCCCCGGCCTTTCCCTTGGGCCTCTTCCTGGGATTTTCACTCTTTTCCCTGGCATTTTTCTTTCTGGGCGTGACGCCCCCTGCGGTCCGGGCCTCCCGCACACCGCTAGAAAGGTTTCGTTGAAAATCCTTCTCCTCCCTGCGCCTCTTCTCAGAAGATCCCGGACAGCACTCGTTTCAGCCGCCGCTCTCCTTTTTGGCGCCCTCCTTTTCTTCTCGCCGGACCGGGCCCGTGCCTTCGACGTTCAGCTCATGGGCAACGTCGACTACCTGCCCGTCTCCCCTCTCCAGAACAACAGCCCCGTCGCCTGGGGCGGCGGAGTCCGGATGACCTGGGAATACCTTCCCGACTGGGACATTACCGCCACGCTCATGACGAACATCTTCCAGACCACCCAGACCATTGGGGAAAATCCCGTCACTTACTCCCCCAACAACTCGGGGCTCATGTCGCTCACCCCCCTCTCCTTCGGGATCTACCACACTCTTTACCGGACCAGCAAGAAGAACTGGATTTACGCGATCGCCGACGTCGGAGCGGCCTTCGAGTATTCCTACGGAGGGGGACGTATCTCCCCCGAGCCTTTCGGAGAGGTCGGCGCAGGGTTCAGCTTCAAGCAGTGGTTCATCGAGGAGCGGGTCGCCGGCATGCCGCTTGCTTTTCCCGCCTATCCCTCGCCCGCCTTTACCTCAGGCCCCCTCATCATGATCACGACCTCGGTCGGGGTCCACTTCTTCATCTTCTAGGCCCGTCCCTCCCCCGCCGACAAAGGACAAGTCTGCCACCGCGATCCACCGGGAGATATGCTCTCCGATCACCCGGTCGAGAAAGGCCAGAGCCTCCCGAACCGGCGAGGGGAGAGACCTCCTTCCCCCCGCAGAACTCCCTTTGACCTGAGGGCTTCCCGACAGAAAAGAAATAACCTCCGGTGCCACAGCCCACAGCCTCCCCTCCGGGTCCACGGGACGACAGGACCGGCAAAAGACTGCTCCGTCGGAGGGGCGGTAGGCGAACCTTCGGGAGCGCCCCGCCTCCCCAGACTCCATATCTTCGCCTCCCTCCGTTTTCCCGCAGGAGCGGCAGACCGGAGGAGGGATCCCCCACCCCAGAATCGGGAGCCCCTCCCGAACGAACTCCATCCAGACAAGACCTGCGGGAGACTCCCGGCCATCGAGCCGTTCGAGCGCAAGGCTTGCCAGATCGAAGAGACGGGGCTCGGGGTGGCCCTCCGGCAAAAATCCCAGGAGGAAGCGGACGATCAGTCCTGCCCAGACAAGTCGGTCGTAGTCTTCGCGAATATGGGGATAGGAATGGCGGGTGTCGGCATGAAGGATCCGGACGAGACCGGTAAAGCTCCCCCGGCGCAGGGAGAGCCGGCTTCGGGTGAGGGGCTCGAGGGAGGCACCGAACCGGTTGTCGCGGGAGGTAGCCCCCCGGGCGAATCCCGACTGAAGCCCTCCGTCCCGGGAAAAAAAGGTCACGACCTTGGAAGAGTCCAGGTAGCGGGCGGACCGGAGAACAAGAACCTCTTGCTCAGCCATGGTCCCGGGAAAGGAGGCAGGGGCAGGAAGGCATCACGATGGCAGGTATCCCAGCTCCCGCAAAATCGCGGGGCGATCCCGCCAGTCCGGAACGACCCGGACGACAAGGCGGAGGTAGACCGGAGTCCCGGTCAGGCGCTCGATCTCCTCCCGGGCCCGCTGGCTGATCGTCCGGATCGTCTCCCCCCGGGCCCCCACCACGATCCCCTTCTGGGACTCCCTCTCCACGAGGATCGAGCCTTCGATGCGAGTGGTCTTCTCCTCCCCCTCCGGCTCGAGGAACTCCTCGACCGCCACGGCGCACTGGTGGGGGACCTCCTCGTAGAGAAGGGAGAAGATTTTTTCCTGGACAATCTCCCGGACCATCTCCCGCACCGTCTGGGAGGTGTACCACTCCGGGTCGAAGAGGGGCTCCCCCGAAGGGAGATCCCGGAAGAGGATGTCTCTCAGGGGCTCGAGGTTGGTCTCCTTGAGGCCCGAAAGGGGAACGATCTCTCCAGAGATGCGGTTCCGCTCCATTTCACGGGAGAACTCGAGAAGAACCGGGATCATGTTGGTTGGCCCCAGCCGGTCGATCTTGGTCAAGGCGACCACCAGCGGAGGCGTGGGCAGACCGCTCCCCTCCCTGGCCGGCCGGATCAGCTCGAGAAAGCGGGCCCAGTCCCGGTCACGTTTTTTCGATGTGATATCCACGACCCAGAGGATGACATGGGCCTCGGCGAGCGCCGTCGCCAGGCTCTCTCCCATCTGCTGGTTCAAGAGGGGGCCCGACTGGTGGAATCCGGGAGTATCGAGAAAGATCATCTGCCCGCGCTTCTCGGTCAGGATCCCTCGAATCAGGGTTCGGGTCGTCTGGGGGGTCGCGCTCACCGCCGAGACCTTCTCCCCCACCAGGGCATTGACCAGGGTCGACTTTCCTGCGTTGGGAAGCCCCACAACGGCCACGAGGCCAGCCCGGCCGGAGGGCTTGTCCGACTCCTTACCGATGGCGTCAAGCTCTTCCGCCATGGTCAATCCCGATCGTCCTTTTTTTCCCGCTTTCTTTGCCATCCGGCTCCCCTGGTTCCGATTGTTGTGGAGCCCTCCCTTGAGAAGGGGGCTCCCGTCTTCCCGATCTAAGAGTACCCGAAGAGAGGCGGCATTTCCATTCTCTGGCGATGGGAACCCGCCGTCCCCTCCTGATCGAGTCGCGCGGCAAACCTCGGCATTCATGCCGGGGAAGGATAGCGCGGACGGCAAAGCCGTCCTGGAATTTTGACTTTCAGTGAGGGGTTTGCTGCTGTTCGATGTATTGGCGAATGATTTCGATGGGAGCGCCGCCACAGCTTCCGGCAA
>Ga0078972_1011419_pt1 | contig 15937 bp, 26 predicted proteins | sample YelNatPaOPGAMG01_FD_67568 | JGI IMG/M metagenome (GOLD analysis project Ga0078972, IMG submission 67568) | Hot spring thermophilic microbial communities from Obsidian Pool, Yellowstone National Park, USA - OP-RAMG-01 (SPADES assembly) (version 2) | ecosystem: Environmental > Aquatic > Thermal...
CCGCCCCCCCGCAGCGGGGGCCCGGTACCCCCACGGGGGGGATCGGGGGGCCTCGACTCCCCCCCCAGAGGGGGGGGAGTGAAAAAACAGGTGTTATGGGTATGATAGGCTTGCTTGTGGTGGGGTCAAAGGGGCTGTGTGGTTGTTTATTTGGTTTGGGTGTTTTTGTGATTTTGTTCATTTTTGGGGTGTTTTTTGGGGTGTATCCTGAACAGTTGTGACGAAACCTTTATATGTGTGGTATACTATATATAATAGTAGGGACGGGGGTGGTAGGGTGCAACCCTACCACCATATACTGTCCGTACAAAAATAAAAGAAAGGGGTGATATGAATGGCAGTTTGTGCCAAAAAGACACAAAATAAGATAAGAAGGCAATTTGAGCAACAACGAAGAGAAATAATGAAGGGGGAGATGAGTTTGTCTTTCTTTGAGATTCCCATCATCTCCCCATTTGACTACCTGCAATTCCTATATGAAAGAGGATATTTCACAAGGGTAAACTATGAAGCCATCATGTCATGTGTCTCTAAACTCTGTGAAGACGCTGATGTACTTGATTCTATTGAGTTTGGCACATACCTGCTTGATGATATCGAGGTATACCGCAGTCGCAGGTTCAAAGATGTGCAGGAACCACAAGAGAATCTTACCCTGCTGGTTGGCATGATGAAGTATCTGCTAACACATGAAAAGTATAGGAGGAGGTGATAGAAATGATTGAGAAAATAAGGAAGTTGTTGAGGATGGAGCAAATAAAAAATGTAAGGTGGTGGAAGAACGGAACAAGGGTGCAGCTTAAGCAGATGAAAGTAATAGGGCACAGCGAGGATGTGATGGTAGAAGTGTTTAGTCACTGTTACACACGCATACTGTCTATTAGCATTCACACACAGTTTGCAGTGTCTGAAGCGTACAAACCAGTAGAACAAAAAAACATCCCAGAGTACAGGACAGTGATAAAGAATATGAGGATAACGGTGGGTGTTGGTAAGTTCAAACCAGTCTTCACCTTGTACTTACCAACTGTCTATGAAACTCTTGAAAGTAGTGAAGCTATGAAGAAAATTCAGAATTTCTTGTATGAAAATACTGATTCAAACTTTTTAACCTGCACCTCTCAACAATTTATGCAGTGGTGCAGACTTGGAAAGATGTAAGGAGGTGGAAAATATGGATGGTGTATATGTTGTGCGAATGAAACATGAAGAAGTGAAAAATCTGATACTTGAAGAGCTGAAGAAAAGCAGCATGGGAGACATAGGTGTTTACATACGAACACTTGAATCGCTAGATAAGCTCAGGGATGAGGATGGTGTCATAGTACGAATTGATTCCTTGCCACTCTTTGCAAACAAAAATATACGAAGAAAGCTACGTGAGAACATTACGAACAAAGTAATGTTACTAAAACAAAGATTAGAAGAAATGAAGCAGAGAGCTATCACTGACAACGATGTTGATCTCAGTGAGATAGAAGCCTACAACGAACTACTTGAAGCATACCAACAGATAGCAGAAAACAATGACTACTATGTCATGATAGTGTAACCTGAACTCAACTCCTATCTATCCCTTGTCCCTTTTTTTTTTCATCTTGGACCTCGGGGTGGTTTTGGGGTTATGTTGGTGGTATCATGAGAATAGCAGCAAAGGATCCATTGACTTATAATAGTGCGGTCACAAAAGCTCTAAGGTTTGTTGTTGTGTTTTTTCAGGTTTGCTTGATGATTATTTACCTGGTAATCTTGGTTAGGTGTTGGGGTAGATTGTGACAGGTGTCACGATAGTCTACTTTTTTTCTTTTTTTTGTGTTGTTGTATGTTGTATGTTGTATGTTGTATGTATGTTGTTATATGTTATGTTATGTTATGTTATGTTATATGTTGACACTGTTATGTGTAAGATGTGTTGCAAGTGTTGCAAGTGTTTCAAGTGTAACTCCAACGAGTATATACCGCACCCGTTATTAATTAATAAAAATTAATAATCAAATCAGGTTATTAAAAATTATTAATTATTAACCGTTTATGGGGGTATACTCTCGCAGAAACAGTAAACCAGCCACACCCACCTACACCCACAATAACCTACCACCCACTACCATATAGCCAGCCGCACCCAACCGCCCCCATACCACCATCACATCACCACACCAAACAACCCAGAAAAAACCCAACTACACCCGGGTTGTGGTAGCTTGCTCTCCTGTCTGAAACTTTTCCTGTTGTTATATTGTCTCTACTGTTATCCCTTATAAACCTTACCCCTGGAACAATGTATAATATAACAGGTTTGGCTTGCTTGAAATTTTCATATATTCAAGTGTAACCTGAAGTACTGTTTTGTTTTCTTGTGTTGTTGTCTTGTTTCTTGTCTTCCCCGCTCATCCAATACGAGGGTGTGGTGGGGCCACCCTGCCCTATACTATTCCTCGTTGAAGGGCCACCCAACCACAGTTTTATCCACCAACCAACCTATACGCATGGTATCCGCAGGGGCCAACCTGACAGGTAGCCTATACCACCAACAAGCAAAAACAAACCATAACCTCACAATCCTGCCCAAAACAGTCCATATCAGGTGGCTGTGGGGGGGTGGGGGGTTGGTCTCTGCATTTGTTAATTTTGTTGTGGTTGGGGTGTGTGTTGGGTTGGTTTTGTGGGTGTGTTTTGTGTGTGTTTTTGTTTTGTTTTTGTTTTGTTTTGTGTTCGTTTTTTGTTGTTTTTTGTTCTTTTTTTGTGTATTTTGGGGGGGGAGGGTAAAGTATATATATTAGGAGTGGTATAGTATATTGTGGGGGTGGGTATGTGTGATCCACCCTACCTATAATGTGTGTGAGGTGGTAAGTTTGGGTAAATTAGAGAAGTTGTTGGAGGATATTGAAGCCCTTGAGAGGGATCTTGAGAGAGTGGAACATCCTGGAGTGAAGAATGTGATAAGGAATATGATAGCCAGGAAACAGATGGCTATCGCTAAAATCAAAGCCCTTGAGGATATTCGGAAAAGGGCGTATGGTAGATAGGATATGTGAGGTGGTTTTGTATGAGTAGAATTGAAAGTCTCAGAAAGATTTGGGACAGTCTTGAACCGGATCCATATATACGATTGGAAGGTGTTGAGAGTGGAGTATACAAAATATATTTCAGTAGGGGAGATACCAGCAGGGTATCTCTTAAGTTTTGGGCGAGGGTACTCCGTGGTGTTGATCCCAATAAGAAGGGAGGATATGCCCTTCTCGGTGAGAGGTGGATACACAGTGGCGATAAGGTACGAGATGGTGATATAATAGCGTATAACAAGGTTGGTAGTGGGAAACATGGGAATATGATAGATGTATATGTGTCAGCGGTTCTGTATGGGAAGGCAAAAGTCTTATCTTTCTGTAATTGGAGTGACAGGGATGAAAAACAAGGTTTCATAGAGGATCTGGAGGATATATTCAAGTCACTTGATGAGGGGACAACAAGGGAAAAGTTCGTGGATTCAAAGGTTTCAAGTGAGGAGATAGGAGAGTTGAAGGAGACTGTAAGGAAAGTCAGTGATGAGCAGAGATCTGTTGAGAGGGGTATCAGTGATTTCCTCGAGTACAGGACAATCGGAAAGTATGAGAATGGGTGTATCAGGGTGAAATCAGATATCTTCAAGATGTTAGATCTTAAGGAGGGTGACTTTTGTATAGTTACCCTTGAAATACCAGGTATACGAAAAAGATAATATGTGGAGGTGTGTGTGATATGGATCTTGGGAAGTCAAATAGGGTGTCATTCAGAAAAAAAGAGTATAAGGAGTACACCCATGTACATTTCCGGTGTGGTATTCTAACACCAGAAATTTTGAAAGTGATGAAACCACCACAGGTTGATACCACGAAAGGTGTTCTGTTGTCAGGGAGGGGTCCCATATGGTTGTATGGGGCCCTTGTACACCATTATCATCCCACGAAGTTTGTGATGGTGTATGAACCCCGGGGGGATGTGGGTGTTATTGTACAGTCACATTCTCCAGACCATTTTGTGGGTGATACGATCTATATTGGGAAAAAGTATACGCTGGAGATGATAGAATGGGAAACAAAGGCAAATCAACAGTAGTAAAATCTGCGAGTGTGCCAGTGGAACTTGCTAATCTTATGGAGGCGAATAATATTAGTCCGAGTGAGGCTATGCGGGTAGGGATACTCACTATATTGGAGAACAGGGAATATATATTTGTGAATGAGAAGCTCTCAGAGTTGCTTGCTGAGAAGAAGATGGTGAAAGTGGAGAATGCGAAGGATACCTACGATATGATTGAGGAGGTTCCAATCCATCAACTACCGAAGGAGATGAAAGCAAAGAGGATAGCTATGAACTTGTATAAGCAAGCGAAGGATACGATGACAATAAATAAACGGAAGGTGATTGATTTCGCTATTGCAAATGGTGTGTCTATAGGATCACTGATGAAAGAGTTAAAAAGTTATGGTATAGATATACTATAATATAAACTCCAAAGGGGATACACTATGGAATTGGAGGATGATAAACATCAAATAATAAGATTGCACAAGGAAAAATACCTTGGTTACGACTTATACTTCGAATACTTGCTGAAGAGACTTGGTTCAAGATATGAAGTCTACTATAGAGTATTGGAAGAGTTTTTACCAGTGTTTAGTAAGGATGATGGTTGCTTGTCTGTTTCAGAGTTCGTGAAAGTTGGCACATACAAGAACGAATTGAAAGCGAGAAAAATGATAAAGAAACATCACAGTGAAACAACACCATGTGAACTGTTAAGGGATTTCAGGTGACAGTTTATGGGAGCTAAGGACATGAGAGATGGACAGGATAAGGATGAGCTGATACGCATGCTAACAGAGATTGTGATCAGACAAAATAGAGTTATAGCCTCATTGCAAAGACAACAAAAAAAGTTTGAGGAGTACGCAAGGAGGCTTGAGAGGATGAAAATAGAAGAGTTTCTGAGTGAGAGGAGGCTGATTGATAACAGAGATGTTGTTTGACAGGGTTGGGGTGGTTTTGGTGATGTCATGGTAGTATATCAGGGAAGTTTTCTATCTTTTGGCTTTTTTCACTTTTTTTTTAGAGGTTTTTTGCTTGTTCTTGCTCGAGGTATCTTTTGGCTTCTTTTTCGAGTTTGTCAGGGTCCATGTTCAGTTTTTCTGAGTATTCGAGGAGTGATCTTGGGTTTATTTTACCGTCTCTGAGGATTTGTGTTGCGAGATCATTCATGATATCCCTTTTCATTTGATACCTCTTAGCGAGTTCTGCTTGTTCCTCAATTTCTGCGAGTTTGTCCCTTGTTATATATTCTTTGATTTCGATTAGGTGTTGTTCTATTCTTTTGAGTGTTTCAAGTATTGCGAAGTCTTCAACTTTCATGTTGGTCAACCTATTTTTTGCAGATGATATATAGGCTGTTTGCCCATGTGACGGCTGCTATTGCTTTTTCCATGTCTTCCATTTTGAATGTTTTTATGCCCTTTGTTGGATCGGCTATCTTGACGAGTTTGTCATAGAGGTTTACTCCGACCAGGTAGACAAAGTGTCCATATGTTCCAGTCCACACTGTATTCCCTTGGTAGTCATATTTGAGGTAGGGGTATGTTATTAGGTGTATTATGATTTCGCATCCACTTTTTATGTATTCGCTGATTTTATTCCAACCTGTGCTTTTGAATGAGGGGTTGGATACGGTTAGTTGGATTCCACATTTTTCAGAGGCTTTATTCACGGCTTGTATCATACCTGATTGTGTTGTGCCAGCACATGTTGTGCCAGCCCATTGTGCAAGTTGTGATTCTGGGATGTTACAGCCAAGGGCTGATAGTGCCATCTGTAGGGATGAGGGGCCGCAAGTGTATCCAGTGTCTTGGAGGTCTGGTTGGAAGTATCCAGTAAGCACCCATTTTTCAGGTGGTGCTTGTTGGAATGGCTTCAATATGCTGGATTGTTCTTTTTTGAAGAAGTCTGGGGTTATGAGACCGTATCGGAATAGGATCACTTTTTCAGCACCACCACTCTTAGCATTATCTATATCTTCAATGAGGTTGTTGAGTGGTAGTGGTGTGGGGTTGCTATCACTGTAGTATGTTTGTATTGCTGTCCATATCATTGCATTATCTGAGAGTATCTTGATTGATTTTGTTGTGTTTTGTATCCAAGATGATTTTTGGTTGTAGTTGCCCTTGTAGACCATGGGGACTAGAACTCCGAGTTCGCCAAGTTTCTTGTAGTCTTGACCATAGTAGTAGCTTGTAGCTGACCCCTCTGGCATAACTGCAAATGATAATGTGATGTTAGATGGAATAGTGCATTTAACGAGTCTTGCGAAGTTTGTGATTTTTTGTGTGCCATTGTCCTTGTATGCTGTGCCAGGATAACGGATGTAATCCAAGTGTATGCCATCAGGTCCGAGGTCAGCATATCTTTTGATTTTGTTGAGTAGCTGTGATTCAAAGGTCTCATCACCAGGATTAACCCATTTCCCATCTTTGAAATAGCATTTAGTCCACAGGTGAACCTTCATGTTGTTCTTGTGGATCTTTTCTATAATTAACTTGAGATTTAATTGGGGACTGTCAGCATATAAGAAAACGTCAGAGATGATGTCCTTGTAGGGGCTGGGATCAAAGTTGTTAGCATCATTAGCCCACATATACACTCCAATAGGATCCAATATTATCACCTCCTATATATGGGATTTACCCCCATATTGTTTATATATTTTTTTCATTTCTTCTGTTGATAGTGGGGGTGATGAATATAATAGGGTGACATCATCAGTATTGGGATCATATTGGAAAAGCCAGTAACGCTTATCAGGGATAACATCAAGGTCTTCAGGTTGTGTGATGAGGAACCATTCACGAGGTTCCGCCCTAACAAAAAAATAGTAATTGCCCAAATATTCAATGTATACACGTAACTGTTCATCATAGATGTGTTTCTCCCATGGTGACATTCTCACCTCATCCAAACAATCTATGTGCAAAGTCCAATATTTTTTCTTTCAGCCAATCAATTGGGGGGAAGTTGATTCCCTCGTACCATCTCTCTCCTATCATACTCACCCCCTATCTGTTTTAACTGCATTCTCTTCTATGCGGTATTTGAGTCTGTCATGAAATTTTTTTGGTATCATCTCTTTGAGCTTTTGTACATGTGCTGGTGACAAGCGGGTTGGGATGCCAGCGTAAAAATCAAGGACATGGTCTTCCATATCTTCAAGGAGATCATCCTTGCTTTTGAATCCTCGGTGGCAGGTGGGACATATGTATTTGTGTTCAGTGTCCTCGGCAAGCCATTTAGCACGACGGACTATGGCACGGGTCATAACATGGTCTGGTGGGAGAGTGGTCAATCTCTGTAATGATTCTTCCATGGCACGGCGAACATCTTTTATTTTGACAGGGTCACCATCGGAGAGGGCTTTGAGGAGTTCGACGTTTTTTCTTAGGAATTTTTCTTCATTCTTGTTCATCTTCAGAAGCCCCACCAAGATAGTGATATGTGACTATCTTTAGGAGGTACACTCCTATCCCAGCGATTAGGCAATATAAACCGAAAAGATCATGGTTTTGGAAATATGAGTACCCTAACATTATGAATAGGGTGCCTATCAAACTTAGTGTGGGTTTTATAGTGTTTGATCCAAACATGCCATTGTTCATATGAGACACGACCATTTTTATTTTATTGGTTTTTTAGTCATATGTTACTATCTGTATGTTTTCAAGGTTAAATAGTTTGAGGTTTTCACGGGCATTTTCAACAGCTGTCTGTGAAGTGACAAGTATAAGATTTTCACAGTGTTTGAGCAGATCACTTAGTTGCTCGTATGTTCTAGTTAATCCAATCTCATATGCTGTTTTTAGTTCGCATTCATGTATTCTTCCATCTTTGTAGTAGACGCAGTCTAATTTTCTTTTACCACGCCAGAGGCTGATAGATTGATCAAGGTATGGTAGGCTGATGTGATCGGCGTTGATATGATCCACACCATCATCATATATTTTTTCCACGAACCTGTGTAGTTGTGTGTGGTGTTCACTTGCTTTCACACCAGATTTTAATTCTATGACTATCCTGCGGCCTTTGTTTTCGATGTATACTGTGTAGAATTTGTTTGAAAGTTTATATTCTTGTGTCATCTGGCACCTCCATAATATTATAATAGTGGGGGTTTTATACCATATTTGTCTTTCAAGTTCTGATAAAAGTCTTTGTTGAATGGGTCCTCTTTTTCATTGGGTCTGATACTTAATATTTTTATTGATTCAACGCCACCGCCTTTGAACGGTTCTGCGAATAGTGGTGTGGCACTTGCCGAGTAGCGTATCATGATCCAATCCCTGTATTCATTAGCGTATCCTTCGTAGGGGAAGCAGTATGATGTGACTCCTTTTTTGAGTTGTGGTCCATAGTAGTCACGCAGCCAGTACAACCACCATGGATCCCATCCAGGATAGAAACTGCACTTAGCAGGATAATATCCAAATGACCATCCACCAGGGGTTTCCCTTTTATATTCTGTGGGTGTGGTTGCATCTATGCGAATGTATGGATATTTGCTACTACCTTTGAAGAGGATTGGACGATCAAAAGAGAAAACATATTGAATCTCATCGATCCAACCATCCTTAGGGTCTCCCCAATATATGATTTTTTTCTTTGTGAGGTGTCCCTCTTGTATATCGGCATAGTAGTGGACCCAATCTGCTATGCCAGGGTCACGATCAAGAGTTTCTTTACTCATGGGCACGCTTTGTGATGTTCTGGGGTTTGGTATTTTACCCTCAGCGGTTGTAACAGTACCCCCACCCACTCCAAAAGTTGCGACCTTTTGACCCCAGAGTATCACATCGAACTGTGGATCGTAACTACCACCCTGTGCACGCCAGACAGCTTCCTTGGCACTATATGAGACCTTGACTTCTATCATGTTGGCTTTGCACATTGTTACCTTGTATTCTGGTGGTGTGAACCGTGCACCGATACAATTGTATCTGTCAGGGTTTGGTCCGGCCATGCCACACCCGTAATATAGGATGTGATCACGGTCCCAGGGTGGATAATGATCATAGGGGAAGCTACTACGTTGGAATTCTATGGGTATCCAATTTATGATATATTCAGGGTACCCGTCAAATGCTATTGAAAAATTAACGTTCGATGGTTTGTATATTCCAATACCTACATCGGTTTTGAGACGGAACTCGTCAAGCCAATAGTGTGGGGCTTGTCCTTTCTCTGGATCGAATGATGGGTCCTGATGGTAATAGGGGCTTAATCTGACACCGCCCCAGTGGCTTGCCCATCCATCTGGACTTTCTGAATAGTTTACATGAGCTTTACACTTGTTGTAAATGTAGTCCTTTTGGGTTATATAGCTTTGATATGGTTGGCTTATACCTGGGAGGAAGTTGATGCGTAGATATAAGCAGCTGCTTGTATGATATGGGTTTTTTGCTTGGTCACAGGGATGGATACACCAACACCGCCATATCTTGTTTATGTCATTAACATAATTCACAATACCTTCGGGTGATTTGTTTCTACAAATTGCAAGGAAAACATCATATTCGCTCATGCCAAGTTGGGGGTTGATTTGGTATTTGAGGGCTTCTTTTTTGCATGGTGGCAGGTTAGCCCATATTCTATTACACATTTGGATTTTTTCGTTTTGTGGTGTGAATTCTGTGATGTATCTTGTTTTTAGTTTATCATCAGGTGTTGCCTTTCTACGATAATAGTATGGTGTGTTATGGAATTTTGAGGTGATAATTCCACGCCTTTTCAAGTTAACGGGGTTAAAATCCCCTGGGATTACACGGGCCATGCCCATCACATTATAAAAAAAAAGAGTGGGGGGGTGTTATTTGATTGTTAGTCTGTTTAGGCTGATGTGAGTGCTATGTACTCGTCACTTGCGAGTGCGGCGGCGGACTGATTAGATCTTATGACTTTCACGATGGCAGGGGCTTCGAGTGTGAAGTCATAGGGTTGGTCTTCTGTTGTGAGTGCGAGTGCGAAGAATCCTTTACTGTCACTGTATCCACGGTATGTTATGAATTGTGTTCCTGCTTTGGCTGCTTGTGCTTTCACATCAGCTACTGGGGTGTAGTCACGATATTTGATTGAGCCACCACTGGAGTAGGTGCTTGGGTATGTTATGTATACTTTGTTGTTGAACACGTCAACTTCCATTGTGTGTTGTGCTGTTGTGCCAAGTATTAACTGGGATGTTTGTTTGGTTATTGGGAAGTACTTGGTATATAGCACATCACCAGCTGATGGGTTGTCTTTGAGTGTTTCCTCTGTTATGGTTCTCCCTTGGCTCTGGTAGGATATCTTGAGTGTTCCTGTGAGGTTTTTTAGCATGTCTACTCTGCCTCTTTGCAGGTCAACTACTCCGACTGGGTCAAGGTCTCCAGTTCCCTTGGTGAATCCTGTTTTTCCTATTACGAGTGGGGCTGTTCCAACATCATAGGATGATGTGTTTGCTGTGGTTGACACTGTTTTCTCAGAGGAGTAGTTTCCAAGTCCAAGCTGCTTGAAGCCTGTTGGTGGTGCAGTGTATGCCTGTCTGTCTGCTGCTGACATTTTCTGCCATCTGCTGATGAAGAGGTTGTATCCTGACATTACGAGTCCGGCACTTAGGTAGTTGTATGCGTCTTTTTGGTATTGGTTGAAGCCTTGGTATTTGCTAACGGCGTTGCTGAAACTGGATCTGATTTGTTGCTGCATGGGTGTTCTTGGGTTCGCTGGTTTAACCCATTTTCTACGATATTTTCGACCTTTCCATTTGCCGAATACACCTGTTTTGGCAACTGTACCGCTGTATTCGTCACCAAAGACGTTTTGGTATTTTACCATATAGCCACCTCCAATATTTTATTATACTATATTATATTTGTATAGGATATTTATATATTGTTTAGATTTTGAGTCCATATATTCTGATCCACCCAGTGAAACCATACCCGCTTTGTCTGACCTGGAATAGTATACTGTTGATTGTGTCTGTTGTGTTCTTCCAGTATCCAACTTGTTGTTCAAGTCCATAGTGCACGTGATTATAGGGGTTTACTGTGAAGTATGTGTATAGTGCACGCCAGTATCCTGTAACTTTTGTGTGAAGGTATGCATAACCTTCATTTAGTGTGCGGGTTGCCAATCCAACCTTACACAAGTGCATATTAGCCGAAGGGCTATTATTAGTAGAACCATGACCAGCATCATTGGAGTAGAATCCAGTAGATGTATAATTTGTTCCAGTGTCACCATTAGGATATAAGATTATACTATTGTCAGAAGCGGTAGATGATCGCAAGTCAAAACTGAAGAGAATATGTAAGAGACCATAATTGCTTAGGTTTTGCACGGTGAATGATTCTGTTGTGGTAGTGAACTTGTTTTCATATACTTTATCATATTCAATTGGCAAGTTAGGTCACCTCCTTTAATCCGTATATTTTGATCCATCCAACAAAAGGGTATCCTGTCCGTCTAACCTTGAATAGTATACTGTTGATTGTGTCTGTTGTGTTCTTCCAGTACCCAACTTGTTCCTCGAACCCATAGTATATATAATTATAGGGGCTTACGACGAAGTGGGTGTATAGTGCACGCCAATACCCAGTGACCTTCGTGTGAAGGTATGCATAGCCCTCGTTTAGTGTGCGGGTTACCCATCCAACCCTACACAAATGCATATTAGCCGAAGGATCGTTAGCTTTCGATTCATGACCACCAGTATTGGAACAAAATTTGATACATGTATAATTTGTTCCAGTGTCACCATTAGGATACAAGATGATACTATTATCAGAGGAAGAAGATGACTGCAAATCAAAACTAAACAAAGAGTATAACTGTTCATAGTTTTGTAAGTTTGACACTGTGAATGATTCAGTAGATGTCGTGAACGTTAAGCCTGCTATTAATTCATATGGTATACCAGTGATCGGTTTAACCATTCTTATGATGAAATCATTGAATTGATTGAATGGAGTATATACTCGAACAATCTTGGTATTTTTATTTGGGGTTATTTGTTGCGATTCTGTGAAATTCAACTCATATACATTAGAGAGATTGTCATATGTTGCAATTATATTACCGTCAAAATCGATTTCTTCTATCTTTTGTATGCTGGGATGAGTTACCCTGTATGTGAGTTTGTCAGGGTCAACGATCTCAATCTGTGGTGGTGTGAGACCCAACCCCAGTAGGTAATGGTATATGGTGAGGTATTGTGTGTTTTTCTTTTCGATCTCTTTCTCCTTGAATTTATCCCTTAAAGAGTTTTTTTGATCTGTTGTCTGTGATCTCCACCATTCCACAAATTCTTTGAATCTCTGTTTTTGTTGTTCTTGTATAGGTCCTTGTGGGTCTGGTCTTGTGAATCCTTCACGGCGTACTTGCTGCCCATGGACACGTTGATATATTTTACCAGCATATTTTCCTATCCATTGATCCCCGAATACATTTTCGATCTTGACCATACAATTATTAGTATGTTGTTGTCATATATTAGTGTATGGTATTTTTCATATACACGGGCACGGTGAAATCATTCGACGCATTCTTGAAGACTGTGACAGACTTGAATGATCAGTATGAAATATCACAGTTCATAGCCATCCAAAACGGTGACATCCAATTAGCAAAGAGGTACATGAAAGAACAGAATTTCCTGATTCAAATGATAGATGCTATTCTTGGGTGGATGAAAGCGTTCCCATTCCTGTGGCCAGCATGGGCGGTGATAATGGAGAAATTGGGGGGTATACAGGAGAGGAACCTCTTGATAATACAGAAGAATGTTGAGATGCAGGATGTGTATAATCAGAATACTTCACCTATAAGGCAGGATATAACAACTCCAACGGGTACTCAGTTTCCTGATGAGAGATGGGGTAACAGAAGCTGGAAACAGACATATTTACCAAGTAGGTCAAGGAGTGAGCAGAGGTGGCAGCCACGCCCACCACCAGGAGGAGGGAGAAACATGGGGGGGACATTGTATCCACCGATAGGCCCATTTCCATTACCAAAACCGAATAGAGGGAATGATCTTGGAGGTGGTAGAGGAGGAGGAGAAGGGGGTGGTGCACCACCCCCACTCCCAGGTGACTGGGGAAGAGACGATAATCTAGACGATTGGTGGAGGAAACAGCCGCTACCTGATGATAGAAGACCAGAACCTGATGGTGGACCACAACCACCCCCACAACCAGGTGATTGGGACTGGTGGAAAATAAATGAACCAACAGACTCAAGGAGGAGGTGCGGTTATTAAGATGATATGAGGTGATATAATGTCAGCCGTGTTAACAGAAATAAGTGTATGGATAGTTAATTGGAGGGTTATTCAGGCTTTAATATCATTGTGGGAGGCTGAGGAGGCACTGCAAACAACGCTCCTTGGAGCGTTCAACATGAACGCCATGGGTATGAAGAACTACGTGCCAGAATACTATGAAATGGAGAAACAGGTGCTACTACAAAAAATTAACAGTATATCAAGGAATGAGTTCCAGGTTGTGCCTTTTGCTGAGGGTGCTTTCAGGGCTTTTTTCGCAGCAGCATACTATGCACTTGATGCATACACTGCGTAGGAGGTGATATTTTGGGTGTGAGTGGTGTTGTTGATGTGTTGGAAGGTTTCAGTTTTGCATGGGAGATATTTGGACTTTGTGCATTTGTATGTGAAGAAGCAATCCAAGCATGTACAATGGGAATAGCCTCAGCCTTGAACAAGGGAAAAATAGAACTTGCAGATCTTGGAATATGGCTGCTTGAAGAAGGCATAGTTGACATTTATGTCATGTACAATATCTTTGTGATTGGTTTTGGATATCCTCCAGCATTTGCACTGATAGAGTTTCTGAACGCAACGTTTCATCTTTCTGCAGATGCTTCATCTGCAGTGGCAACTGTTGAAGCGATGCCGGGAAGAAGCCGGTACCCATTCTTTCTACCGTATGGGAGGTTTTTCTGATGGTGGACCCATTCGAGAGCGAACTTGAAAGATACATCAAAATGATAAGGAAGCCGCCGGATTGGTATTATCCAAGGTGGAGTCAATGGTTTATGAGGAGATTGCAACTATACAGAAATTACGGCATCCCTGATGAGTGGTGGATACCGAAAAACATAGAACATATTATAGATACGTTACCAGATGAAGTGAGAGAAGCGTACTATAAGGGGAAGGAAGTACCATACCCGAGAGGTATACCACCAAAACTTGGACCATGGATAGACTATATAACAAAGGCACTACGGGCAATATCGGGTATAATCTATGCATTTGAGATAGCTGTTTTCACAGGTTTCATATATGAGGAGGCTGCACAGATTTACGCACGACTTGGCTTGAAATATCTATGCCCAAGGGCAACTGGAAGATTAGCGGTGGAATTGTATCCAAGGTTGGGGCAGGTTTCATCTGAGTTGCGAGCTGCTGTGTCATTACCGAGCACGGTAGGATACCCAGGCTCAACAGCCCTAATGAGGTATGCTGAGGCTGTCGATAAGCTGGTGTGGGCAATAGAACAAGTATGTGAAAAAGAAGGGGTGAGGTTAGACATGCTATGGTATGAAGGCGATCCAGCGAAAGCCCTGGAGACAACAGAAGCGGTATCAAGTGAGATATATAAGAAAGAGATTGAGAGTGCGATAGAATTGTATAAGAAGATGTTTGGAGAGCCGCCATAGAGGAAGTGAGATTATGGGAGATTTGTTACCATCAGGCTTAACACCAGAGGACATAGCAAAGTATCGGGAGAGGTTCCCAGCATATGGGATAGAAGCACCAGAAGGAGCAGTGACAGCAGAAGGAACATTAAAGGTGTTATCAGCGATTACAGCAGTTGTATCAGTACTATCAATAATGATGCAACAGGTCACATTCCAATATTTCATCTATGAGGAAGCAGGACAACTCACAGAGGGTATAATCAAACAGTTAGTCCGATGCAGAAATTATGACGAAGCGAGAATAGTCTTGGATTGGTATAGGTTTGAATTTGCACCAGAGTACATCAACTACCACCTACAAACCAAGCCCCTTGCACCTATCTCATGGGAAGCTTTTGAACGGGATATCAAAGCCATGTTAGATTTTATCAATGAATATGAAAAACAGTTGGGGTTATAATATGCCAGTTCAAAGTCCAACTGATTATACGACCGAGGATATACAAAAGTTGAATCTGATGAAAGAAAGATTGTCAGATCTTATATCAGCTGTCATGGTTGAACTTGAGATGCACAAGGACACGATAGATAAGGTCACTGTCCTACAGAATATGCTGCTTGCACTCGCTAATGTTCAGATACCAGACGTGCAACTACAGCCAGTCTTCGCCGAAATAAAAAATGACATAGAAAGGCAAATACAGGAATATCTTCAGAGAGAATTAGAAAAGAAAGAAACCTAAAGGAGACCTCAACTACGAGATTGCTCCGTTGCGGGGGAAAACCAATTCGATGACTGAAATCGTCAACAAGAAAAAAACACATCGCAAACAAGTCCGTAGTGGCATTGTAGTGGCATTGTAGTGGATAGCAACGCCGAGGTGGTGGGGTGGTTGTGTGGTTTGTGGTGGTTTTGGTTGTGGTTGTTTTGTGTGTGGTGGTTTTGGGGTGGGTTTCTTGCTTGTAACGTTTCTGTTCTCCAACGCCAAACTACCCATGGTAGTTTCCCCCTCCCCTATATCCCCTCCCCTAAGGGGAGGGGATTTTGGAAGGTGACTTTCTCAGACCCGGCTCCGCTCACGCTTCGCCGGGTCTTCGAAAGTCCGGGGCCCCCCCCCCCCCCCCCCCCCCCCCCCCCCCCCCCCCCCCCCGCCCCCCCCCCCCCCCCCCCCCCCCCGCCGCCGCCGCCGCGCGGGCGGCGGCCGGTGGGGGGGGCGGGGAC
>Ga0078972_1011420_pt1 | contig 15935 bp, 15 predicted proteins | sample YelNatPaOPGAMG01_FD_67568 | JGI IMG/M metagenome (GOLD analysis project Ga0078972, IMG submission 67568) | Hot spring thermophilic microbial communities from Obsidian Pool, Yellowstone National Park, USA - OP-RAMG-01 (SPADES assembly) (version 2) | ecosystem: Environmental > Aquatic > Thermal...
GGGACGGCCGGAGTGCGGGTCCTGGTGCGGATGCTGGCGGAGGCTGCGGAGGGCCAGGGGCAGAGCACGGGCAAGACGGCGTTGATCTATGGCGCGGGCTCGGCGGGCATCCAGCTTCTGGAGGAGCTGCGGCGGAACCCCTCTCTCCCCTACCGGGTGGCGGGTTTTGTGGACGATGACCCAGACAAGGCGGGCTTGGTAGTGCACGGCAAGAAGGTGCTGGGGCGGGGAGAGCAGTTGGCGGAGCTGGTGCGGCGGCGCCGCGCGGAGGTCGTGCTGATTGCCATCCCTTCGGCCGGCGGCAGCCAGATGACGCGCATCATGAAGCTGTGCCATCAGGCCGGGGTCGAGTACAAGACGATTCCGGGCTTGGGGGAGGTGATCGAGGGCCACGGCCTGGCCCGGCAGATGCGGGACGTGGCGGTGGAGGACCTGCTTGGGCGCACCCCCGTGCGCCTCGAAGAGGGGGCCATCCGGGAGAAGCTGGCGGGGAAGGTGGTGCTGGTCACCGGCGCGGCGGGCTCCATCGGCTCGGAGATCTGCCGCCAGGTAGCGCGGTTTGGCGCGCGCGCGGTGGTGGGCTTTGAGATCGCCGAATCGCCCCTCTTTGAGCTGGAGCGGGAAATGCGCCGGGCGTTTCCGGCGGTCGAGTTCCGGGCGGAGATCGGGAGCATCCAGAGCGCGGCGCGGCTGCGGGAGGTGATGGGGAGGTGCCGTCCCGCGGTGGTGTATCACGCGGCGGCCTACAAGCACGTGCCCATGATGGAGGAGCACGTCTTTGAGGCCATCGAGAACAACGTCTTCGGGACCTACAACGTCGCGGTGGCGGCCGCCGGCGCGGGGGTGGAGGATTTCGTGCTGATCTCCTCGGACAAGGCGGTGCGGCCGGCCAACGTAATGGGCGCGACCAAGCGGCTGGCGGAGGCTGTGGTGGAGTCGCTGCAAGACGGCGGGACGCGCTTCGTGAGCGTGCGCTTTGGCAATGTGCTGGGCAGCGCGGGCAGCGTGGTGCCGATCTTTAAGAAGCAGATTGCCGAAGGGGGACCGGTCACCGTGACCCATCCGGAGATGCGCCGCTTCTTTATGACGATTCCCGAGGCGGTGCAGTTGGTGCTGCAAGCCTCGGCGATGGGGCGGGGCGGGGAAGTGTTTGTGCTGGATATGGGCGAGCCGGTGCGGATCCGGGATCTGGCCGAGAACCTCATCCTGCTAAGCGGGCTGAAGCCGGGCGCGGACATCCGGATCGAGTACACCGGCGTTCGGCCCGGCGAGAAGCTCTACGAGGAGCTGAGCACCCTGCTTGAAGACACGCTGCCCACGCCGCACGAGAAGATCCGGGTGCACAGCGGCAACGGTCTGATGACGGGCAGCCTGGCGGCCTGTTTGGAGGAGCTGCGCGCCGCATGCCAGGAGCGGAACCTCGTGCGCGCGGTGCTGGCCATCAAGGACGCGCTGCCCGAGTACAACCCCAGCGTCGAGCTGCTCCGCCGCATCGTCCCGTTGCAACAGGCCGCGGCGGGGACGGGATAGAGGTGCAGAACCGAACCAGCGGTGGCGCATGGTCCGGCCGCGGATGATCCGGAGCTGGCCGGTTTGGATGACAATGATCCCAACAGCGTGGCCCGCCTCAGGAACCGGATCGCCCAAAACATGGGCAAGAACGCCGGCGGAGATTTCGAGCAGGCCATGGAAGAATTGGCGCGGGGCAGTACCGGCGAGGGGAAAGGCGCAAGAGAAAATACCGCCGATTCGGCGCTTGCGCAACGTCGGGTCAGCAGGCCTTCGTTACCGGCCCCCTCGCAGCAAGGCGAGCATAATGCCGCTAAGCACGGCGATATTCCCGATCCAGAAAACGAACGACCATTTGATCAGTTCGGCCCGCATCTTGTGCATCTCCTCGCGCAGCGAAGCCGCAGTGGCGTGCATCTCCTCGCGCAGCGAAGCCGCAGTGGCGTGCAACTCCTCGCGCAGCGCTGACTCTGTTCGCTGGAGGTCCGCCTTCGTAGCAGCATGCTGATCGACGCTGGTCTGGATGAACTCCAGAAGCGAGCGAGCTTCTTCCTCGCCCAGCCTGGGCTTCAGCTTCTCGTAAAGATCAAGCACCGTGGGCATCGCTCTGATGGCATTATACAACGGCACAGGCTTGCCACCCCGGCAGCCTTGTGCCGGTGGTCGGCTCCTGGCTTTCCCCTCGCCATCCGTCGAGCAGACATTCTGATGTGAAACAAGCTCTGTTTGTGAGCCATGCTGTTTCTGTGGGGCAAACCTCTTTGTGAGGCAGGCTTATCTTGTGGGGCAGGTTCTTGTTGTGGGGCAGGCTTTCTAGCCTGCGGCCGGCTTTCCAGCCAGCCTTGGTCCCCTTCACCCACTGCCTCTCCTCCGCCCAGCCGCGGTCGCGCCTGATGCGCTCCTCTTCTCCCAACCATCTCCCCGTCCTCGATAGTTCCCTTTCTCCTTGCCCTCCGTGGTTTTCCCTTCTCTTTCCCCTCGTTGGCTATTTTCTCTCCGTGTCCTCTGTGTTCTCTGTGGTTGACTTTCTCCGTACCCTCTGTGTCCTCTACGTCCTCTGTGGTTTATCTTCTCTCCGTGTCCTCTGTGTCCTCTGTGGTTAACCTTCTCCGTGTTCTTTGTGTCCTCTGTGTTCTCTGTGGTTGACTTTCTCCGTACCGTCTGTGCCCTCCGTGTTCTCTGTGTCCTCTGTGGTTTATCTTCTCTCCGTGTCCTCCGTGGTTCTCTCTTCTCTCTCCTCCTTGGCTTATTTCTTCCCTGTGTCCTCTGTGTCCTCTGTGTTCTCTGTGGTTAACCTTCTCCGTACCCTCCGTGGTTCTCCTTTCTCCTTTCTCTCCGTGCCTTATTTTTTCTCTGTGTCCTCTGTGTTCTCTGTGGTTAACTTTCTCCGTGCCCTCCGTGGTTTTGTTCTTCTCTTTCCCCTTCTTGGCTTACTTATTCTCCGTGCCCTCTGTGTTCTCTGTGGTTGACTGTCTCCGTACCCTCTGTGTCCTCTGTGTCCTCTGTGGTTTATCTTCTCTCCGTACCCTCCGCGTCCTCGATGTTCTCTGTGGTTAGTCTTCGGCCCCCTCAAAGCAACGCTTTCCGCAGCGCCCTTTGCGTCTCCCGTTCATACTCATGCCGCCAATACCGGCCCTCACCCCTGAACTCATCCGGGTGCACTTTCCGCACGGCCCAGCACGCCAGCGCCGTGGCCAGCACCAGGTCGTCGTGAGTCCCTTCCCTCCACGCCCCGTACTGTTCTCGGCCCGACGGGCCCACTTTCACCTGCATTTCTCGCATCTCTCCCACCAGCGTCCGCGCATGTTCCAGCTTCGCCGCGATCCGCAGTTTTCCTGTTTGCAGCAGCACCTGCAAGCCGGTGATCAGATCCCGCTTCGGGATCCGGTAGTATCCATCGCCCATGCTCTCCGCCTCTCCCCCCGTGATGAGCGCTGGCATCATCACGCACCCCGGCCTCGCCCGGCGCAGCAGATCCACCACCGGCCGGCCGACTCCGGTGCCGTCCACCACCAGCCGTTTCCTCTCCCCCAGCGCCGGCGACCTCGTCACCTGCACGACCCGCTCCACCACCTCCGGATACGCCATCCCCAGCGTCAATCTTTCCAGGTATCTCAACTCCAGCCGGGTCTCTTTTTTCCACGCATAGACCACCGGGTCCCATTCCCCGGTCACCAACCGCCGCTCCACCACGGCGATCGCCGTAAAATCCCGGCTTTGACCCAGGTCCACCCCGATAAAACACGATCTCATTCCCGTCACACCCCTTGTCTTCCTCTGGCCATCAGTCCTTTAATTCCTCCGTCTCCTCCATTCCCTCCGTTCCTCTGTGCCCTCCGTGGTTCTCCTTTCTCATTTCTCTCCGTGCCTTATTTTTTCTCTGTGTCCTCCGTGTCCTCTGTGGTTTGTCTTCTCTGTGTCCTCTGTGTTCTCTGTGGTTAACTTTCTCCGTGCCCTCCGTGGTCTTTTTCTTCTCTCTCCCCTCCTTGGCGTACTTTTTCTCTGTGTTCTCTGTGTCCTCTGTGGTTTATCTGCTCTCCGTGTCCTCTGTGTTCTCTGTGGTTAACTTTCTCCGTGCCCTCCGTGCTTTTGTTCTTCTCTTTGCCCTTCTTGGCTTATTTTTTCTCTGTGTCCTCCGTGTCCTCTGTGGTTTGTCTTCTCTGTGTCCTCTGTGTTCTCTGTGGTTAACTTTCTCCGTGCCCTCCGTGGTTTTGTTCTTCTCTTTCCCCTCCTTGGCTTACTTATTCTCGGTGTTCTCTGTGTCCTCTGTGGTTTATCTTCTCTCCGTGTCCTCTGTGTTCTCTGTGGTTAACTTTCTCCGTGCCCTCTGTGGTTTTGCTCTCCCCCTCAGAGCACCATCCGCCGGATGCCCTCTTTGAGCACCCCTGTATTGAAGTTAATGAGCAACCCCACCCGCCATCCTCCGAGCTTGAGGTATGTCAGCAACTGCGCCTGGTGCAGGGGATGGAGCGCCTCGACGGCTTTGACCTCGACGACCACCTCCCGTTCCACCAGCAGATCGATCCGGAATCCGCAGTCGACGTTCACGCCCTTATACAACACCGGCAGCATGACCTGCCTCTCGAAGGGAATTCCCCGCAGTGCCAGCTCATGTGCGAGGCAATGTTCGTATGCGGACTCCAGCAACCCGGGTCCGAGGCTGCGGTGCACCTCCACCGCCGCTCCGATGATCTTGGAAGTCAGTCGCGTGGTCATATTTGTATTGAGCGCTCCACCCCGAGAAATTCTCACCCATTTTTTCGTTGTCCCTCCCCGCCTTCGCCCTCTCTTCTCCCCTCCCCCTCCCTGTCCTCCGCGCCCTCCGTGGTTTACTTTCTCTGTGTCCTCTGTGGTTTATATTCTCCGTGCCCTCTGTGGTTCTTTCTTCTCTCTCCCCTCCTTGGCTTACTTCTTCTCTGTGTCCTCCGTGTCCTCTGTGGTTTATATTCTCTGTGTCCTCCGTGCCCTCCGTGGTTTTTCTTCTCTCTCTTCTCCTTGGCTTACTTTTTCTCCGTGTCCTCTGTGTTCTCTGTGGTTAACTTCCTCCGTGCCCTCCGTGGTTCTTTCTTCTCTCCCCCCTCCTTGGCTTACTTCTTCTCTGTGTCCTCCGTGTCCTCTGTGGTTTGTCTTCTCTGTGTCCTCTGTGTTCTCTGTGGTTGACTTTCTCCGTACCCTCTGTGTCCTCTGTGGTTTATCTTCTCCGTACTCTCCGTGTTCTCTGTGGTTTGTCTTCTCTGTGTCCTCTGTGTTCTCTGTGGTTAACTTCCTCCGTGCCCTCCGTGGTCTTTCTCCCTTACCACAGCCTCAGCGGCTCCACCTCCTCCGTCACGGCCCGCTCCACCGCATCCATGTCGAACACTCCGCTCACCGTGTCCTCGAACTCGCACAGGTACTCCTGCCGGAACCACCTCTCCCCCATAGCCCTCAGCTCCTCTTCGAGGAACTCCGCTCGGATCCTCGGGCACTCCGTCCCCGGCGCCCGGTATCTCTCCCACTCCGGCCCGCCATGCACCCACGCCTCATAGAAAAACCCCCGCTTCCCGAATGGCGTGCTCATCAACCACAGCGCCCCGTCGCTGACCGCCAGCATCGGCCTCACCGCCAGGTACAATTCATCGCTCACCCGAGCCGCCTCGTCCACCAGCAGCAACGACACCGCCGAGAACCCTCGGATCGTCGCCTCGCTCCCCGGCAACCCCACGATCCTCGCCCGGTTCGGCAACTCCAGCGAAATCTCGTTATCCCCATCCCCCCTCGGCCGGATCCCCAGCCGCCGCGCAAACTCCGTCGCCTTCCTCAGGAACTCCCCGCTTTGCCGCGCGCTCGGACTCACCACCAGCGTCAAGCTCCCGGGCTGGCTCTCCGCATGCAGGACCGCCTTGGCCGCCGTCACCGTCGACTTCCCCCACTGCCTGCAACAATTCAGCAACCCCCGCTTCGCCCGGCTCATCAGGACCCTCTTTTGCATCGGATCGAACTCCAGTCCCAGCCGCTCATGGGCCTCCGGTTTTCTCCCCGCTTTCGTTCGCTTTTTGTTCTCTTCCTTCAGTTCCCACATCCCGACTCTAGCTTACTACGCCTTCACCCGCTTCCCGGCCCCGCTCCCGCCTCCCCAGTCACCTCGCTTCAGGTGTCTATTTCTCTTAAAAATCAATCACTTATCCTATCTCTCGCCCCCCTCCCGTGCTACCCTGTGAACGGGGTGAAAATGTCGTCACTCAAGAAGATCCTTGCCGCACGCGCCAACGGCGCCCGCTCCCGCGGACCCGTCACGCCCGCCGGCAAACGGCGCTCTTCCCAGAACGCCATCACTCACGGCCTGCTGGCCCGGACCACCCTCCTGGAGGGAGAGTCCCCCGAGGCCCTGGCCGCCCTCTTGGACGAGCACATCGCCCGCCTACGCCCCGCCGACGGCGTCGAGCTGGGAATGGTGCAAGAAATGGTCGCCGCCTTTTGGCGCCTTCGCCGCGCCTGGGCGATTGAATCCCGGGCCTTGGACAACGAGATCTCCGCCCAACAGGTCGGGGACCAGCTCGATCGCATGGCCGCCGCCTTCGACGCCCTCGCCTCCAAGCCCGCCGCCCACTTGCTCCACCGCTACCAGACCCGCCTCCACAACATGTACTACCGCGCCCTTCAGAACCTCCTGTTGCTCCGCCTCGCCGTACCAAACGAACCCAACGAGGTCCCCGTTGAGACCTTACCGATTGTCAACGACAACAATAGTAATAATGAAGACTAGCCTCCGCCCTCACCGCCCTGCGTCGCGCCAGTAGCCCGCTTGCAATAATTTAATAAGATGATAAGCCTCTGGAGGTCGGACCCGGACGATGCCCATTTACGAGTACCGTTGTGAGGACTGCAAGCGTCGCGTGAGCGTCTTCGTCAAGCGCATGGGCCAGGAGGCCGATTCGTGCCCGCGCTGCGGGGGCGCTCACCTGGTGCGCCTTTGGTCCCGCTTCGCCATGACTCGCAGCGAGGAGGACCGCCTCGACCGGCTGGCGGACGACGCGGAGCTGGCCGGCCTCGATGAGAATGATCCCAAAAGCGTAGCCCGCTTCATGAAGAAGATGGGGCAGGAACTGGGCGAGGACGCCGGTGAAGATTTTGAGCAGGCCATGGAGGAGCTGGAGCGCGGCGAAACCGGGGATGGTGAAGAAGGGGCAGAGGCGTCTGCGGACTCGGCGCTTGAGTAAGGTTGGGTCCAGAGGCTTCTGTTACCGGCTCCCGCGCAGCAAGGCGAACATGATGCCGCTGAGCACGGCGATATTGCCGATCCAGAAAGCGAACGACCACTTGATCAGTTCGGCCCGCATCTTGTGCATCTCCTCGCGCAGCGAAGCCGCAGTGGCGTGCAACTCCTCGCGCAGCGAACCCGCAGTGGCGTGCAACTCCTCGCGCAGCGAACCCGCAGTGGCGTGCATCTCCTCGCGCAGCGAACCCGCAGTGGCGTGCATCTCCTCGCGCAGCGAAGCCGCTGTGACGTGCAGGTCCTCGCGTAGTGCTGACTCTGTTCGCTGGAGGTCCGCCTTCGTAGCGGCACGCTGATCGACGCTGGTCTCAATGAACTCCAAAAGCGAGCGGGCTTCTTCCTCGCCCAGTTTGGGCTTGAGCTTCTCGTAAAGTTCGAGCACTGTGGGCATCGCTCTGATGGCATTATACAACGGGCCTGCTGCTCGGCGGCCGAAGCACATTCGAAGGCAAGAAGTCTCACACAAGGTGCTGAATGCGCCACCCTTTGGGGAAGCAGACATGCCCGCCTGAAAACGACAACCCGAACAGCGCCGGGCAGGCCCGGCGTTGCGGGCGCTGCGGAAAGCCTGCGGCGGAGGGCGAGTTTTGCGCCGACTGCCGGGAGGCCTTCCGGCGGCTGAGCCGGCTTACCGCTCGTGCCGCCGCCGCCGCGGGCCCCGCTGCAACCGGCGGCAGGCGTGCTTCTTTCGCGGGAGGAGGCGATGAGTGAGATTCCGGCGGCAGCTTGGATCGCCGAGGGCGCGCTGCTGGCGCTGTTGGCGCTGGCGTTGAGGCTGATCTGGAAAAAGACGCCCCGGCTGGACCGGGGGCTGTGGATTGTGCTGTGGGTGATCCGAGCGGGCGCTTCGCTCGTCGGAGCGCGCCATGCGGCGCGCACGGCAGAAGACCTGGCGGTCTATTTGGGGTTGCAGTCGGCCGCGGCGCTTCTGCTGGCGGTGGCGATGGTGCGGGCGGAGTTGAGGGCGTGCCGGGAGAAGCTCGCGGCGCACGTGCGGGACCAGATCCAGTGGTGGTAGCGCCATGAGCTGGTGTCTGAGCGCGCTGAGTCTGACGCTGGCGTATGCAGCGGCGCGCTGGGGCGCAGTGCTCGAACTCGATCGCTGGACCGTCGCGCTTGCGCTCGCCGGTATAGCGGCGGCCTACTACTGGCGCAAGCGGCGCTATGAGCTGGCGCCGCCGTTGCCCAGGGCTCTACGGTGGGCGTTGGGCGCAGGTTTGGCTTACCTGGTGTTCCAATGCACGCCGCTGCCGCTGGGTGTACTCAATGTGCTTTCGCCCGCGCGCGCGGAGCTGGCTCAGATGACGGGCGAGCATTGGGCGCCGCTGAGCGTGGCCCCGTCGGCGAGCTTGCTGCTGGCGGCCACGATGGCCGCCTGCGCGCTGCTGTTCGTGCTGGCGCGGGAGGCGGCCTGGCGGCTTGAGGAGCGGGCCTGGATTGCGGCGGCCCCGCTGGCGGCGATTGCGGCTTTAGAAGCCGCGCTGGGCTTAGCGCAATTCTTCTCCAATTGGCCGGATGGCGTGGCCCGCGGAACTTACATCAACCGCAACCACTATGCCGGCTTCCTGGAGATCGGGTTGCTCATGGCGGTCGGACTGGGCATGGCCGGGGGCGCGCATAAGGGTCGCGGTCTGACGGTCCGGCGCGGCGCGGCCATCGTGGCGGGCGCGCTGATTTTGGCCGGGCTCATTCACTCGCTGTCGCGGATGGGTTTTGTGGCGGCGCTCACTGGACTGGCCGTGTGTGCGCTAGCGGCGCTGGCGAAGAGGTTTCACCGCAAAGGCGCTGAGGGGACACAGAGGAGGCGCGGGACTAGGTGGTTGATGGCGCTGGGCGCTGTGGTGGCCGCGGTCGCCGTGTTGTTTGTTTACCTGCCGCCGGACCAGCTCATCGCGCGCTTCGCCGAGCTGGCAGCCACCGAGGATATCACCGCGGACATGCGCGTCGAGATCTGGCGGCAGACGCTGGATCTGACCAAGGCCTACCGCTGGACGGGCAGCGGCGCGGGAACTTACGAATCGGCCTTTTACCGCTATAAGACGGTGGCCCCTTTGAATACCGTGGACTATGCGCACAACGACTACCTGCAATGGCTGGCCGAGTTAGGCGTGGTGGGGTTTGGCGTATGGCTGCTGGCTGCGGCGGTGGTAATGCGAAGCGCGTGGCGGCATCCGGCGGCCATTGGTGCGCTGGCGGCGATCGCGCTGCACAGCGTCGTCGATTTCAACCTCTACATTCCGGCCAACGCGATGGCGGTGGCCTGGGTGGCGGGAATCGGGACAGTGGAGTAGAGATACGCATCGAGGAGGTTTGTGATGAAGAAGTATGGGTTGGTCTTGGTGGTAATCGCTGCGGTTTCAATGAGCGCAGCCGAACAGATGGGGACCGTGAGCGGGCAAGGAATCACCTTGCGCGGCGCGCCGGTGCCGGGAACGGCGGAATCGCTGCCGGTGCTCAGCGGGGACGAGATTGTGACGGGCGCGCAGGCGGCCACGCTGACGCTGCCGGGTAACAGTGTGATCACGCTGGGGGCGAATTCTCAGATCTGGCCGGAGTTGCAGAAGGGACAGACGATGATCTGCCTGGCTCGGGGCGCGGTGCAGTTCCGCGCCGCCGCCGGTTCGCGCATCACGATCTGCGCCCTGGGCCGTCCGGTGGTGCTGGAGCCGGGCTCGGAAGGCACCGTGACGATTGAGGGGCCGGACCGGGTGTACGCCAAGGCCACCGTGGGCGCGGTGCGGGTGCAGGAAGGCGCCACTTGCGGCTGCGTGGCGATGCCGGCAGCGCAGAAGAAGGGCTGGACCGCGAAGAAAGTAGCGGTGGTGGTCGGCGTAGCTGGCGGCGCCGCGGCCGGTACGGCGATCGGGCTGGCGGTCGCAGGTGCGCCGCAGCCGGTCTCTCCGAGCAAGCCGTAGCCGGCTTTATTTTTGGGGCAACGGCGCCGGGTCGAGTTTCTTCGAGCGAGTAGGCCGTGCGGGCGAAGAGTCTGCACGGCCGTTTTTTTGTCTGCGGCGTAGCCGCGGTGGGGTAACGTCTGCGACACTGGAGGCAGCGGCGTGTTGTGGGCCGTGTGAGTATGGCGTTAGATCAGGCACAGCAGAGGCAGGCGGGAGGGGACCGCGCGCCGGGCGGCGGGATTCGCTCGCTGATGCTTATTTTGTGGGGCGTGCTGCTGGTGATGGTGATTGCGGGCAGCTTGCTGCCCGCGGCATCGCCGTGGATGCGTGTCGTGAGCCACTTGCATGTCAGCGACAAGGTGTTGCACTTTTGCGCCTATCTGGCGCTGGCGCTGCTGCCCGTGGTTGGTTTTCGGGACAGGCGGCGGGGCATGCTGACGGGGCTGTCGATGTTCTTGTTGGGGCTGTTACTTGAGGCTGCGCAGCAGTTCGCGCCGGGCCGGGGGGTGGAATTCCGTGACGCGCTCGCCAACGGCGCGGGCGTGGGGTGCGGAGTGCTATTGGGCTGGCCACTGCGCGCTTGCCTGACCCTCCTCTGATCGGGCCGCGCAGGGGTTCTTCCCAGCGGGCTCCTTGCCGGCACATTGAGACTCCGGTACGGGACTTTACGGCCCGAGGTGTGTCTAAGGCGGCGCGTTTCCAGGTGCTCCTCGTGAAGCGGCTGGTCACGAAGCTTCCGGCAGCTCAATCGCAAGCTGGCCGCCGCACAAGCGCACCGTGCAAAGCCGCGGTTCAGTCGGCAAGCCGGGCGTTGAGACGGGCGGAACCGGGAGGCGCGCCAGCACGTGTTCCATAAGCACCTGCTCCAATTGGTGCGCACCGCCTTCGGGATTCCGCTCCGGCGCCGCAAGCCAATCCAGGGCCGGCTCGTCGAACGCGAGTTGAATTCCGTACTGATCGCGCAGCCGGCGATTGATCGTAGGCGCGAGAATCTCTTCGATGATCCTCTTGCGCGCAGCGGCATCCAGGGGGTGGAAAACCACGACTTCATCAAAGCTTCTCAGTGCGTCGTTCGGCAGCCAGCGCGAAAGTTCCGAGAGAATCTGGTCTGCGGAGGGTTCGGCGCCGTCCAAATGGAACCCGGGCGTGCGGCGCGCTCGCGCGAGTGCGTCCGGCTGAAGATCTAAGGCCGCGATGATCGTCATATTCGACAAAAACAGCGACTTGCCGTTGGCCAGTTCAAGCCGGCCTGACTGGAAGACCTCCGAGAAGAGTTTCTGGACAGGCTCACAGGCAAGCTGAAACTGCCGCAACAGGAGGACCCCGCTCCAGCACCCCCGCAGGGCCCGGGCGAGCCTGGGTTGGTCGTCGTAACCGACATAACCGGGCGGGGAGCCGATGAGGCTGCTCAGTGAGGTCTCGTGCCTGTACTCGCTCATGTCGAGCTCGACGCAGGCGTCCTCCCGGCCTGTCAAGATTTGCGCCAGCGAGCGCCCCAGCGTTCTCTTGCCCGTGCCCCTGGGTCCTACGAACAAGAAGACCCCATCCGGCCGCTCGGGATGCAGGTCCAGGCGCCGCTTGCAAAGACTGACAACGTTCGCCACTGATTCGACCGCTTTGTGTTGGCCGAAAACGCGGCCTGAAAGAAGTTCAGCGAGACGTTCTAACCGCCGGCCATACTCCTCCCTGGTCATAGTGAGGCCCAAGCCGGCGCGCTCCGCCACGGCTGCCTCTACGGCTGCTGCCGACAGCGAATTCTCCCCACCCTGTGCGGCAAGGACGCATGCCCGGTCCAGCACGTCGATGGCCTTGTCGGGAAACCGGCGGTTCGGTATGTACAGGGAGGAGAGAGCAACGCAGGCGGAGAGAGCCTCAGCGGTGATCGCAAGCTTGTAATGGGTTTCGAGCGGCTTCTGCAAGCCCCTCAGAATCTCGAGGGTTTCTTCGTTCGTGGGCTCCTGAATAACGATGGTTTCAAATCGCCGCGCCAGCGCCTCGTCTTGCTCGATGTAGCGGTGATACTCGCCGATGGTGGTCGCGCCGATACACCGGAACTTCCCGCGGGCCAGGGCCGGCTTGAACAGATCGGCGAGCCCGGAGGGGGCATGCGAACGGACGATCTGATGGATTTCGTCCAGGAAAAGGATGGCCTTGGACAGGGATTCCAGTTCGTTCAACATTTTGCGCACGCGCTCTTCGAGCGTGCCCACCACGCCGGTCCCCGCCACGAGATCGCCGACCTTGACCTCGAAGATGCGAGCTCCCTGCAACGGCGCGGGAACGTCACCTTGCCGGATGCGCTGCGCCAGCCCCTCGACGAGAGCGGTCTTGCCGACGCCCGGTTCGCCGATCAACAAGGCGTTCGGCTTGAAAAACTTCGTGAGGACGGCAATGAGCTGAGCCAGCTCCCGCTCGCGGCCAACCACGGGGAAGGGGCGCTCTTCGGCCGTCAACTCCCGGGAAAGCTTCGGAAGGGCTTCGAGGCTGACGGCCGTTTGGGTTGCGGGCTCTTCCGCTTCGAGTTGTCCGATCCACTCGGAAACGGAGACCTCCTGCGCTGCGCCAAGCCTCTTGAGCAACTGCGACAACTCACTAGCGGCCGCGCACAGCAATTCCCGCAGCCCCACGGGCTTGTCTTTGGCCATGGCTTCAGCCCGATCCAGAATTCGCCTCAGGTCATCTTCCAGACTCAAGCGTTGCGGCGCCGCGCCCGTGCCGGCCGGCGCCTGAGCCGGGGAAAGCTCTTTCAATCGGTCCTCGGCGACCTGGGCTTTCTCCAGCAGCCGGCGGATCTCCGGCCGGCCGCACTGCAACAGCGCCAAACAGAAGTCGGTTGCGGAACAGCTTCCCCGCCCCTGCCTTCGCACGTGCTCGCTCATGGAGCGCAGAATCGCCTGGGCTGATTCGGCGTATTTGTCGTAGCGGGACATAGTCAATCCTTTCCCCTGCTAGCCTCACGCTGCCGGCTGGGGGAGCTGTTTTCCGGCGGGTCTTATTCGTCCAAATCCAGACTTGCCGCGCCGCCAGAACGCGCACGGCGGCGGCGCATGAACTCCATGAATTCCCGCAGCACCTCGGAAGGATCCTCACGGATCACCTTGCCGGTGTCGATGGCCGTTTGGATCACGTCGTGATAATGATCGACGACGCCCACCAGGCCCCGCAGACATCTCAGAAACTGCTTCTTCGTCAGATGGGCGTCTTCGAGGGGCAGTTCGATCACCGCGCGGACTTCCCCATCGGCGGGATCATATTCGAACTGGACCATCTTCGTCATGTAATTGACAAGCAGGCAGGCCTCGAGCACCGCGCCTTTGTGAGGACCTTCCTTGTATTCGTAGCACCGGGGGGCGATGAAGTGTACAAACTCTCCGTCCTCATCCAGCCGGATCATTATGGGCAAACTGGGGTCGCCGTCGCGGTCCCTATAGGCCTCCGTGCGGAAGCCTGTAAAAATGGCGTTCTTGCTTTGGTCTTCTTTGAAGCGTAGATCCTCCTCCCGGAGGTATGTCGCGATTTCCTGAAGGTTTGTGGCCATGATGGTACGCCTCCGTTGGAAAATGAAATATCTCAACTATAACATCGCCCGCATAGAAATCAAGGGCAAAACCAGCATGGCCGAGCGTCGCGTTCCGAGGCCAAAGTGAAGGAGGTTCGAGGCGGCCATTTCCGCCAGCTGGCGGTTTCACCCCGGCATCGCGGACATTGGCGAAAGCGATGCGTGGCAGCGCGAGGACTTCGACCGTGCTCGGCGAATTATTAACTGTGAATGATCCGTTGCGGCGCTGACGCGGCGGATGCCGCAGCGGGGAGGACGGGTCAAGATCAGGCAACCACGGCGGCTTTCACCGCGGCGGACGTCCTGAGAAAGGGGGCAGGCGCCTGTTCTGCTTTCTGGGCGCTCCCAAAGCCGTGCAGAGCGCCAGATCCCGCAGCGGAGGGCAGGGTGGCGTTCCGGAGCGCTTGGCGGCGCCCGCGAAGTCATGCAAAATGCGAGAGATGCGGCCAGGGGGAATTGTAATCTGCAATGGTGTATTCTACACTTAGATGTAGAAATGTCCATTTTACCGGATCCGATTCTTGATTCGATCAACGAAGGGGTCTTCACGGTGGGCCCGGACTGGCGCATCACCTCGTTTAACCGGGCGGCCGAGCGCATCACAGGGGTAAGGCGGGAGGAAGCGCTGGGGCGGCTTTGTTCGGAGGTCTTCCGCGCCAGCATTTGCGAGCATTCCTGCGCCTTGAAGCGCACCTGGGAGACGGGCAAACCCGTGGTGAACGCCACGGCCTATATTTTGCGGGCCGGCGGCGAGCGCATCCCCATCCGTCTTTCAACGGCGCTGCTGCGGGATGCCGGCGGGGCGGTGACCGGGGGCGTGGAGACGTTCCAAGACCTGAGCCGGGTCGAGGAGCTTCGCAAGGAGCTTGCTGCGCGCTACACCTTTGAGGACATTGTGGGGCGCAGTCCAGCGATGCAACGGCTGTTTGAGATGCTGCCGTGGGTCGCGGCCAGCAGCAGTACGGTGCTGATCGAAGGGGCGAGCGGGACGGGCAAGGAGCTCTTTGCGCGGGCCATCCATAACCTTTCGCCGCGGAGCAAGAAGCGGTTCGTGGCGGTGAACTGCGCGGCGCTGCCGGACACGCTGCTCGAATCGGAGCTGTTCGGATACAAAGCCGGCGCGTTCACCGACGCCAGGCGCGACAAGCCGGGACGGTTCGCGCTGGCCGATGGCGGCACGATTCTGCTCGACGAAATCGGCGACGTTTCGCCGGCGATGCAAGCCCGCCTGCTGCGCGTCTTGCAGGAGCGGGTGATCGAACCGCTGGGCGCCGTGGAGCCGGTGAAGATCGACGTGCGGGTCATTGCGGCTACCAACAAGGACCTGGCGGATTTAGTGCGCGAAGGCAAGTTCCGCGAAGACCTGTATTACCGCATCCGGGTGATTCATCTGCGCCTGCCGCCGCTGCGGGAGCGCCGGGAAGACATCCCGCTGCTGGTGGAGCGGATTGTGGCGCGACTGAACCGGCTGCAGGGGCGCAACATCGAGGGGGTGTCGGACGCGGCGCTGGCGCGGCTCATGGAGCACGACTACCCTGGCAACGTGCGGGAGCTGGAGAACATCCTGGAGCAGGCGTTCGTGCTGTGCCGCGGCGACTGGATCGAGTTGCACCACCTGCCGCCCGAGCTGCGGCCGGCTGGGGAGCCGGGTGGGGGCGAGGGGCTGAACTTGAAGGCAGCGGAGCGGAGATTGATTCTGGCTGCGCTGGACCGCCACAAGGGCAACCGGTCGCAGGCCGCCCGCGAGCTTGGCATCGACCCCAGCACGCTCTACCGCAAGCTGAAGGCGTTGGGAAGCGAGCGAAAAACCGGCTGAAACCTCAAACCATCCTCACCGTCGTGGAACCCATGCGACGGGCGCAGCAGGAGCTTGGTTCCACACGGTGGCCCGGCCCGTTGCACGAGATTGCGGACGGCGTGGTGCGGAGGTTGGGACCGGGGCGACGGCCGGCTATGCCGCCGGGCGGGAGTAGAGGACGGCGAACAACAGGGTGGCGAACAGCAACACGGTGGCCACCCACAAGGCGAGAAAGCGTTTGAACAGGCCGGACTTGATCCTGCGGATCTCCTCATATAGGGCGCTTTCGACGCTGCGGATTTCCTCGCGGAGGGCGAAAATGGTGCGGTGCAGATCGGCCTGGGAAGCGGCGGAGCGCTCGGCGGCGGCTTCAATGCACTCCAGCAGAGTGCGGGTTACCTTCTCTTGCAGCTCCAGCGT
>Ga0078972_1011421_pt1 | contig 15934 bp, 12 predicted proteins | sample YelNatPaOPGAMG01_FD_67568 | JGI IMG/M metagenome (GOLD analysis project Ga0078972, IMG submission 67568) | Hot spring thermophilic microbial communities from Obsidian Pool, Yellowstone National Park, USA - OP-RAMG-01 (SPADES assembly) (version 2) | ecosystem: Environmental > Aquatic > Thermal...
CGCCAATGAATTTGATTGGTTTGATAATATTGAATCTAAATCCATTACATCTGCAAACATCAGAACCACCAAGCTTAATGTTGTCCAAAATGACAAATTTTTAAATTTCCCCATTTTACCCCTTATGTATAAATGATTTAAAGATTTTTGTAAAGCTGGTGAGCGTGGTTGAGTTAAAAAAAGATGCCAAGAGAAAGATTGACTCTCCTTACGATTGATGTTAACCATATTTAACCTCTTAACTAATGATTAATTATATTTATAAAATTCCATCTGTCAATAGGCAAGTGAAAAACGTAACATTTTTTACATTTTTTAGGCGGGCTAAATAGCGTTGCAAAACAAAGATACAGAGATTGTAGATAATTTGTAGAATGTGATAAATTTCTGTCATCAAAAGGCACGGGCTTTAATCTCAAAAGTCAACATAATTCACCCTGTCTGAAAAGTGTTGACTTTTGAAAAATGACTTATATTTGATTATGGATAAAAAATTCGTCTTCCCCCTCTTTACCCCTCTTTTAAAAATCGTCTTTCGTAATACGGTTTTGCAGCCCGCCATTTGTCATCCGCCATCCGCCAAGAAGTGTGGCGGATTGGCGGAGTGTGGCGGCCGGCCACTACATTTTTTTATTAGGTGTTTATGCCAAGACTTCAAGTTTTTATCGCTTTGATACAGAATTCAGGATGCAAGATACAGGATGAACGATACAATATCGGCTCTGGAAGTGAGTCCTACAAGCAAGGGTTATAAAGAGAGATAAAGGGTGATTAGCGGTTATCACGGTTAACGGTAAACGGTGCGAAGTATGGCGGGCTCTCCCCGCCAATCTTTGTGGCGGGGAAAGGAAGATCAATGTTTTCGTATGAAATTGATAAATATACTATTAGAAAGTTTTTCCAAAATATCTTGATTTTATTCTGATTTTCTATATAATATGCAGATTTTTTGGAATAAAAAGGAGGTCAAATGCATCCATTATTCTGGCTCACGCCAGTCGCTTCAATTCTTGCACTCTTATTTGCCTGGTATCTATCCTTGAGTGTAAGAAAATTTGACGAAGGAACCGATGTGATGCGTGAGATTGCACAGGCAGTACGCGAAGGTGCAAGGGCATATATAAAGAGGCAATACGGTGTTGTTGCTATATTTTTTGCAATTGTATTTGTTATTTTATTAATCATAGCATTGAGTGGAATGTTACCGATCTATGTGCCGTTCGCATTCATCACTGGCGGTTTCTTCTCTGGATTATCTGGTTTTATCGGGCTCACACAGGCAACGAATGCATCAGCAAGGACCTCCAATGCGGCGCGTCAGAGTTTGAATAGCGGTCTGAGGGTCGCATTTGCAGCGGGTGGCGTAATGGGATTTGTCGTTGTTGGTTTGAGTTTACTGGATTTGAGCATCTGGTTTGTATTGTTAAACTGGATTTACAGGAATCTACCTGAGGCACAGAAGATTCAGTATATCACCTCAACAATGATCTGTTTTGGTATGGGTGCATCTTTTCAGGCATTATTTGCCCGTGTCGGCGGTGGAATATTTACAAAAGCAGCAGATGTTGGTGCAGACCTGGTGGGAAAGGTTGAAGCAGGAATTCCTGAGGATGACCCGCGCAATCCTGCAGTCATTGCAGACAATGTCGGTGATAATGTTGGTGATGTGGCAGGGATGGGTGCTGACCTTTATGAATCCTATGTTGGTGCAATCATTGCAACAATGGCACTTGCGGTTGCTGCTGGGCTCGGAATTCAGGGCGTTGTTGTTCCCCAGGTAATGGCAACGGTTGGTGTCCTATGTTCTATAATCGGCACCTTCCTTGTGAGCACAAAAGAGGATGCAACCCAGGGTGCATTATTGACTGCGCTAAGGCGCGGCATATATACTTCAAGTATCCTCATCGCCATCGTTTCTGCAGTGGTCATAAAATATCTCCTGCCTGAACATTTCGGCTTGTATTGGGCAATACTTGCCGGACTCGTTGCCGGTGTATTCATCGGGTTCAATACCGAATTTTTTACCTCGGATAATTATCCACCAACAAAAAGTATTGCGGATAGTTCAAAGACCGGCCCTGCAACCGTTATTCTTGATGGAATAAGTGTTGGTATGTTATCTACTACACCGGCTGTGATTGCGGTTGTTGTTGCGGTTTTGTGCGCCTATTATCTAAGCGGTGGGCTTCACAATCCAAATTTAGGGCTTTTCGGAGTTTCGCTTGCCGCAGTGGGTATGCTCTCTACACTCGGCATTACCCTGGCTACAGATGCCTATGGTCCGGTTGCAGATAATGCTGGTGGAAATGCCCAGATGTCAGGGCTTCCACCTGAGGTGCGCCAGCGCACCGATGCCCTTGATGCCTTAGGAAATACTACTGCAGCAACCGGTAAGGGCTTTGCAATTGGTTCTGCAGCACTCACGGCACTTGCACTAATCGCCGCATACCGTGACCAGGTTGAACTTGCAGGTATGCATCTTGATTTAAGAATCACAAATCCTGCGGTCATCACCGGATTATTCATCGGTGCAATGATGCCCTTTGCATTCTGTTCGTTAACACTCAAGGCAGTGGGCAGGGCTGCAGGGATGATCGTCTTTGAAGTGAGACGCCAATTCAAAGAGATAAAAGGGCTAATGGAAGGAAAGGCAAAACCTGATTATGCACGGGCAGTGAGTATCTGCACTAAGGCAGCCCAGAAAGAGATGATACTACCTTCTCTCTTAGCAATTCTCTCTCCGTTAATTGTAGGAATCTTTCTTGGACCAAATGGTGTTGTGGGAATTCTCGCGGGTGCGCTCGTTTCTGGATTCGTCGTTGCCCTGATGATGGCAAATAGTGGTGGTGCCTGGGATAATGCAAAGAAGTATATTGAAAAAGGTAATTTGGGTGGTAAGGGTTCGCAGGAGCACAAGGCAGCAGTCGTCGGTGATACAGTCGGTGACCCATTCAAGGATACATCCGGTCCTTCTTTGAATATTCTCATAAAATTGATGTCCACATCTTCCATCACCCTTGCCGGATTCATCATCAGGATGACCTTGATGAAATAGATGAAGATAAAGGACTGGCCAGAGAATGAGAGACCAAGAGAAAGATTTTATGAGCATGGAAGTTATGTTTTGAGTGATGCAGAACTTCTGGCAATTATCATTGGTAAGGGTGTAAAGAACCGTTCAGCACTGGACCTGGCCAAAGAGATTCTCATCCGGGTGGGCAGTCTAAAAAAACTTGCGGAAAAATCGGTCAAGGAGATTGAAAATTTAAAGATTCCAGGATTGGGCAGGACAAAGATTATTACAGTCCTTTCTGCATTAGAATTGGGCAGACGTTCCTATTCAAAGAAACAGGAAAAATTGATAAAATTCACAAAACCCCAGGACCTTTATGATTATTATGCCCCTTTAATCGGAAGTTTAAAACAGGAGTTATTCAAGGTTGCTGCAGTGGATGGCAAGAATGCTTTAATAAAAGATACAACAATATCAAAAGGGATACTTGATGCAAGCCTTACACATCCCAGAGAGGTCTTTAAGTTTGCGATCCTTGAGAATGCGAGTGGATTATTTTTGGTCCATAATCATCCAAGCGGGATTTTAAAACCATCAGAGGATGACCTGAAGATTACTGAAAGGTTAAAAAGTGCTGGAGACTTGATGGGAATAAGGATAATAGACCATATTATAATTGCTGAAGAAGGATACTATTCATTCTCCGAGCACAATCTGCTTTAAAATCTTAAGAGTCAATCCATTTCAAGCTTATAATTTCACCCCGTACACCTATATCTTCCTTCAGAATTATCACGATGCCAAGTATTTCAGGGATTTTTCTTGTAAATTCAAGGACATTCTGAATATCTTCTTTTGACTTAATGATATTGCAGATTGCGGTAGCAGCCGCATCAGCAAAACTACCACTTTTTGCAATTATTGTGACCGCATCCGCATTTCCGAAACTCAGGGAATGACCTACTGTCCCTGATGAGGTACAGACGCTTATACCATCAGGATTGGGCATAAGTTCAATACCTATCTTCATAGAAAATGGTGAATCACCGGCATACAGGGCGATTGTCACGGGTTCTTTGTTTATGATAAAGTCATCACCGCCGTTCTCAACGATCACCTCATCTGAGAAATGGCAAAGGTATCGTGCTACATTTTCACTTATTGCGCCTGCAACCGAAGCCATTGGTCCAACATTCATCCTTGCTGATGATTCAGCCATCTCCTTAATAATTCCAGGTGCATCTTCAAGCACCTGCATCGGTCTTAGAGAGGTGAGAAATTCCAGATCCATCTGGATATAGGATTCTATATCATTGCGTAATTCTGAAAGAATCCATTGAGCCTGGATTGTTAAATCACGTTTTGCAAGGATGAATAGATCACTCTCTTTATTTTTGACTGTGAAGGAGACGAATCTTTTATTGTCACAGAATGAGCGATATGAACGTGGAATGAAAAGGGCATTCTTCATCTTATTCAAATTTGAGTCTTACCGCATTATAAGGGCAGACCTTTAGACACTCTTCACAACCAATACACCTTTCGGGTTCAAATTCTACAGTCATATCTGGATGCTTGAGTAAAAAGGCATGGCTTGGACAGATGCTTGAGCAGAATCCGCACATTACACACAATTCTTTTAGCCATATTACATCCTGGGTGAGGGGTTCGGTCTTCACACCGAGTTCTTTTAGATATTTCAAACCTTTATTAAGATTCTCTTCTGTGCCCGTGAGTTCAAGTAATAGCAATCCTTCTCCACCATCAATCGCAATCTCTGCTTTAAGGATGTTGAAGATAATATCAAATTTCTTCACCAGTTCATAGGTGATTGGTTTTTCTACAAGATTTTCAGGAAAGTGTAATACAACCTTCTTTGAAATCTGCATCATTCCTCCTTTATCTATACTTACCTCTGAATGGTTTAAACTTTATTCCGGACTCCCTCCCCGGTAACCTTTCAACCGGTTCGGTCAGATAGAATGAGCCGGATTTTATCCACTCCTTTAAAATATTAGCAATTCTCTTTGCCTCAGGATAACTGGAGAGCGGGAATGTCGGCACAACCTTATTACCAATTTTAATCTTCCCTGATTTCAGCGAGGCATAATCAATTTCACCGATTACCTTACCTGTGAGATTGGGATAGTCATAAGAGTAATCAACTATTGGTGCGATAATATCTGCATCAGTGATGCAGGTTCTGAGTAAGATTTCTTCATCAAGTATTGGTATAGGAATACCAATACCTACAGTAAGGGTAGCACCGTAACCAATGATTGAAGTCCCTCTGAGCCATTGGGGTTTCATTTGTTTTAAATCACCGATGACCGCAATAGTCCCTGAACCACTTATCGGAACCCCTTTTTCATTCCTTGGAACTGTGGGGTCATGCTGTGTTCCGTGCCAGACAACATATCCAACACCACCACCAAGGAATATCCTTGTCCCAATGCCAATTGTCCTGTATTCCGGGTCGTTGAGTAATGGTGAGAGTTGACCCGCAGAGCAGTAGTTTGCATTTCCAAGATTTGGCTTCAGAACACCGAGATATGTATAAATCTTTTCCCTACCAAGGTTCACTGCGACATTATAATTCTGATAGCAATTCCTCGGATTGAATAGAAAGGCGTCGTTTATATCATTTATTGTAAATTCGCCTTTTAATTCCTTCCTTGGATAGCAATCAGTCCCATAGGAGATTGCCTTGATCTTGATCTTTTTGCCTGCAACGAGATCTTCAATGAGATGGCCACCCCCATACCTGAATCTACCTGGATATTCGGTATTTGCCGGGTCCTTATCCGGTATTTGGGTTGCACCGATGTATAAATCTACTGCGGCAATGCCACAGAAGACCTCCACATCATTCAACCATGCCTTTGTAATCTTCATCCTCGGTCTTGTATGACCGAGGTTTATGAAGGCACCGGAGGAACACATCGGACCAAATGTGCCTGTAGTAACAACATCAATCTCAGCCGCAGATTTTTTCAGCCCCTTTTCCTTTACTACCTCTATTACTTCTTCAGCCGTGAAGACCACGGCTTTGCCCTTCTTTATTTTTTCATTTATCTCATCAATGGTCTTTAGCATAGCACCCCCTTTTTCCACAATGTTCTAAATCCGGACATAAAGGCATTTCCAGGAAGATTCTCCTGGTTTCTGTTACAAAACCTCGCCTCGGATTTAGAATTTTGAGCAGGGGGATGAGTGATAAACAAAAAACCTTCCCGAATTCGGGAAGGTTTTTATTTCTGTGTTAGCACTCATCTCTCCCTATTCGGGCGGGAATTGGCACCGAGACGTTCCAGGATATGGAACCGGTTGCCGAGGCGTCACAGGGCCCGTCCCTCAGCCTCTCTTGATGAGCCTATTCTCTATATCAAAGAACAATAAAAAGTAAAAGATTATATCCAGGATAAGAGAAAAGTCAAGACCATGGTGAGCAAGAGCCGTCTCCAGGAGTAAGGATAACCTTATCTTTTCCTTGCAATCATACCGATGGACAACGTTGTATAAAGAAAGATTTTTTTCTGCCTCAATGATTCCTGTAATCTATAAAATTTCTTCGTAATCTTTCCCAGATATCCTGGATACATTGGTAGTGAGATATTGAACCTTAAAAGTAACTCCCTGACGATTTTATACAATATCCCTGGCCTTGACCAGTCTCCATATAAATGGATGATTTCCAAATCGTATTTTTTTAGGAGCCTACTCAGAGAGTTTATAGTGAATTGTCTTTCCCAGCCCGCAAACCAGATTCCAAGAACCATCAGGATATTCTTTATCAGGGTATAGAGATGGAAGGTCTGGGGGACATCAACAACCAATACCCCCCCTTTTTTTAAAATCCGCACATTCTCCTTCAATAAGGGATCAGGTTTGTGGAAGTGTTCAAGTAAACCCTGGTGGAAGACGATATCAAATGATTCGTCTAAAAAAGGTGTCTTCAGTGCATCAGCCATAATTAACTGGATATTTAGCTTTTTATCTTCCTGGGCAAGATATTTTTTTGCAAGTTTTAAACTCTTCTCTGAGTAGTCAAGGAGGATTACCCTTGCACCAAGCCTCGCCAGTCTTATTCCATCCCTGCCGGTCCCGGCACCGGCCTCCAGAGCCATTTTGTTATAAGGGTTGGTAAATCTTGCCAGTTCCTGGATAATGTCCGTTACTGGTGGATATATCGCCCTATCCTCTTTTTTACCCCAAAAACGTTCCCATTTTTCCCTTGGTTCTTCCATATAGCTATAAATTATACAGAGTTCTGGTGATAGGTCAATAGAATTCTGGATTGATATTGACAGAATTATTTTTTTGGGTATCATTAAGTCCAGGAGGTCTTAATGGACAATAATAGGCTTGAGAAGATATTTCTTTTTATTATTTTGATCTTTGCAGGGGTGGTCTATCTCTATACTGTTGCTCCCACGGTCTCTTTCTGGGATTGTGGGGAGTTTATTGCCTCATCCTTTACCTTAGCAATTCCCCATCCCCCAGGCACCCCATTCTATGTGGTTCTGGGCAGGGTCTGGTTGATGTTCATAGGTCTGATTGCCAGTATCTTACCAATTTCCAAGGAGGTCGCCTGGCATATGAATTTAATCGCCATAACATTCACCCTTATTTCTGCAGGGTTGTTCTATAAAATCCTTTTAAGGATTTTCAGATTGTGGTCTGATGATGAGAAAGACCGACTCAGCCAGCTCCTTGTGGCCTTTGGAACGACTTTAATGGTCTGTTTCTTCTATACTGTATGGGATAATGCAGTGGAGACCGAGGTCTATACAGCAGCAACAACGGTCTTCCTCCTCATCAATTATCTCGTATTACTCTGGTATGAGGGTATAAGGCGTGGTGAGCAGCAGCATAAATATCTCCTGTTCTCTTTCTATTTGATATTTTTGTCCAGTGGAATACACCTCACACCATTTTTAATCTTCATCCCTATCTATGGGTTTATATTAATTGTGGAAAGAAGGTATATGAAGGACCTGTTATTCCTTTTACTCGGTGCGTTTCAGATAATTCTATTCTTACTATTGTTCATCGTTCCTGAGCAACTATATACATTTATGGCTATCCTCCTTGGATTAATCCTTCTCTGTGGGATCGCACTTCCTCTGAATAATCCGAGAAAATATTCAAACTGGAAGTTCTTCTGGTCAGGGATAGCGCTTGTCATACTCGGTGTCTCTACAGAATTGTACCTGCCTGTCAGGTCAAAAAGCATAACCGAACTTTATAAAGACAGGGTTGCCCAGGAAAGGTATCTTAAGGGTGAAAATATCGCCCCCCGGATAAATGAATGTGAGCCTGGTTCAAGTTTTAAGGCTTTTGATGATGCCCTGCATAGAAGGCAGTATGGACCCCAGTATATGCTACCCCGCAAGACCCAGGAGAAAACGGGGTATAGTGTTATTGAAGGATATTTCTGGCAGTTTGCATTATTTATAAGATATTTATCCTGGCAGATTGGACCTGAGAGCATTAATAGATTCTTCCGTTCCATTTTGCTCGCCATCTTCTATGGTGCAGGATTGTGGGGGATATATGAGTTATATAAAAGGGAGAAAAAAATATTCTTCTTTCTGATGCTCATTATGTTTATGCTCTCTTTTGCAATGATTGGTTATTTAAATCTTAAATTCTCACCGAGTGATTCTAATCCAAAGCACCAGGAGAGAGAGGTAAGGGAACGTGACTATTTCTTCCATACGACAGATGTCTATTTTGGACTCCTTGTGGGTATTGGTTTTTACGCATTTATCCAGGCATTGAAAAAGGAGTTAAGAAACAACCGATTTGCAAATATTGGTGCCTATGCAGGTATTATTATATTCGGCATCATTCCTCTATTTACCAATTTCTCTTTGAATAACCGCTATGGGAATTTTATTCCCAAAGATTATGGGATAAATATGCTCATCTCCTGTGATAAGGATGGCATAGTCTTTACCAACGGTGACAATGATACATTTCCATTATGGTTTGCTCAAGAAGTTTTGGGTGTGAGAAGGGATATAATAGTGGCAAACCTTTCACTCATCAATACTGACTGGTATATCAGGCATTTGAAATACTGGGGCGCACCAATAAAATTCAGTGAATGGGTTATAAACCGCCTAACCCCTCAGATGACACCGGATCGCAGAATAATCTATGTGAAGGACATTATGATAAGGCACATCATTGCCACGAATGCAGGGATTGATTTGAGTGAAAGGGATTATTACATCCCCCTTGAGGAGTTTGCGAGAAAATATGTAAAAGGATATAAGGGTAAGAGGCCCATATACTTTGCATCCACTGTATCACCTGAGAATTATAAAGGTCTTGACCCTTATTTGAAACTTGAAGGGCTTGTCTATCGTCTGACCGGTGATAGTGCAGATATGGTTAATAACATTGATATTGAAAAGACAAAGGAATTCTTTTACAAAAAATTCCGGTATACAGGTGTATTTGACCCGGATAAATATCCAATTGCAGCAAAGGTTCTTGTGGATTTTGAAAATAGAAAAAAGGCAGGTGAGTTTCCTGATTATAAAGTAGTAAAGGATGAGAATACTGAAAGGCTTTATGCAAATTATGCAGCAGGCTTATTCCAACTTGGACTGGCACTCCAGAATAAGGGTGATATTGAAGGGGCGATGGATGCCTGGAGATTTGCTCTGTTATTTGAGGTTGGACAAAAATTCCCATTTATGTTCAACCTTGGGCTTTTATATGCACAGGCAGGCATGTATGATTCCGCGGATGCGATGCTCTCCCAGATAAAGACCAAGGATCCGACAAGTTTGATGAGAATTGGAATGGTCTATCGTTCAATGGGAATGTTTAATAAAGCGCTTGAATATTTTCAGCAGATAATCACCCTCCTGCCCAGAAATGCCCAGGGTTATATGGCACTCCTTGCTACATATCTTGATATGCATGATACTGCATCTGCAAAGAGAGTGATAAAACAGTGGTTGATGATAAACCCCTCAGATACAAGTGCCCAGAATATGCTCAAAGAATTAGGAGGTTAAACATGGCAAAGGCAGTTGTATTATATTCAGGAGGGCTTGATTCAACTCTTGCCCTTGAACTTGCAAAGGAATGGGGAATCACTGTTTATCCCCTTCATCTAACCCATCAATTTCTTCCTGCAAAGAGCCTGCCTAAGATTCCGAAGTTGAAGATAATTGACATAACCAAGGAACTGATTGAGATAATACGTTCTCCAAAATACGGTTTTGGTGAGAATCTAAACCCCTGTGTGGATTGCAGGATTCTGATGCTCAGGAAGGCAAAGGAATATATGGCTGAGATCAAGGCAGATTTTGTCATCACTGGAGAGGTTCTTGACCAGAGGCCATTCTCACAAAGGATGGAGATGCTTAACCTCGTTGCCAAAAAGGCAGAACTTGAGGGATTGGTTGTCAGACCATTGAGTGGCGGGCTCCTTCCAGAAACAATTCCTGAGAAGAAAGGGTGGATAAAACGTGAGAATCTTTTAAAAATCAAGGGAAGGTCAAGGAAACCAGCATTAGAACTTGCGGAGAAGATGAATATAACCGAATTCCAGACACCGAGTGGTGGATGCCTATTAACTGACCCTGGATTTTCCCGGAGGGTTGCGGATTTGATGAGGTATCAGGAGGAGATCAAACCTGAGGATATCGCATTATTAAAAGTTGGGAGACATTTTAGATTGGGTCCAGAAGCAAAACTCGTGGTGGGCAGGGAAGAAGAAGAGAATGAAAAGATAGAAAAATTCACACCTATAGCAGAATACTTCCTCTATGTTCCAAATACAGGAAGTCCATATGGACTTTTGTTCGGAAGCAAGGATTATCTCAGTCTCTCGGCAAGTATTGTAGCACGGTACAGCGATAAGAAGACCGAGCCGAAGGTTGAAGTCTGTTATAAGTATAAAAAGAAGGCAGGTAAGATAACAGTTGCCCCAATAAAGGATGAGGAGTTGAATAAATACCGGATCGGATAATGGATAAACTCTGGGCGCCCTGGCGAATGGAATATATAAGAAATCCAAATAAAGAATGCTTTTTGTGTGCAGCATTGAGAAGTAAGATACCGGAGGAGGTATTCATACTTGAAAAGATGGAATTAGGTTTTACAATAATGAACCGCTACCCTTATAATAATGGCCACCTTTTGATTGCACCGATAAGACATATCGGTTCTGTTGAATTACTCAACGACGACGAGATTGTATGTATCCATAGATTGCTCACCAGGGCAATAATTGCAATAAATCAGACAATGCGTCCAGATGGTTTTAATATCGGGATAAATCAGGGAAGGGTTGCAGGTGCCGGGCTTGTGGACCACCTCCATTATCACCTTGTCCCGAGATGGCTCGGAGATACAAACTTTATGCCCGTCCTTACAGATACAAAAGTTATTTCTGAAGACCTTAATAAGACTTACAAACAGATAAAACAGGGACTTGAAAAACTGGACAATCTGTAAGGCTTGAAAATGTAAATGAAAATTTCTGGAAAGAGTATAGAGAAATTTTTTATTATTGTTATTCTTTCCACAGGGGGTATCGTTTATCTATTCACAGTGGCTCCGACATTATCATTCTGGGACTGTGGTGAGTTCATAACTTCAGCATATACCCTGGCAATTCCCCATCCACCAGGCACTCCATTCTATATCTTCTTTGGTCGTGTCTGGCTAATGATAATGCATATATTTTCCCGAATCGCTCCAATTTCCCGGGAAATTGGTTGGCATATGAATCTCCTTGCAATCTTCTTTTCCCTCGGCTCGGTGATTTTGATTTATAAAATCATATTGAAGATATTAACTCTGAGCAAAATGGGTATAGATAAAAAGGGGATATGGGCTGGATTCATTGCTACAATTGGCCTTCCTTTCTATTTTTCAATCTGGTGGAATGCGGTTGAGACCGAGGTCTATGCCCCGGCAAGTTTTGTATTTATATTAATAAACTACTTCATACTTCTCTGGTATGAGGGGATAAAAAAGAATCAGCCAGATCATCGCTATCTTCTTTTGAGTTTTTATTTGATATTCCTCGGCACCGGGATACACCTCGTCCCTTTTTTATTGGTCATACCATTATACATTTTTGTTTATTTAGTCAACCCCAAACTCATGAAAGATAGATTGTTTTTATTGCTCGGCATTTTCCAGATTTTTTACTTTTCTTTTCTGTTCTTAATGTCGGAAGGTCTTCTGAAGCCATTCCTTATTATTAATATCTTTGTTCTCCTCCTCGGCATTATATTATCAGTAAGCAGTAAAACAATAACATTAAATAATAGGTTCTTCTTCTATTCAGGAATCTTTTTAGTCATTCTGGGTTCAAGCACTGAGTTATACCTTCCGATAAGATCTAAAATCCTCAATGAATTCTACAAAGATAAAAATATCAAAGAAAGGTATTTAAAGGGTGAAAATATAGCACCCCGTGTAAATATGAATGAACCCGGTGAATCAATATCAGCATTCTTTGGTGTCCTCCATCGCTCACAATATGGGATGCAGAAGATAATTCCGAGGCAGACCCAGTTCAATGGTGCAAGTTTGATTGAAGGGGTATACCATCAGATAGCACTATACATACGATACCTTTCCTGGCAGATTGCTCCTGAGTATTTAAATGGGATTTTAAGATTCTTTTTGCTTTTAATCTTCTACCTTCTGATAGTAAACGGATTCATTGAACTATATAAAAGGGACAAGAATATTTTTATACTTCTGACTCTGATAATCTTTTTTGTCTCTATCGGTGTGGTTGGATATCTAAATTTAAAATTCTCTCCATCAGATTCAAATCCTGCACACCAACCAAGGGAAGTCAGGGAACGCGATTATTTTTTCCATACAAGTTTCTTATACATCGGACTCCTGATTGGTTTCGGTTTACTCGGGGTTCTGGAACGGATAAAAAAGAAGAATGTATTCAATCTTTTGATTGCAGGTGCAACCTTTTATTCAATCCTCCCTGCCTTTTTCAATCTTCCCCTGATTAGCCGTTATAAGAATTTCATTCCCAGGGATTATGGTTATAATCTGCTTATCTCTTGCGCACCGAATGCTGTGCTTTTCACCAATGGCGATAATGATACATTCCCGCTCTGGTTTGTTCAGGAAGTCCTGGGCATAAGACGGGATGTAATCGTTGCTAACCTCTCACTCATCAATACTGACTGGTATATCCGGCAGTTAAAAGATTGGGGGGCACCTATAAGTTTTGACAATGCGACAATAAAGAGATTGTGTGATCAGGGTTATTTCATATCAATGGATAAAAAGATAATGTATGTGAAGGACATAATGATACGGCATATACTGGCAACGAATGCAGATAAAACCCTGGATGTTCAGGATTATCTCTGTAAGCCTGAAGAGTTTGCCCATAAATTTTTAAAAAATTATCAGGGTAAGAGGCCAATATATTTCTCTTCAACTGTTGATTATGAAAATTATACAGGGTTTGAACCATATATGAAGATTGAGGGTATTGTCTATCGGGTGAGCGGGGACAGTATTCCATTTCCCAAGAATGTGGATATAGAAAAGACTCAGGAATTGTTTTATAGCAGGTATCGTTATACAAACTTCTTTTCATCGGAAAAGTATGGAATGCTTTCCCGTATTTTAAAGAATTTTGAAGAAAGAAGGCGTGATGGTGAATTTAGTGGGTATGAGGCGATAAAAGACGAAAATACTTTGAATCTATATTACAACTATGCAATTGCATTAATTTATTTAGGATTCGTCCTCAGGGATAATAATGATTATGAAGGGGCATTGAATGCCTGGCGTTTATGCTATCTCTTTAAAGCAATGGGTAAGGAATCCTGGAAACTATATTATAATTTAGGGATGCTCTTCAATCAGTTGAGTTTATACGATTCTGCAGAGGTATATTTCAAACGGATAAATAAAAAAGAACCTCAGATTTTTGCCCAGATTGGTGAATCTTTCAGGTTGAGTAATGAATATCAAAGGGCATTAAAATACTTTCAGGAGGCACTCAAACTGAATCCCCATCACACCTTAGCATTTACAGGTTTGATCAATACTTATCTTGACCTTAATGATACAAATTCAGCAATAAAACTCCTTCAAGATTGGTTGAAATTCAATCCTAATGACTCTGGTGCCCTTAAACTATTGGAGGACTTGAAGGAACCTTGATCTTAATCCCCTCCTAATCAATGAATGTCGGTAGCACCTTTATGAAGCGCTGGAGTTCAGGTTCAGTAAGAGGTGAGTAAGCAATATTCTGCCCGGGTTGTGTGCCTGCTGGTTGTGTTGGTCCCTGTGGTGCACCACAGAAGATATAGAGAAGAGTTAGAAAGACCATAAATAAAAAAGTCTGTTCAAGATGCCTCCTTTTATGCTAATTATATAAAAAACCACCAAAAGTCAAGATTTATAATTCTTAATTCCTCCAATGTCTGGTATTAAAAAACAGGAAGAGAATGAAATTTGTAGTAACCCTTACTATTTGAGCCTTCTAAAAAGACTTTTCTCATTTCCTTGACATCTTAAAAATTTTGATTAAAATTGTCTTCAGAAAAAGGGGGTTTTATGAAAAAAATGCTTGGTGTTATTGCACTGGTCATGCTGGTAGGTTGTGTAAAAGAGCCAATTGCCTGGTATGAGGATGTTGGGGTTGTTGAAATTGTCACTGATACCCTGCTCATTACATTCCATGTTCCAGACAGTGATACAGGACCAGGAAATCCAGGTTGGAACCCCTGGGGTAGTGGTTCTGCATCCCAGGATTTATCCATTACATTAAAGGAAAAGGCAAAGAAGGATGTGGCAATAACCACCCTGCGCTGGCAGTTCTTTGACATAAATGGAAATCAGGTTGCCAGTAGATCTGAAAATTATGTCCCGCCGATTGAGATTGATGGTGGTAAGGAACATGCATACACAGTCTCTATCATCGTTGATGAGGGAATCGCTGATGACCTTGATGATGCAGATGGCGCTCATAATGATTACTATGGTAGGGGCACGATAAAGTTCATAGTTGAAGGCTATGACTTGATAAGGGGTGAAAATATCAATTGTATTTATTCCTACACACCGATTGAGGTGAGAAAATAATAGATTAAAAACAAAATGAATTATGAGGGGTAATCTCTTTGCCCCTATAATATTCTCCTCTCCCCGTCCATCTTTTTGGCGGGGAGAGGATTAAGGTGAGGGAGAATAAATGAGGTTATTTTAATTATGCCTTTTAAGGCAGTCATCTTTGATTTAGACGGCACACTCCTTGATACAATAAAGGATATTGCAGACTCAATGAATATAGTCTTAAAAAAATTAGGCTTTCCAACATATAAGACCGAAGATTATTATTATTTTGTTGGGGAGGGAATGGAAATTTTGTGTAAAAGGGTTATTCCTGCCTCTTTTAATAATCCCGAGATAATAAATGAATGTGTTCAGATGATGAAGATTGAGTATGAAAAAAATTGGGTTAATAATACCAAGCCATATCCTGGTATCCCTGAACTATTAACAGAATTAGAAAAAAGAAAGATTAAAATGGCAGTTCTTTCCAACAAACCCGACGCATTCACAAAATTATTTGTTCAAAAACTGCTACCCCAGGTAAATTTTTCAATGGTGCTTGGAGAAACGCCAGATTTTCCAAAAAAACCTGCGCCTGATGGTGCTTTATATATTGCCAGAGAATTGGGTATACTGCCTGAGGAGTTTATCTATCTTGGTGATTCTGGGATTGACATGAAGACCGCACTATCAGCAGGAATGTATCCGGTTGGTGCACTCTGGGGCTTCAGAACTGCTGAGGAACTTATCACATCAGGTGCAAAAAAGTTGATAAATAGACCAGATGAGTTGTTAGAAATTATTTCTTAATGATATTTTTAAAAGTTTTCGGATTAA